>Ga0098038_1000440_pt1 | contig 18483 bp, 32 predicted proteins | sample 5B_taG_FD_75051 | JGI IMG/M metagenome (GOLD analysis project Ga0098038, IMG submission 75051) | Marine viral communities from the Subarctic Pacific Ocean - 5B_ETSP_OMZ_AT15132_CsCl metaG | ecosystem: Environmental > Aquatic > Marine > Oceanic | place: Pacific Ocean | collected 2015-01-08 | reverse complement strand
GTTCATTAATTGCGTCATAATACGCCCATTCGTCTAATTCTTCTATATCTGTCAATATGATACCTCCTTTTCGTCGGTTAGTGCTTCTTTTATGTTTGAAGCGGTTATTTTTCCTATTTTTTCTATTTTTGTTAGTGATTTTACATCACTTTCTGCGATTTTTGCTATTGACCCGTAGGCTTTAAGCAATAATTTCGCTTTTTCTGTTGTAATGCCTTTGATTTGTGTTAAAACGTCAATTCTAACATCATCTGTTCGTTTTTTCTTGGGTAGCATTTTACTTAAGTCCACTTCTTTGTCTTTATTGAAAAAACAGGCAACAATAAACTCAGCAGCGTCCTTTGTACTAGGAATCCAAACGACTTTAGTATTAGTGTTTAAAGTAATTGCTGACATAGCCCCAACCATTCGTCTTTTCATCTTATCTATGATTCTTTTTTCTACATTGGTTAGGTGTTTTGCTAGTTCGGACGCCTTTCCATGAATTAAAACAATAGTCTTAGTGTAGTTATCCTCCATGTTGCTAATTTGGTTAAACATTCGCTTCGCCTTAACGGAGTAGTAGAAGTCATTTACTGATTTTGCCTCAATGCAAATTTCATTTCCGACGTAATCGCCTACTTCAATAAACATTCTTTCTACTGGGACTCTAGCCATTCCAGCAAAATATTCTACATTTGCACATAAAACGGAACTTTCTCTACTATCAATTATCATCGCCATACCTCCAACATTTTCCAACACACATTCCTTTGTCAATTAGGGTTGCACACGAAGCCGACATAAACCTCTTATTCACGACATAGTTCACAAACTTTCTAGTCGTAGTGGGGTTGTAATCAATCCAAACATCGTCGTCGCTAGCGATTTGTTCAATCTCAGCACAGATGATGTTTTTAATGTCGGTCAATACCTCTCCCTGTAAGTCTCTTGGATTTCCTTCAATACCCCGTTCAATTAAAACCATGTCGGAAATAATTTCGTTATACCATTGAACCAGTAAGTACCTAGCCTCGTGTAGGGGATTTTGAACCAAGTTGGCTGAAGCCAAGCATGGGATAACTGGCAAGGTAGCGGGGCTTTCTACACCCTCTATCTCAATACCAGCACTCTCAATTTCCTTTACTTCGGGCCAATCAAGCAAATGTTCTCCATAGTAGGAGTTCTTACCCTTTCTTTGTTTCTTGCTCATGTCAAGTATGAACCCCAAATCGTGCTTTAAGTCGGACTGTTTCAAAGGAATGGAGAACCGTTTTGCCCCCATGTGGTATGTGTTTTGAACTCTTCGTAGGCGGGTGGTATTGATAACCCTATGGTCTAAAAGCCTCGACCTATTAATCACATCATGGCATATATTGAAAAATGCCTTAACTCTTCTCAAGTCGGAGGTCCTTTTTCCATACACGAAGATGTAAAATCCTCGCCCACTAAAGGCCATACGATGTTTTAGATTCCTATTAATTAACCATGAATGTAAGTCCTTTAGGTTTTCATAAGCCTCTTCTAAAGAATCATTCCCATGAGCATCAATATCTAAGAAAATTCTATCAATTGCTACTGAATGTTCTAAACCACGATTGACTGAAAATTCATCGTAATTGTATACAGAAGTATAGACATTCATTTTCCCGTTGTAATCATTTACGAATTCTAGGAACTGTTCTTCATTTTCAACGACTTCTCTCTTAGGTTGTCTTGCGTTCATAAATGGGCTTCCTGCCCACATTTCTCTCGGAAAATACATGTTTTCACCTCATACTTGTTTTGTGTCCTTTTTAATCTGCTCTAGCAGTTCGTCTTTAGAGGGAAGGGTTTTAACCTTCTCCTTCTTATTTTTCACCGGAAGGACAACCGGCTTAATATTCATTTCAATCTTGGCTGAATCTAAATCACCCACAATTAATTCTGTTAGATGCTCAATGTGAAAGAGGTAGAAATCATCCTCAATTTGCTTTATAAGTTTATCATTCGCAAAATTAACCATAACATCAAGTGTATAGTCCTCTCTTTGAATTATACCTTCTAATGTTTTTTCTATGTGGTAAATGTCCTTAACAGTCCACCCAAACTCTAGCACCTTTTTAACTAAATCGTTTTTTACATTTTCTACAATTTCTCTTTGGTCTTCACCAGTCATAACTTATCCCTCCTTCCCCTTTTTCACACACCGAATAAAGTCCACAATGTCTGCACTTCTTATAAAAGTCGTCAAACGGAAACTCCTTAAGTATGTAGGAGTCTACTACTTTTTGCATGGCATTTTGAACCGATTGCTCAGTTCGGGCCTTAACGGGTTCAAGGTAAATGTAATTGCTAGCAGGGAAGAACCAGCCCCAATATCCGAACTCCATAGAGGGGTCAAGACCTGCGGCGATTTTGTCTTCATCAGTAGCGTTATCAAACAATATTTTGTAAAAGGCCATTTCCTTTCTCATATGTGTAGCCTTGCTGTCCTTCCAAACACCAGTCTTTAATTCAAGAGGTACATAGGTTCCTTCGTGAATGAACAACCGGTCAACAATTCCTTGGAGGTGAATTACTAGCCCGTTCAATTCATACTTGGCGTTTAGCCTAATTTCATTCCCAACAGGCTTAAAGAACTCAACTGTTCCGTCCTTGACACAATCAATAAACCTTTCAGCCGACCATGAAGCCATTCCTTTATAGATGGAAAGGGTAGTATCATCATCAGTTTCGGGATAGAGTTTCATGAACGACTTAACCAATTTATTGGGGTCATCAATATGATTCATCATTTCCTCGGTATCAACACACTTCCAAAATTCTTCCTGTGCATCGTGAACTGTGTTTCCACGAATCATGGCTTCTGTTGCTGGGCCTTTGATTTTACCTTCACCGAAGGGGTCATATCCCATAACATAAGAAGCACGACAAAACCCGTAAGAACCAAGTGACGATTTGGTCATTTTTAACATTGGGCTATTATCGTCGTCGGGGTTCCATTGGTATGTGAACCCATTTTCTAAATCTCTTTCTGTCCATTCTTCTACGTAATTATTCATGCTGATTTCTCCTTTAATATATCAATTAGGCTTGATGCCTCTTGTCTAGTGATACCTTCATATATTTTGGTCTCACCGCCAAGTTTTCGTATGTATTCCAGTTGTTTGCCGGTAGGCGGGCCGTCAACATTTTTAACTGATTTTGACGGTGTTTCCATTACCTTCCTACGAAGGGAGGCAGTAGTTTCGTCGTGGCATGGTTTACATACTTCTATCACATTACTTCTAGAATAGATTAGATACTCCTTTCCGAGTTCTCTACATCTATGCTGTGAAATGATGTGATGCCATTCCGTCTTTTCTTCTTCACACCCACAAATGGTGCAAGTTTTTTCTTTGACCCAAAATTTCTTTTCCTTCTTGTAAATTACTAGAAGGTCTTGTTCTAGGTTTTCTATTTCTTTCTTTTTGTTATTAATTCTTTCATGTAGTTGTTTCATACTTTTAACGTATGTTCCACTTTTCTTTCCCATTTTACCACCATTCCTCTAATCCTCTTTGATTAATGTCCTTCCTATATAGGGAGAGCGGCCAACCCATGCTTTCAAAGACTAGGGCAGACTTTTTGATTATTTCAGCCTCGGCAATGAACTCCCAATCGGGACTATATGTATCTGTTAAATTCATTTCATTCACACTTCTAAACGCCAAGTATTCTGCTGATTTAGACTCTCCCTTCCAAATGTAGCATTTTTCGCTCAAGTTGATATTGTTCATTTTGTAGTAGTAGTATGAATCGCCCTTGGCGATTTTGCTTCCTAAACGCTGTTGGTTGTAATACAAAATTCCTGCGGTTCCTCCCGCCACCATTTTGTAATCAGCGAGGGGTTTCCGTAGGCGGCTTCTCTTCACTAGTCTATTGATGTTCACCTTTCCTTGCACAATATCACTATACCAGTCGTTGCAGTAGGCCACTATTTCCTTCTTACCTTCAAACAGGGAGACTTTCCTTAAAAGGTTTTCTTGAAACTCTTTCGCTACGGGGGTTTCATTACTCTTCTTCATTTCAAAACCCATCACGAAGAATTTATCCTCGTCTAGATAGGCTCCGTCTTTCCATGAAAGCCAACCACAATATCGGTTCTTTTTCTTGGAGAGAAAAAACTTAGAAGCAAACTTCTCAAATTCTAACTCAACTGGCTCACGGAAAACTCGCTTTGAAATATAGTCGTTTAGTTTCTCACGCAATTCTAGTGCATCATCAACATCTGCGACTTTGATAAAAACTGAATCCGTGTGTCCATAGATAACTTCGTAGCCCAGACCTTGAGCGTAGAAAGCCGTCATTCTCATAGCCCTACGAGCAGAAGCCGTAATTGATTTAGCCATGTCCATGTCTCCCCAACCGTAGCCGTCCTTTGCTAGAATACCGTAGAATGCGTTTACAACTCGCTTAGTAGCCATTTGTGCTGAATCCCATTTTTGATACTCTTCTTCCGTGGTCGCTTGTGAGCGTAGTTTTTTGTAAGAATCTCGCATTACCATCAGTTCCTTAACCGCTTGAGGCAACACACCTTCACCCTCATTGTTGAAATGGATATTTGGTTTGCCGTCATAGGGCTTCAAATTCTTGGGGGTTTCCCACCAAACGGGATAACCGCTAGTGGTCTTAGTTTCCCATGAGATATTCATTGAAGCCATCATTGATGGGTATAGAGATTTGAAGTCAAAAATAGCCACATTCTCATGTTGACCATATGTGTTTTCTTCATCGGGGTCCATCACGAAAGCCGCTTCAAACTTCTCCTTTGAACCTTTAAGTCCAGTAGGAGGAATCCAATCAGCCTTCTTCATAAAATACACACCAGCCATCTGTGAATTGTGATAAGTGTTTTCAAATGGACACCCAATTAGCCGTTGTAGAGCCAATTGATTTTCACTAACATTGAGTTTTTCATCAATATCCACACACAACTTTACATCTATCCGTGCGTATTCCAAATAAGTGTTCGTGTCTTCAAGCCAAGCCCTTTCATAAAACTCATTGTCTTGAAACTTAGCGGAAACAACCTTACCATCATTTTCAAGAACCAATTTAGAACAGTCGTCCAACTTTAGTGAGGGTAGAGTTCCCATTTGTGAATCAGTCCACAAACGCTCGAATCTATCCATCAAGCAAAAGGTCAAGCGACCCTTAATTGGTTGACCACTATTGTGGTAGTTTTCTACTTTGAGATTCCAACCAACAGGTTCTCCACCAGCATAACGCCTTGAAACATTCTTGATTTCTCCGTAAGGAGACATAAGAGTAGGATTGATATTCAATTCACACATACGAGAGATAACCTTCGGTATGTCAAAACCTAGCAAATACCAACCGATAATCATGTCGGGGTCTTGCTCTTGCATTAAACGAATAAATGCGTAAAGCATATCAGTTTCATTGTCGTAAATCTCAAGCCATTCTTGATGTAGAATACTGTTATCCGGTTCACCTGTTGGAAACCAAGTCATTACAGTAGCCTTCTGTGTGTAGTTATCATAAATACTCAGCACCGTAATTTTACCATGATGTTCTCCGCCCACTTGTGTTTCAATATCAAAATACCACTTACGGAGATTGTATTCGGGAATCTCATAACCTGAATCAATACACCAAAGACGAGCCGCATCCACATCACCTTGATAGGTTCTTTCTGTTTTGTGGATTTCCTGCATGATATTGTATCTGTCGTAGGGGTTCTCGTAGTAATACTTCAAAAGAGGGATGCCCTCCAAGTTTCTTTGCTTGGTGTTTTCCCTTATAAAGGAGATTCTTCTACCTCTTACGTAAATGCTATTTCCAATTTTAGTATTAATCGTTAAATAAAAATAGGGTCGGCAATCATGTGTTTTTTCCACTCGCTCGTTATTATCATCACGGAATCTTAACTTAATCCTGTGTTGCTTGTTCTGTTGAATCGTGTTTATCATCATCTTTATCACTCAGTATTTCAATCTCAATGTCGTTTTCTCGCAGTTCATACTGCATGTGGTTTTGTATATAATGAACTAAATGTTGCTTTAGTTCTTTAGCGGAAGTATCTTTCCAATACCACCCGCCCCTCACTAGGAGGTTTATTTTAAATTTAGGACCTTCAATCATTTAAATCCCTCATCATTTGTGCGAAGTCTCTTCCGTATTTCACGGCAAGTTCAATGTCTTTAAATTCCTCCATTAGTCGCTGAACATATACGGCGGCGTCCATCAATTCTTCTTGCAGGTGAACCAACCAATCATGAACTGAAAGGTCTTCACGTTCCATTGTTGTTCCGTATTTATTTTTGCCAACTTCTGCTCGTTGTTGAATTTTCTTGCACACTTCGTCTTCATGTTTGCTCATCCTTCTCTCCCCTCTTGGTCTTCTTTCGCCCACACAATTTTGCTTGCTAAATCCATAGAATAATGACGATGAACTTCTTCTAAAAAAGTAATTACATCATCATGTCCTGCAAACTCACATAGTTCTTTGATTTCATCTCGGTTATACCCTTGGATGTCATCAGCAAACCAAATAGCAACCTTTAACATACTCATTCTTCTTCCTCCGAGTTCATGTTTAAAATTGTATCAAGTAGTCTCACTTGCCCAATCAAATACAGAATAACCCCACTATTGCTCTCTCCGTACATTTTGAGAAACTGTTCTAGTGTTGTGTTCCTCTCGTTTAGGTTATGCATTAGTGTGTCGTGAAGTTGTGTCCTCATGGTTGATAGTATGGTTAGTAGTAGTTCTCTTTCCACGTTTAAGCCTCCATTCTTGGCGCACGCATAATAACAACATCGTTAGTGCAGAAAACCACAGGCTTTTCATCGTCGTAGAAAATAACCAATTGGTCGTCGCTAGAATATTGTAGAGCCTTAGAAACTGGCAAAGAAAAACTAACGATTGCATCTCTAGTAATAGTCTCAATTGGACTAACCGAAGTTGATAGTGATTCTGTCATTTTATCCGAAGAGACAGTAAAGGTATTGTTTTTACTATTAGCGTTAATCGTGAAGATACTACTTCCGACCTTTTCTGCCATATCAAAGGCACCGACAAAATCATCCAAGTCAAGACAAACTCTAGTTCCTAAAACCAATTTTTCCGTAGCAGAAAAACTAGGGGACTCTTCAAATTCTTTCTGCATTGAAGAGGAAAACCTAGAGATAACATGAGCATATTCGTGTCTTTCAATAGTTGGAATTTCCACTACCGAATTACCAGTAAGTACCTTGACATTTCCCCCGCTAAAATCAAATGCGCTTTCTTCGTCAACTAAATACTTTGATAGAGTGTCCGCATTTACAAATGCGTGAAAACTACCTCCACTTTGTTCTTCTCTAGTCCTTTTAGATACACGAACATATGTTGAGGCATCACCATTTTCTACTAAAATAGTGTTCGACTCGCTGGTAATTTTTACACAATTACCCATCTGTCCTTTTGTGTTATTAAGTCCTTGATTGTATTTGCCCTTAAGCAAACACAAGTTAATCATTTCTTTCAATCTTTTTCCATTTGTTGTAAATTTCATGTGTTTCACCACCGTTTTTTTTTCATAAATTCTTTTCATAATATCACACCATACACGTTAAGTTAAACTCAAAGTGTATTATCTTTGATGGCTTCAAGGCCATTCCAAGAGACTTTGCCCTTTGCATTCTCAAAGAGCAAGAAGGATTGACCCTCGTTTTTAGCATTCGTCTTAGATTTTGTAACCTTTGCATAAAGACTCGTTTTACCGTTTCTTTCTTCTCGGTAAGTCACTACATGCTGATAGAGTTTAGCAGTAGTGGACTTTTCCCAATCCGGCCTTTGACCTACAACCTCAAATCCATCATGCACTTCTTTCATGTGCGTGATGAAAAATTTGTGGCATTCTAATTGACACGCCGCCTTAAACAAACGCTGGTATTCTTGGGTCCTAGCAAACCATTGTGTAGGGACCATTTTTACCTTATCAGCCTGTCGGGGGTCATTACCTTTAATGTGGTTAAGACGAGCAATCATATTTGTGGTATCAAGCCAAGTATCTAGTCCGTCAAACACAATTGCCTTAACTGCCTTCACTTCAATTTCTTCTTCATCAAAAGAAATTTTCTGTGTTTCAATTGCTTCCTTGACCATTCCAATAAAGAAACGGGCCATGTCAGCCGTAGCCAAATAATCAATTGTCATGTCGTCCTTATAGACATGGGGATTATAGATAAACACTTTATCATCCGAAGACCAATGTTGCCTCCAAGTGGGTTCCGCACCTTCATCAAAATCTAGCACAAATACCCAATGTGTTTTTCTTTCTTCATCTGTTCTGCAATCTAAAGCAAGACCAGTTTTACCAGTTCCGGGGTCGCCCGAAATCCCACAAATCATATGTGCTGATTCTTGGGCTAATAGGTTTCGGCGTTGTTGAAACGCTCGTGCTTTTGCCTTAGCAAAGGCCCCTTGCTGGTCTTCTTCTTTTACTTTCTTCAAAATACTGTTGCTTGCTTTTCCTGTTTTTAAACTCATTCTTCTTCATCTCCTTTAAATTGTTCTTTTAATTGTTGTAATTGGTTTTCATGGACAATGCGGGTGAACATCTTCCCGCTTTGCCTCATATGGAAGCGAACACTATACATGTCTTCGTCTTGGTGTCGCCATTCAATGCTTTCTACCTCATCCATATCCAATAAAATTTCGTTCATTCGTATAATCATTTTTATTTCTCCTAGTTTATAGGCTTCGCACCCATTCGTATGTCATTCAACCGCCACATATACACGGCTGATACTGTCGCTGTATCTCTATGCCGACAATATCATAAGTTCACAGTTCATCTAGTCTCTCCGTAAGGAGCAAAAGAGCCGAAGCCCAAAGCCCCACAAAAATACCCAACTGTTGGTCGTGCAAGGCATAAATACCAATACTACCAACAATTGAAACTAGGCTACTGTAAAGTCCAATTTGTTTCCACTCCATTTGAATCACCAATAACTTAGCGAATCGCCGTCTGCGGTTTCAACCTTTTCTTCAAGACCAGTTCCCAAACGGACATTGATACCGTAAAGGTTGATTGAAACAGGGTTGTATTCTCCATCAATGGGAATACCGGACTCGTCCTTCTTTTGTGTTTGGTTAGTTCGTCCAATGACGACAATATCCGACCCGACACCGAAGTTCAAATCAACATGGGATGGAACCCAAATTGGAGTTGACTCGGGCATATCCTCATCATCAAAGCCATAGTTTGCATCCAAAGGTTCAATCCAAATAACACGGTTGCCCGTTCTTTCATTCACCTTGAGATTCATGCTCGTGACGATACCGTCCGTGACAACAATTTTCAATCCCTGTTGGGTTTGAATTTCTTGGTGATAGTCCTCTAAATCATAAAGGTCCGTGACAAATTCGCCCATGTTTTCAACCAAAGCATTCTCGTAATTATAAGAGGAGGTATCAATCCATCGTGGGTCATCTTCGTCCAAGACATCAATGTAGTTAAGTGTTTCAAGGGTTTTTCCACGAATACCGTAGATAGCGTTTCGCTCATCATTAGGTAGTCCATAAAATGTAACCATTCGGAAACAATCAGCCTTGAAATTCTTAGCCATTTCGTTCTTCAACTGAACAACCCAAAGTTGTGTTTCTCCGCCTTCCTTCTGTCCGACAAAATGCGCTCGCACTTGATGTTGTTCTTTTGGTAGGGGGCGACCATAGTTTTTGTTGGTGTCGCCGGATTGCCAAGTCTTAACTGCATCAAGAGGAACAATCCACGTTCCTTCGTTAATTTCAATAGCGGCATCGGGAATGTTAGGAATAACCTTCGTTTCCCACTCACCGTTCTTAACTTGCGTCTTTTGGAACTCTCCGTCTTCAAGAACAATCTCAGCAACCAATTCATCCGAAAGGGTTTGTGAGGAATCACCATTATAGCGGGAAAGCATAGTTCTCCGCTTATATTCCATGATGTCTCGTACAGGTTCAATCCCGACGAAAAACCCACTAACCATTTCACCGAAGGTATTATTGTTGGATGAGCGAGCAGATGAAAGACGGCTTCGCACATACTGGCGAGTCATGGACATAGCCATGAGTTGTTGTCGTTCATCGTCCAAATCCAAACCGCTACTTCCGGCTAAATCGTTGTATTTCTGTGTCATTTCTTCAACTTCAATGTTCAGTCTCTTCGCAAGACCATTCAATTCTTTCTCAATTCTTTCTAGCATTTTTTTTCACTTCCTTTTGTTTTTCATAATCTGGGAACAGAACCAAGCAATCAACACCTTGGGTGAGACACTTCGGCTTCTCCATTCCATTTCTCCTACCGTTGCTATGCACATAAACTTTGTGCTGTCATCCAAATCCATATTCATAACAGATTGTAGGAGTTTATTACATATATCCTTCACACTTTGTCCCTTCCTAACTAGGCCACTCAAATACTCCATACCGGACGAGTTTCCTGCCAATAGTCGAGTCAAGGCATTTTCATAATGTTTTGTGGTTGCGTTTATAAATTCGTCTACTTTCGCATCGGAAAAAATACACGCTTGCACTTCGTTAATTGCACGACGAAAATCACCGCTACAATTTTCAACAATTTTTTGCACCAAATTTAGGTGCGATTCTTCAACCTCTACCAAATTATGTAAACCCACTAAGATTGTTGTAAGTCTTTCAACCTGCACCTCTTCGGGTAGGGGTTGAAATAGGTAGTTTGCACACCTTGACTTGAGGGCATCATCTACACCGTAAGAGTCGTTGCATGTAATAACGAAGGTCGTATTTACTGACCTTTCCATAGTACGTTTTAACGCTCGTTGAGCATCTCTAGTCATACCGTCAATTTCATCCAATAGAACAAACTTCATGACTTGACCGCTGATTGAACTACTCGTTAGAAAGTTGTAAATTGTTTGTCTAACGGTCTCAAGTTTGCGGTCTTGACTGGCATTGATTTCAAGAAAGTTAGTCTTAAAATCGTCACCCAAGAACTCCCTAGCCATTACAATGCTAGCGGTTGTTTTACCCGTCCCCGGAGGGCCATGTAGCAATAGGTTGGGCATTTTATTTCTCTTTACCCAAGTCCTTGCATCTTCTACAAATTTATGTTGTCCTATAATATCATTAATTTTCGTTGGTCTAAATTCTTCTGTCCAATTCATGTCGTTCCCTCATAATCAATCTTTTAGCCGTTAGCACATAACCCGCTACCGATACGGCACTTCGTAGCGAGGAACACACAACCCCTGCGGGGTCAATTACCCTGTATTCGGGGGCATGTAAATACCATTCATCTCGGATTCCATCATAGGCGTATTCTTGAGAAAGATTGTGCATTACATTCTCAAGAGAAGTTTCTTCCCCAACACAGTTTTTATACAAGGTATTGAAAACAGCAAACAACGCATTTCTAAACCCAATACGAATATCTGTTTCAATGCTGGCATTATTGTCAATATCATAATATTTCAATAGAGCCAAACCCGAACCCCATGTGTAGCCTGTTTGTATTGCCGAACGAACAGCGTTTAGTGAATCATCTAGTCTATCCTTTTTGTTGTGGATTTCTTGTTCCGACTCTCCGTGGATTTTGATAAGCCCTGCCATTCCATTTAACTTACCCATTCTAGCCAAGTTCTTTTTCTTATGGAATTCTGTTTCAGCCATTCCTGCGTCTTCAACAATTTGCTCACACCGTTTAGCAACCCTTTTTGGGTTGGTAGGTTCCCCAATAAATAATGTGCTTGAGGAGTTAATGACTAACGATTCACATTCACCCAAATGTTCAAGTTGGGCGTGGCGAATATCCTCGTCTAAGGCAGTAATAAAGTAATGACAATCTAGGAATGTAGCCAAGTCTCCTAACTTAAGCCCAGTCCAAACGGAAATATCTTCTGCCTTAGCAATAGAAGCATCAATTGAACCATTCATGCTATTAACTACAAACTGATTTAGAGCGATAGGGCTAATAGATTTAAGCACTAGTAGTAGTGGACGTTTATTCTCCTTTGCTAATTCCAATACAGGTAGAATCTCTTCAAAATCCTTTACCTCTTGGTCGCTAACTAATACAAGTGGGTTTTCCATTCGCCTCTCTTTCCCATTCACCCGTACTAAGACCTTGTGAATATAGCCAGCCGAGGATTCAAAGCCCTTTACAATTTCTATTTCGTCCTTTCCTGTATGGGAGGGTTCAACAGTAATAACACCATCCATCCCAATAGAACGAATGATTTTAGTAATGTTTTGGGCCATCTCTTCGTCGTTGTTAGCACTAATCAAAGAGATAGCGTAGATATTGTCAAGGGTAATTTCCGATGCATTGAGCGAGATTTCGGACTCTAGAGTCTTCATCAACTTAGTGAACTCGCTTCTAATCAGCGTTGGGTTATATCCCAGTTCAATAAGTTTCATTCCTTCCTTGATTAGAGCATTAGCCAAGACCGAAGCAGAAGTAGTTCCATCGCCGGACCTTTCTTGCGCTCTTTTACAAACCTCAATTAGAAGTTTTGCTCCAACCATTTCTTCTTTTGATAGAGAAATGTTCCGAGCAATTGTGACGCCATCGTTGATAATCAATGGTGGTAAATCATCCGGCCTGTCAATAATAACAGAGTTTCTTGCTGGTCCCAATGTCACCCCGATTACATCGGCTACTGCTTCAATTCCTTTCACTAGTGTTTTATTTGTTTCTTCTTCGTTATAAATCATTCTTCTTCCTCCTTTAGATAAAAGTGTCCGCTGCCTGCGTGTTCAACCCTACCAATGTAGGATTTAAATTTGTTTTCTACTTCATCATCAGTTGATACATTCCAAACCCATTTTGATAGGTTCGATTCAAGCCAATGAATATATTCTATGACCGTGGGGGTGGGTATTTGATTACTCATTATTCCGCCTCCCATTTCATCGTTACGTCGCAACAAGTCATGATATTTATGATTGGTTGTCGGTTTCTTGGGAAACTCTTTTCACAGCGTTTGCATGTAGCAACCCACTTCATTCTTCCTCACCTACTACCGCTACAATATCATGTGGTGATATCGCTTCAAATTCTTCGCCATTGAAAGTAAATACGAAACTTGACTTATAGACTACCAAGTCTCCTACTTCCGTTTGGCTGTTCTTCTCAATCACAACGCCGATATTTTTAGGTTGTCCCCTAATGATACCGCTTTCTGATTTTAGTTTTCTTTTCTGTATTATGATATAATCATTCTTTGTCTTCATTCTTCTTCCTCCTGTTCTTTTATACATTTTTTGCAATAGCCCCACTTAGATAATGTCTTTGATGGTGCGTGATAGCACTCACCACAATAGGGCGAATATTTTCTCATAGCATCACCGTCGCAAATAATCCTAGAGTAATGATGTTCACAACCATTACTCCGATTGCTATTTTGTTCATACTATGAATGTCGTCCTTCACTTGAACTAATTCGTGAAAAACCATATTTCCAATTTCAATTAGAGTTTCCATGTCTTTCTTCATTGTATCTACTCTCCGTTTCTTTTAGTGTTAGGTTGTCTACATAGCCTTGCGCCCAAACAGACAGGGGGATATATTTTACTAAATCTCTCATGTCCATTTTAGCGTCTACAAACCAAGCAGTAAAGGGGACGCCCTGCGATTTTCTTCTCATTAAAAGTCCTCCAATGTTTTTCTTGGTCTTACCTTCGGTCTTGACCGTCTTTTCTTTTTGATTCCTAATAATTTACACTCCCCCTCGCTCAGTTTGCCCGAAACAAAGTCAGCGTATGGTTGGTTGCTTATCAACTTTTTCAAGACATATGTTTCGTCCGCCTTGAATCCCAACTTCAAACATATGGTTTGGTAGGGGTTCTCTTCCTTTCTCTTCGGGGGGATAATTTTTCGGTAGCCACCACTCCACGAGTAAGCAAACAAAGCATAAAAGTATTCCTTGCTTACACGGTTCATCATGGATGACACCACCATTAGTTTATCATTATCCGGAAAGGTAGCGGTTGCCCAAGAAAGCAATTGCATGGGTGGTGGTGAAAGGTTCACCAAATCTTTATAAAACCTAGCCCGGTCTTTACTTTTGATATACACTCCCATTATGTTCCAAATACTGTCAGTAAAGGAAATGTATTTCTCGTTGTTTTTACAAGATAAAAGCAAAGCCGTTTGGTAGTGATTTTTAGCACCACACATTTTAACATCACATGCGTTGATAATCGGTTTAGGTACTGATTTTTTGTCCTGCGATGTTAGAATTAAATCCACACCTGAGTGAATTAAATCCAGTATTTTATCCTTGTCCGGCTTGTAATTTACTTCTTCAATAACGACCGTGTAATCCTTCGGTATAGAGAACGGGTCATCAATCGTAATATCGTTAGCGTAGTAAAAAAGATTTACTCCACCCCCCGCTTCTATCTTTGCTTTAGTAGTCTTTCCTGTTCCCCATTTTCCTATAAATATTTTAGGTCTTTTCCTCATCTTCATCAATCTTCACCTTAAATCTGTATTTGCTGTCTTCTTCTAAATGTGTTTTTTCTTCAACCATTTTCATTAGGTCTTTGAATTTCATCCATCCTGTGTTTTTAGAAGGCACAAAGGATGGAAATATTTCGCAGATGCGAAAAATACTGTGTCTTCGTCTAATTATTATCGTGTCCGAGCGTCGTCCCCTTTCTCTAATAAGAGAATAACTTACGTTCTCGTTATCTAGTGTAGAGCATATAGCCTCAATCATTTTCTGCGGGGGACGAATATATACGAAAAACCTAGGTTCCCAACCACGGGTGCTTCTCACATTTACTATGTGGAATTTGCACGACGCTGTGGTTAAAAGAATACCACTAAGTTGTTCAGTTGAATACATTATACCCCGCCCATATCATCTAGGTCAATAGTCCATAAATGAAACTTTTTGTGTCCGAAAATAAATAGACCCGCTTTATCTTTCGGTCCTATGAATGTTTCTCCGCATATCAAACAATGAACACGGACGATTTCATTATACAGACGAATAGATGATTCGTCTATAATGTCAAGCACATTTCCCTCTTGGAGGGGCGAAGTTTCTTCCTCAGTTTCCCACATATAGCCTCATGTAATCTCTAAGAGTAAGGTTCCTAAAAAGGCTTTTGGTAGGTAGTTTCTTCTCTTCCGAATTAACGACAATAACTTCCGCTTTATTACCGGTTTTTAATTCTTTTATGAGTTTTTTAGCCTCTTTTATGTAGCGTTTTTGTGCCGCTTCATTCCATTCGTGAAATGTAGAACAGGGACTCTCCATAAAAAGACCACAATCCTCGTCCAAAAACTCCCAAATAATTGCTTCAATTATTCTATTCCTACATTCTTCCCTTGTTTTGGGGGCGTCATCGCTATCGTAAGTAACTGAGTAATTAGCGTCCATGTCATTCCTTCTCCCGATAATTAGGGTGATTCTTTGGTAGGCGGTGTAGTCGTCGTTCGCTCATATTTTGCATATACTGAGCGATACTAGCAACACTACTGCCCCAACGTTTTTCTGCTACTTCGTCGTTTTCGGGAACCATTTGATACTTCAAGGTCTTCAATGAATCGGCAATCAATTCCGAGTCTAACAACGCTTGAAGTATTTCGTATTCGCCGTGGGTTACAGTTCTAATCCTCGTCATGACAATCACACCCGCCGTCTAAATCACTCATAGCCATAATGTAGCCGCCAAGGGTAAAGGTTGCTAGTTTAAGTTCTGCGCTAAACGCTTTGTTAAACTTTTCTGCATCTTCTGTTAGGACCAACAATCTATCATACAATTTCTCTAGATTCATTCATTCCACCTCGTCCATGATACGGGTCCACGCCAGCATGATATCTTCTCGTGAAATCCTAGTGTTTTGATTACCTCGTCGGGTCGCCTCTTCACTAGAAAGTTTAATCAAGAAAGCAAGCAAACGCTCACTTCTTGCTTTAAGTTCATCTACTGCGTCCTCCTTAATACCTCGTCCGCCTGTGTTTATTCCAATAATTCTTCTAATTTCTCTTACGCTAACCATTTTCTATACTCTCCTTTGTTATAAAATATTTCTATGCCGGAACCGGTTAAGTCCCAAGCAATCCATAATTGGCCCGTTCCGTATGAAATTTCCATAGCGGCCCAGCCCTGCTTCACAGTTCCTAAATTCTTTACATCTACCATATTTCCATAGAGCATACGATACAACATACTTATATGATTAACATTATCATGTATGTATTGTATAACTAAATGCTCTTGCACATTCACCCACTCTTCATCCGAGTAGTATTCTCCCGTCCAATCACAAACTCTACATTTGTTCCCATGACACACGGGACAAACATACCTAATGTCGTGAACGGGAAATCTAACGACATTTTTCAGTTCAGCGGGAATTTTTCCATTTGAACGATTTTTGTCATTGTTTCTTTGCCGTGTTCTTTCTTCCATATCAACCTCTCCTCACCACCGAGAACAATTGCTTCCTTTAGAATAGGTCGCCATGTTCTCAAGGTTCTGCGGTCGGTTCCCGACCAAAAGGCAACTCCAAAAGGATGGGTATGAATCCAACACTTCAAAGGAAGTTTCATTCCCGAAACCATAACTCCTCCGTAGTCCACCAAACCCGGTGAACCCGAGTTCATAAATAGTTTATCATTAGCATCAACTATAACTGATACTTCTAAACCACCCAAGGTCTCAACGGATGCTTCCCATATTTTATCCAAAAACATGGGACTATCGGTTTCACCCATTCCACTATAAAGTAAGTGTCTCCAAGCATCGTGAATTGGTTTCTGCCAAACATCGGCAGGAACATCAGTCCATCGTTTATTCAAATTACCTACGGGTTCCTTGATATTATCTCCTAGGAAAAACCCGTGGTAGTCGTTCTCAATTTTTTCTTCCATTTCTTCTTTCATATTTTTTCCTCCTTATATAAAGTTTGCAATTACTCCTAATGCTAAGACACTTGCAAGTATTCCTAGTCTTTTTAAATTTTGCAGGGGGTCTACGTCCAAAATAGTTCCCGTAATTAGATTCTCCATTAGGAAACTTTTATCGTCTATTGTATAACTTTTCCATTCTAAAACACTATCTAGTGTTGGCAAACAGAAATGATACCAATAACCATCCGTTACAATAAATCTATAGCCACTAATGTTAGGAACATTCGCTAAGAAATCCTCTACTTGCTGAATACCCTTATGGGTTTGATTGGGTGCCTCCGCTTCAATTAACCACTTGATAGGGTGCTTATGTCCCTTAAAAGAAACGGTTAACAAATAGTCTAAATATTTATTTTTATTATCCACCGTTGTAAATTGAGGTTCACGAATATACTCAGTCTTAGATGATTCAGTTTTAGCCCTTATCTCAACGGCCTCAAGCATTGGTTCAATCAAATTTTCTTGAACAGCAGTTTCGGGTTTAGTTGATACCAAGAAATGCTTACTTGTCATAAATCTATTATTCATAAGAGCAATCTTACCTTCTTCTGTTAGAATATCAAGAAATTTAAACTGAGAAAGCATCTTAGATTCAGCATAGTAAAATCTCTTTGCTTGTCTCATCTTAGCCCTTCTTTCTTCCTTGATTATATTCTTCTTTTTCTCTTCACAGGTTCTTGCGGTATGTCCTATGACACCACAATAACCACACTTCATATCTTTTACTGTTTTCTTCATTCAATCACTTCTCCTGTTCATAGTTTGGTAGCATGGGTGACATACTCCTTTATTGGGATGTACGTTTCTTCGTTTTTGGCATCGTTTACATGCTTTCATTCCTCTTCACCTTCTAGCATTTTTATATCTAATTTTAACTCCATCAAGGCTCCCCACACATGGGACATACCATTGACGCTTAGTTGAGTTTTATCTCTTATTTCCTTGAGGTGCATTTGAGTAAAGGTAAATACTATCATAATTAATAGTAAATTACCAATACTGATTGCTATTACTGCGTCAATCATTCTTCTTCCTCCGTATAGTCTGCTAATACTCTATGAATAATCTCGGACATAACTCCGATAAACACAATCAAAACTGTTAGTGTAATTATGGGATTCATTCGTCATCACACACACAATAATCGTTACAATGAGGACATTCACCCATCATTCTTCCTCACCTAGCGAGTCGTATGAGTCGGGGTTGTGAAGTGCATTGTGCTTGTGCCACGCTTCCAAATCAGCATCGGTCATGCACGCATCGCACACCATTCCTACTTCGGGAACGAGGTAGTCTTCTGTTGCGTCTGCGCCACAGCGAATGCAGTCAAGGCATGACATCTTGGCTTCTGCTTCGTGCAATCCCCGAAATCGTAGCCACATATTATATAGATACTTTCCAGCAATCGCTAGAACGAGTAAGTCTAAAAGGATTCCTATCCCTAGAAATATAATAAATTCTGTTTCCATATAACCACCTCAAATGCTCAATTGAATGTGCTTCTTGACATCTTCCCCAGCGAACCAACGCTGAACCCATTGTGCGCCCATACCAGCAATAGCAACATGGGTAAAGTGAATAT
>Ga0098038_1000439_pt1 | contig 18486 bp, 19 predicted proteins | sample 5B_taG_FD_75051 | JGI IMG/M metagenome (GOLD analysis project Ga0098038, IMG submission 75051) | Marine viral communities from the Subarctic Pacific Ocean - 5B_ETSP_OMZ_AT15132_CsCl metaG | ecosystem: Environmental > Aquatic > Marine > Oceanic | place: Pacific Ocean | collected 2015-01-08 | reverse complement strand
GAAAGAAAACACTTTATAATGAGGATGCAAATGATGATTCAAGAGATTAAAATGAGCAATCTAGATGATGCTTATATCCATTCAATGATTGATTTTCAATTAAGACAAAGAGAGAAGAATATTTTAATTAAGACTAAATTTGATGTTATCTATTCTTTAGTGAAAAAAAAGAATATAAGGTCAGGATACATGACATCAGATATAGTTAGAGATATAGGCAACAAAGCCTTTGATGAAATAATTAATAAAATATAAATGATAGTGAAATGGAGATAGATATACAAAAAGTTACCAATGATATTAGGTCTTATATAAAGACCATAAAAAAACTTAGGGAAGAGTTAGAAGAAAAAGAAATAGAACTAAAAAAATACAAAGATGGAAATAATAACAAAGAAAATTGATACTGATCAGATATGGTCAAGAGTAGGTAATGTGTCCTGTTGCACAGAGTATGTTTACTACGCTAAGATTAAAAGAAAGTACCTTAATTACATAAATGATAATGTAGAAAAACTTTCAGAAGGGTATATTGGTAATAAATTTTTTTCAGACTCAAAAAGTTTTAACGCAAGAAGAATTCATTATATTGTGAAATCTATAGATAAGTTTGATGTATACGATTTACAAGAACTACTAAGTGAAGATTATTCAACAATAGATTTTCTAAAGAAAACTGATGAAATACGAAAAAGAAATATTAATATCTCTACTGAAGAGTAGAGGTATAAATCATAATCTAAAGGCTAAAATAAAACCTAGTAAACATCCATATATGAAAAGGCTTGAGATGTCTTTAAAGGCACATAATTTAGATTATATCTACTTTCATGAAACTGATAGTTTAGCCATAACAGAGGTGAATTATCACCCATATCTAAGTCTACATAACACTCTAATGATGCCTAGTAAAGATGGTATAAGTATTCTTTTAGTTATGAATAGTAAAGAAAAAATGGAAGAACTAGTGTGTGAAATGGAAAACACTTTAGATGTACTCATCCCACAAGATATTGAGTATAGTATAGTAGGAGTCCTGTGAAAATAATTTTACCACTTTAGTGTTATATTAAAAAAAGTTTTACTACTTTTACCAACAGAAAGTTAATTTAATTTAAAGACCAAAAAAATGGAAAAATCAGAAACCATTGGCAAGTTAACCCTTGCCTTATCAAAAGTGCAGTCTCAATTAAGACCAGCAAAAGAAAACTCAAAGAATCCTTTTTTCAAATCAAGTTACGCAGACTTAGGCTCAGTATGGGACTCTGTTCGTAAGTTGTTAGCAGAAAACGAACTAGCAGTAATCCAAATGCCTACAGATGTGGGTGGTTTAACAACAACTTTATCACATTCTAGTGGGGAATATATGTCATCTACTATGTACATTCCTTCTAAGGAAGATGCTCATGGTGTTGGCTCTGCTATATCGTATGCGAGAAGATATGCTTTAGCATCTATTGTTGGTGTAGTTACTGGCGATGATGATGGTAACATGGCAGTAAAAGGTTCGAGTCCCAAATCGACTGCAAACTCAAAGTCTACGTCTAAGCCTAAGTTAAATGACTCTCAGTACAAGGGAATGATGAAGGCTATTGAAGATGGTAAAGGTAGTGTTGTTGAACAGAAGATGGGTGGATACACTTTAACTAAGACTCAAAGAGATAATCTTAACAATATCCTTAAACTATCTAAGACTTTAGTATAATGAGTTTAGATAACTTTATAAAGAAGTTAGTTGATGACTCTTTTTATTATTCTGACTACGAGTTTGTAACGAACTCGCAGTTAGGGTTAATAAAACAAGATGTCAGAACTTATAAAATGATGAGGGACAACCCTGATCTAAGAAAGGAAACGCTTCCTATGATATTTGGAAGAGCTTATCATGTAGCTATGCTTGAACCTAATGAGTTTATGAAAAAGGTAAAAGTTTTTAATTCAGCTACAAGAACTACTAAGGGGTTTAAAGAATTTAAAGCAGATAATTCTGATGCTCCTACTATAATCTTACAGAAAGAGTACGATAAGATTATGTATATGCAAGATGTTTTATTCTCTCATAGCGAAGTTAACGACTTATTACAGAAAGAAGGAGAAAGAGAAATAGCTAATGCTTGGAAAGATAATGATACAGAAGTGTTTTGTAAGGGTAAGGCTGATTACAGAAATGGAACAACCCTTATAGACCTTAAGACTACAGGTGATGGTAGTTATTGGGGGTTTTCTAACTCTTGTAAAAAGTATGGATACGATAGACAATCAGCATTTTATATGGATGGGTTTAATTGTGATGAGTTTGTGTTTATAACACAAGAGAAGGAGAGACCATATAATGTATCTATATTTTATGCTGGTGATGAGTTTATAGAAAGAGGTAGAGATGAGTATAAAAGCTTATTGAGTACTTATAAGAAGTTTTTTATAGATAACGAAGCAGTAGTGGAAGAGCATTTAATAATGGAAACTCTATGACATTAAGAGAACTATTAGTTGAAAAACGAATTAGCGAGAGATGGCTCGCAGAAAGATTAGGGTTAAGCAGACCGACCCTACTTAAATACTTAAAAAAACCTAACGAGTTTAGAGTTAAACACGTTAAAAAAATTGCAAAGTATTTACAATTAACCGAAGGGTCTGTATTAATTAATTATTTTAAACACAAAAATTATGAGTAGTAAATCTGAAAAAATTTACGTTGGTAATGGAACTGAGAAGTTCGATGGAGACATGGTGCAATTCTCTCTAAACTTAACTAAGTTGGGCAAGGATGCTTCTGAACACATGTTCGAGTACAATGGTGAAAAGTTCATCAAACTTAAAATTGCTAAAAAGAAAGATGGTGCTGATGAGTATGGTAAAACTCATTACATTGAGGTGGACACTTGGAAGCCTGAGCCTAAGAAGGTGGAGCCAGTAGAAGACGATCTACCATTCTAGTATCGGTTTATCGGTTTAAGAACCTTATATATAGGTTTAAACCTATAAACTTATAAACTTATAAACTATATAGGCGTGAGTGAGAGCAGTTAAACTCTAATAATCATAGCTACTGCAGGTAATACTTCCGAATAAAACCTATGAGCCTATTTTTTAAAACCAAAAACCATGATATTAAGAGTATCTGATAAAGATATAATAGACACAAGTAAAATTGGTTACATTACTCTCGATGGACAAAAGATAGTATTTGGAGATTTAACTTGGTCTATATATAATAACGAGATGGAGGCTCAATGTGTTTTCAATAACATAGTTCGTCACATGAAGATTTCGGACATGAGGTTTAGCTCAGAAAAATCAATTAACCAAAACGAAAGAAAAGAAAAAGCTTTTGAAATGTTTTGGGGCTTATACGATAAAAGAGTTTCATTAAACAAAGCTAGAACATCTTTTATGCAGCTTACGTTAGAGGATATGGGTAAAGCCATAAAAGGAGTAAAGGCTTACGTTGATTCAACACCTGACAAAGCGTACAGAAAGTTTCCATCAACTTGGATTAATCAGAGGTGTTGGGAGGATGAGATTATCACGAGTGATAAGAAAAAAATTAACAGGTACGTGAAGCCAAATTACATTACAGATGAAAGATAATATAGAGATGGAAAAAAGGCTTATCGGTAAGGTTATGTCAAACCCTAAGGATTATTATGACTGCCATAGCCTTATATCAGAAGAGATATTTTCTGACCCCTTAAATAGAAAAATATATAAGGTTATATCTCAAAAACTAGATAAGGGAGATGTGCCTGATATGATTGTTATATCTTCTGCGATTAAAGATCCTCTAGTTGATTTTAGAGTAGCTGAGTGTATGAGTTCAGACCATTATGCTTACATGACTAAGAATATGGTTCTTTACTTGTCTCAAGAAGATAAGAAGGTTAAGCTAAAAAAATTGGCTGAGATAACCTCAAAGAAAATTGATAATGGTGATGACTTATTTAACATTATAGATTTTGTCGATGAAGGTATGAAGTCTATTTCAGACATAAGAGGAAGTGATATACCTGACATTAAAGTTCAGCTTAAAGTTTTACATGATGATATACAAAGGAGGATGTCTTCAGACAAGATGATTGGTTTACCTACAGGTTTTCAGTCTGTGGACAGGTTTACTGGGGGTTGGCAAGAGACTGACTTTATTGTGATTGGAGGGGCTTCATCTATGGGTAAAACATCTCTAGGATTAGCGTTTTGTTACAATTGTGCTAAAGTTGGTGTACCAACTGCAGTATTCTCATACGAGATGGGGGATACACAACTATTACAAAGATTAGTATCTTTAGAGAGTGAAGTAAATAATAGGTATATAATGAAGGGAACCCTTCAAGATAATGAACTCAGTAGGGTTGATAAGGCTATAGGTAAACTTGAGAATGTTAGTTTGTTTATAGATGAGTGTAAAGATTCATCCCTTAGGTATCTTTTAAATAAGATAAGGCAGTATGTTATCACAAAAGATGTGAAATTTGTTTTAGTTGATTACTTACAACTTGTAAAAGGTGCTGGGACATCAAGAGAGCAAGAGGTTGCTTTAGTTGCTCGTGAACTTAAGAATATAGCTAAAGAACTTAATATAACTATAATAGCTTTATCGCAACTTAGTAGGGCAGTTGAAAGGAAGGAAGGTTGTAGACCTAGCCTATCAGATCTTCGTGAGAGTGGAGAGATAGAACAAGCATCAGACATAGTTATGTTAGTGTATAGACCAGAATATTATGGTATTATGGCTGATGATAGTGGAAATAGTACAGAAGGATTAGTAGACCTTATTTTTGCTAAAGGTAGAAATATTGGTACAGGAACTTTACCTCTTAGGTTTAAGAAGGAGTATACTAAGTTTATTGACCCACAGGATTATACAGAAAAATTTATATCAGTAAAACCTCAAGAGTCTTTTTGATAAAAATGAAGAAGAAAATATATCACGCAAAAGTTAACTATAAGTGGAGAGTAGTAAGATATGTTAAGGGTGTTAGAAAGCCTGCAAAGACTTGGAAAACATCTAGTATAAAGAGTTGCATAACAGATCTTGAGCCTGAGGCTTTGAGTAATAATAAGATGTTTATAAAAGGGTTGGAAATAAAACATAAGTCAACTCAAGAATTAGAAATTAAAGTATTATCGGTAGTAGATTACGAATATCTATGTATGTCAAATGATGTTTATTAACTAAATTAAATTAAAATGATTGAAATATTAATTTTTGCTTTGTGTGCAATAGGTGTATACATAACTTTAGAAATGATTAAGTATAACAAACAATTAAAAGAAGATGAAAGGAATAATAACGAAGGTACTCCAAGCATCAATCAAGAAAGGTACAACCTTAAGCATAGTACAGAGGTACCTAAGGCTAAGGTACAAAGTAAACGTAAGCCTGGTCGCCCTAAAAAAAAGAATGTTGAATCTAAAAAGGTAAAGAAAGATGCAAGACGAGATAAGAGAAAAGTGTAAGGAGATTAGTGACCTTCTTGTAGAAAAAAATATAGCCTATGGCAACTCAGTATTTGATAAGGGGTTGTTGTTTGAGGTGGATCCTATATATGCTATTCAAGCTAGGATAAATGATAAACTCAACAGGATTAAAAGTAAAGAAACCTACATGAGTGAGAATGACCTTATGGATGTTACTGGCTACTTTATACTTTTACAAGTGCTTAGAGATAAAATGAATAAAAAAATTAGTCATACTATAAACCATGAGGAAGGAGCCTAGGTTTGAAAAAAGTAGCGATAGAGTCAGAGAAAAAGAAACTCTTCGTATTCTTTTAGAGGGTAAAGATTTAACCTATAAACAACTTGATAATTTTGCTCCAGTAGACGCTGAAATTATAGATAACAAAACGATGGAGATCGTATCTCTTTGTGAGATAAAAACTATGAGTCTTAATATGTGTGACATAAAAAGAGTAAGAACCTCAGTAAGAAAGATACAACATTGTCAAAAGGAAGCACTATACAGAGAGCTTCCACTATGTATAGCTTGGAGGTTTTTAGATGGTATTGGATACATATGGATGAGAGGAATAAAAAAAGCCACAGTTGAGTGGGGTGGTATGAAAATTCCACGACCAGGATCTATATGGGATAGAGAACTTTTATTCTATATAGATATAGATGATTTAACAATAATTAAATTTTAAAAAAATGAACAAGCAACAAAAAGATTCAGATCAAAGAATTAGACTAATGAAATTTGACTGCGAAATGAGATCAAGAGCATTAGAAATTGCATCTTCTTTGCCAACAAGCAAGAATGTCAAGTCTCTATTAGAAAACTCAGAGAAAATTGCTAAGTATGTATTTGGTATACCTGAACCTGTAAAGGAAAAGAAATAATTTGTATATTGCATGCTATAATATAATGGCATGGCAAGAAATAAATTAGCTGGGAAAATTAAGGGTACGAGTAAAAGTTCTAAGCACTACGCTAAAAATTCTAAATCTAGAAAAAAGAAAAAAGCTTACGATAAAGAATACTCATCATCAGAAGAGAGAAAAAAATATCGTGTTAAGCTAAATCTTTTTAACAGAAAAAAAGGAAAAAAAGGTGATAGTAAGGACGCTTCTCATACTAAAAAAGGAAAGCTAGTGATGGAGGGTCAATCTAAAAATAGAGCTAGGAATAGAGCAAGAAAGTAAATTATTTCTTATCTTTCCAGGATGCGATTCAAGAGAAAGAAGGGCAGAAAGATAACTAAAGCTAAGAAACACACCCTAGATGGTATTACATTTGCCTCAGGTTTAGAGCTTTACTGTTATAAAGCCTTAAAAAAAGCAAAAATCCCCCACGAATATGAAGGAAGATCCTTCGAGCTTGTAGAAAGATTCAAGTTCGATGGTCTCCTGATGGATAAAGGGAAGACAAAAGGTAAGACAGTTTATAAGGAGAAGACAGGTAAGGTTAGAAACATATCTTACACTCCAGACTTTATAAACTTAGATGAAGGTTTTATAATAGAAACAAAAGGATTAAGGACTGCTGAATTTAAAATGAGGTTTAAGTTGTTTTTAAAATATCTATACGATACAAACCAACACTTAGACGTATACGTTCCATCAAATCAAAAAGAAGTTGATGCGACTATAGATCTTATTCTAAATAGAAGTTCTTTTAATTAACGTTGAGCAAGCTACGTGAGTGCTGCATATTTTTTTGTAGGATAGAACTACTTTTTTAACTTCAGATTTAGATTTGAGGTTTTATCCTACGAGTTCTTTGTGTAGAGGGGGGTAAAAGATTTGATCGTCAGCAGCCCCCTCTTACTTTCAAAACAAGTAAAAATGCCTAAAGATAAAGATCTAATAGATAATTTAAAAAAATCAGATGAATCTAGAGATAACCTTTTTGAGGTATGGGAACAAGGTTCTTGGATTATAGATTCTACAGGTGACGATCCTAAGTATCAGGATGACTGTGGTTGTGGTCGTGAAGATTCTTGTGATACATGATAGATAACAAACAAAAAAGAAAACCAAAAGGTAGTATAAAATTTAACATAACCTTATCTGAAGAACAAAAGAGGGCTAAAGAAAACATCATAAACCATGCCTTTAGTTTTATTATAGGTAAAGCAGGTTCTGGTAAGACCCTTCTTGCTGTTCAAGTAGCGTTAGATATGTTCTTTAAGAGGCAGTATAGTAAGATTATTATTACTAGACCTACTATAGCCACTGAGGATAATGGGTTCCTTCCAGGTACTGAAAAAGAAAAGCTAGAGCCTTGGCTTGTACCTATTATGTCTAACATGAGAAAGGTATATAATAAGGCTGATAAGATTCAGAAGATGGTAGATAATGGAGACATAGAGCTTGTTTCTTTATCTCACTTCAGAGGTAGAACCTTTGATGACTCTGTAGTTATTGTAGATGAGTTTCAGAACTTAACTAAGTCACAACTTCGTATGGCACTAGGTAGGTTAGGTAAAGATTCTATAATGATATTCTGTGGAGACAATCAACAGATAGATCTTAAGGATCAAAACTACTCAGCGATACAGGACGTATCAAAGATAAAAGATAGCGAGTTTGTGTTTAAGGTTGTGTTAGAAGATAACCATAGACATAAAGCTATAGATGACGTACTAGAGCTTCTATCTAGTTACTAATCCCAAGTTACATATAAACATATTGGACCGAAAAATATTTGAGCTTCACTGTATGGAATATCTTCTGTAGGGTTAAATGTTCTTATTCCTAATATAAATCCCTGTATTAATTGTATTCCTATTTCCATGAAATAAAAGTAGTAAAAAAAAAGGAGGGAACCACCCCTCCTTCATAATTAACCAAAAAAACCAATCTAAACGAATGAGATCATGCTCCAGAACGGAGCTTTAGATAAGTATAGCAAATGTAATAATATTATTTATATTAATCATACTAATAATAAAATTATTTATAAGTATCACCTAAAGGTAATCTCAAAACTTTACCATGATCTCTCCAAACTCTATTAATTACATGGTCTACCAAGTGATCAGGTACCTTAAGTTTATTTATCATAATTTCTCTACTCTCGTTAAGAGTTACGTGGTGAGCCCTAGCTGCAGCAACTAAAACAGACATCTGATCAACAAAACCATCTAGGTGAGGATCATACATAGAACTGAGTTTATTTAGTCTAATATTTAATTCCCCTTTATCATATAGATTAAAAGCTTCTTTATTTAACAAAGGTAAATTAACACCTTCTTCATAAAAAACTTTATTCCCTTTAGCTCTAGACTTAATCTTATTATACTGATCAGACAGTTTAAATTGAACCGATCTATCTGAGTATATTCTACTCATTCTAAAACCAAGCAAAGCAGATACTTCATATGATAATACTCTTCTCTTCTCAGGGTCAAAAGAGTCAGCTATTTTAAGTCCTTGTATTGCAGTTGATGGAGCTAATTTACCTCCTACATAATCTATAATTGCAGTAAGTGAATCATACCATGGAGCCTCTCTATTGTAAATTCTTTCAAACTCATTATCTCTAGCTTCTTGTATAGCGTTAAGTGTCATCTCTTCTGATAAAAATGGCTTGTATATTGTCTCTAGTATTCTTACAACAGCCTCTTGACCATCCTTACTGTCAACACCCTTTACAGCTATTCTTATCATATCTCTTAAGTAACCTATACCAGACATTTTAGACATATTCATGTAGTCAACATATGGTCTACCCTCTTCGTCTATACCACTACCTTTAGGTATAATAAATCCTGCTTGATCCCAATCAGGTTGTAGAGCTCTAAGGTATCTTTTTTCAACTTCTTCGTCATCACCAGCACCAAGTAACATTTTAGCTATCATTAATTGTAATGATTCTACAAGAGTTATTGTGGCTATTGATGATGCTAGTCTGCTAGCACCCATTGACTTTAATTCTGGATTACCACTACCCATCTCCTTAAAGGCTAACATCACAGAGTTCTTAGCACATCTGATAGATTCAGATTGGAAGGCTACGAAAGTACCAACAAAAGGAGACCTACCAATAAATCTAACTATTCTAGGTATCTCATTATAGTTAGGATAAGTGTTTCTAACGTTTTCTGCAGCCACTAAGTCAGCTTCGTTTTCAGAAAGACCTGCTCTCATATATTTTTCTTTCTCACTTAAGAATCCAAATATCTTGAATACATCATCCTCAGCCTGATAAGCTGAAGTAAGAGCTTTATCTAATTTCTTAAGTAAGTTTGACATATCAGCATCAGACTTTTCAGCAAAGAAAGTATCTACATCAAAATCTACCTTAGATAAATCTTTTGCTATACCTCTTATCTCCTCTAAGGAAGCAGAAGAACTTACAACACCAAGTTCAACTAACCTAGCGTAAAGCTCCTTCATCTCTAAATCCTTGAATGTTGATATAGCCTGTATTGCTATCCTAGCAGATTCATACAACTTTTTGCCATCTAAGTGACCATTCATCAACATAAACGAAGAGTTACCTATGATGTTTCTTACGTGAGTACCAACACTCCAGATAGTCTTCATCTTCTTGCCGAACATCACTACCTTCATATATGTTTGGTAGAAGAAACTATCAAACATCTTCATCTTTCTATCAATCTCACTAAGGACAGAATACATCTCGTCATCTAACCAGTAACCATCTAAGCTACCAAATCTAGGGTCTTTAACTTGGTTGTTAAACCCTTGATTCATTATAGCAGGTCTTTTACCTGTCTCATCAGGTGGAGATAAGAATAATCCCTCACCCATATCTATAAGGTCTCTATACATTTTATCAGAGGTAACAGTTCTTGCTATCTTAGATATAGTATTAGTATAGTTGTAGAAAGGATCGTGTATCTCACCAAGTAAATCTCTAATCTCTGATGGTAAATCTTCGTTCTTTGCCATAAATATAGAACCCACTCTAGTTAGAGCATTACCAAAACCTCTAGAGTAAGTCTGTATTCTTTCAGCTCTAGATGTTTCGTCACCATTTAACATGATGTCTAAATCTTGTTGAGCTAATTCTAAAGCTTCAGACTCAGTTAAAGCTTGATTTCTCTCCATATGAGAATCAGTTAAGAACGCTAAAGCTTTATTAATTATTTTTTGATCCTCTTGCTTCCATCCTTTCTTTTCGTATTGTCTATATCTTCTTGTAAGATAAACACCAAGATTAGCGTCAACCGTTAACGCTGTAGGACCATCAACAACTTCTTCCCTAATTAAAGTCTTACTAAGCTGATCTATATGGTCTCTCATATTGATAAACGCCTCCTTCAATCTAGGGTTTCTTAACCTTAGTATTTTAGATCTGTCACCTAAAAGATCTGTAGCTTTTTTACCATCTATTTGTCTATTCTTTGGCACGTCTTTATTGTACTCTATAATAGCAGCTTTAACTTCTTTAACGTTCTCACTAGCCTCAAATAACTCTTTATTTAAAGCCCCTGCAGATAGAGTCATAAGGTCTTTAATCTCTTTACTACTATGAGTACCAAATGGTTTTAATAGTAGCTTAGACATTCTAATATTATGTGGCTTATCAGCTATAGTTTTAAAAGACGATGCCCACTTTCCTAAATCGTAGTCCATGTCTATCATCCTACGACCTATATCCCAAAGAACAGCAAATCCACCACGCTTGTAAACAGTTCTACCCTGTTGGTTAGATAGTTGGAATCTAGTTTTAGTGTTTGATCTTACAGGCTCCCAAGTTGTAGCCATTTGTTTTCCACTATCATCAAATAAGAATCCTTGGAATCCTAATCCAGATGCTAACTTAGCAACCTCCTCCATCTGATTATAAGATACGTCCTTAGATGCAACCTCTTTAGTGTCTATGTTATCACAACATTCCTCAAGGTGCTCCATAACTTGCTCAGATATATGCTCTGGGTAGTTTATCTTAACAGACAATCCATCTGCTGTAGGAATCACTTCAGAGGTATTTATATGACCAAAGTTATCTGTATCCTCAAGAGTATTTTTTACTAAGAATAAGCTAAGATTCATAGCGTCCATATCCTTAGTCTTAAAGTTTAAGGTAGATTCTATTCTAGTTTCGCTATCCTTAAACCTATCTATATTGTAGTCAGCTACATCTCTTAAGTTTAAAGGGTCTTTATCTAGTGGGTATAACCTATCCATAGGGAACATAGACTTAACTTGAACATCACCTATCTTAGCATTTTCTTTAATATCAAGATTTGTCTCAAAGAAAGCTCTAGACCTTGACCATTTTTTATACTGATCATTAGAGAATGGTGTCATCTTAACCTCTGCAGGATCGATCATCTCAGTATCCTCTGCAGTGTAGTGACTTAAAGAAACCATATTATCTATAATCTCCATGTCTGGATACTCATTCTTAAGGTCTTCGTAAGAGTTTGTAAGCTTAGCAAACTGTCTAGGATTTAAATTGCTAGTACCATTTTGATTAAGTTGGAACTTAGCGATACCTTTATTCTTATGAGACTCTACCATATCCTGAGTTATAGGAAAGTTCCTAGCTCTCATTGGCTGTTTCTCTATAACCCCTCCATTCTTTAAATACTTAACAACTTTATCAGATAGTTCTAACTTATTAATTAGGCTATTTCTATCAATAACCAAAACACCATCAATATTTGTTAAAGCAGGATTTATAACTCTTCTTAACATAGATTCAGGATCAAATTCTGGGTTGTTTTCTTTATAAACTTGTCCATATGAATCAGGTAAGGTAGCAAATTCCTTGATTGCTTCTCTAATTAGAATAGTTTTTTCAAAATCCTTTTCTTTAAGATCAGCTAAAAACGCTTCCTTACTCTCGTATATAGGAACACATTCTACCTCTACGCTTTGAGTTATTCCCTCACTAGCAGTTGTTCCTCCAGGTGAGGTGCTACGATTAACGAGTTTTTTACCTTTTGTGTATAGAGTTAAAACCTTACCATCTTTTCTTAAACCTGTAGCATTACTAAGAAGCATGTCTACATCATTAACTATAGTTCTAACCTCAATATTAGTATCTATCTCAACCTCCTCAATTAAATCTGCTCTTAAACTAGGAGAGGGTTTAGATAAAGGATTACGATACTGGTCTAATAAGACTGTCTCAATACCAAGCTGAAGGTATGTTTGCGTAACAAGGTCGTTAAGCTCGTTACTCATAGTGCCAGGCTCTTCAACCTGTATGTCTAAGAAGTTTAAAGGACTTTTCCCCTCTCTCTCAAACTGACCCCTAACAATATTAGGTAGGGTGTTATCGTAGAAGTTTATTAATCCTGCCTTTGTTTTCTCGTTAGTTACCCCTTCTATCACCACACTCTCTTCACCAGTAATTAAAGCTACAGAGTCGTAACCATTTTGTATAGCCACCTTCATTGCAGCTCTAACAGCTAGACCTGTATTCTTTGTTATATCACTCCAAGGGAAGTTAGGAACTCTATTTAAAACTTTAGTAGTCCTACTAAACTCTTTACGAACTTCCTCAATATTTAAATCGTCTATTTTTTTCTCTAAAGCCCTTCTTTCAGATGTATACTTTTCTCTTATAAAAACTATTTTAACAGTTAAGTCATTAGCATCAGGATTTTGTTTATCTAAATCCTCTATACTTTTTAAAGTAAAGCCAGAATAAGGAATTAGTTTTTTTTCTACATTTCTAATTTTTTCTCCAATTATTAAAGCCTCTTCGTTATAAAAATCTTTTTGAAAAGCAATATCTAAGCTTTCTCTTAAATTAGATATTTGATTTTCAATATCTCTGAGTTCACGTTTATGTTGCTCTTGAAGACCGTCAAGAATTTGATCTCTAGTTGACTCAAGCTCACTAATTTTATCGTAAAGATTTTTCTCTTCACTCTGTAGTCTATCTATTTTAGTAGACAACTCACGACCCTTTACTTTAGCTTCAGCTATATCTGCTGTTTCAGCAAAACCTTTCTTTCTACCCTCAGCTTCCCAATCAGATTGAACCTCTAGTATTACTAAAACTTTCTTACCATCTACAATCCTATCTTCTGTTCTAACAAATCCAACTAGGTTATTATTAAAACCAATAAAGTGATTACCACTGTGGATCGTTTTACCTTTAGGGTTGAGGTTTATCAGTATGTTTTGAGGGTTATTTCTATCTTTTCTATTTTTATTTCTACCCCACGATACTGTAGCGTACTTAGAATTGTATTTTTCTCTTAGTTCAGCTAAACTATCAACTCCAGGAAATAAAGATGAATTTCTTACAAAGTCAGATAGTATGTTATACCTAACATCATCAGGCTTATTAACTCCACTATTTCTTATTGTTAAAGGTAATAATCCACTTTTGCGAGCCTTCAGTTTAGCAATTATCAATTTTTTATTATCAGTCCCAAAATCATCAAATGTCTTAGCTATATTTGATAACCTGTAAGAATTAAGATCAAAGTCAGGGTCTACATTCATAGTATGACTTTCAATATCACCATTAGGCATTTTAATATCAAATGTCATATCGTAGGTAACAGCTCCTTCATCATCAGGTACTCTTATATCTTTTTGAGTTACACGAGAAACATGCTTCACAGTAACATCACCAAAGTCTTCCTCTTGAATAACAAAGTTTTCACCTAATAAAGTAACCTCAATATCTGGAGTTAAGTTGTTAACTAACACCTTTACATCCTCGTATGTAGGATTCTTACCTGTAGTCTTAACCACAGCATTCAGAGCTTCCTCTAAACCTGTAGATTTTATCTCGTCACCAACACCCTTAACACCTGTATCCTGCATCAACTTAATCCACTGCTTAACAGGTTTTCTAAACTTTCTACCCTTCTTAATTGTATTTAGGGTAGTTATTAAGTTAGAATCAAAGTTCAGTGAGTTTCTTGCACTTAACTGAAACTTAGTTTCTTCTATAGTTATAGCATCAGGATCAAAAACAACATAGTTTCTAGCGTCACCTTCCTTATATGTCATACCATCTATACCAGCAGAGAGCATTAACATAGATGCCTCTTTCTGTGAGCCTAACTGACTCTCTAACTGCCCATAAAGTTGTGCTGTTGTAATGTTAGACTTCTCTTCAATCATGTAAGCTCTATCAGCTTTACTAACTTTATCATCACCAATCATGGTGTCTACAATCTTCTCAACTGTTTCAGTAGGAACTTTAGAATCCCAATCTAAATACTCATATTCGTGAGTTTGTTTGCCATCATGAAGTTTGACTTTTAATAGAGTACCAGCTCTTTTGTAATTAGGTCTTATATCGTTGTTAGCCCAATCAAGAAGTTCTTGTGATGCCTCGTACTCAAACCTAAACTGATTTACTGCTGAATCAAAATCAGAGGTGCCCTCTAATAATTCTAAGAATATAGACTTCATCTCCATCTCTCTGTAAGCCTCTTGAGACCTTACAGCACTAGCTTGATTTGTAAGTATTGTATGATACTCATGTACAGGCATGCCACCTATCTTATCATCTGCTGATGTAACTGACTCATCTCTATATTTCTTCGCAACCTCTTGCTTATTAGAAAAATAAAATCCATAACCATACTGAAGATGACTATTAATAAAGTTAGGGTTAAACTTGTCTATATTATTTGGACCACCATGGTACAGGTTATTTAATTGGAACCTACCAAACGCAGCCTCACCACCAGTAAAGTCGTTAGTAGCATCTACATTAGAAACAACGCCACCATATATAGCAACGTTATAGGCTGAGCTTGCAGTTCTATGCTTGAAAGGAATAGGTTTATCTTTTTTCTTTTCTGTTTCAGACATATACTCAGGAAAAGCTTCCTTGATATGAATAAACTTATTAAAAACTTTAAAATTATTTCCAGGTAAAACAAATGGGTATCCAGGATGATGACCATCATCTCCCTCTTTGGTTTCTACGACTTTAGAATTAAAATCTAAATCTATAACACCAATTAAGTCACCCATTCTAGCGTTTTCTATTATAGGTTCGTTAACAAACTTTAATAAGTCTGCAGGTCTAGGAAGACCTAACTTTTTATTAAACTCAATCATGAATATATTACCCATGACTACGTTCCTATCTCCAGTACCTATAGTCCTCATGTAAGCCTTAAACTGATCAAAGTTCTCAAACCTTTTCTTTGGTAAGTTGGTGTCTCTTTTTAATTTCTTTCTCTTTCCTGTAGAGCTATCTATTTTCCAAAAATGATTGACAACTGCAGACTTACTAAAAGCGTTGTTAATATGAGCCATAGCTTGCTTACCAAACCTTTTATTGTTTTTTGATAAAGCTAACTCAACTTCTTTCTCAACGTACTCTATAAAGTTCATGTTACCAAGAGTAGCTGTGTCACCCATAGCCATAAAAACAACCTTTGTAATACCTTGTTTTTTAAGTTTCTTTAATAAACTATCAGCTTTAGACTTAGTAGTCCAAGCCCAACCTCCAGTATCCTTCATCATAGGGTACAATAAGCCACCCATCATCTTGTGTTGTATACCAGTATCACTAGTTATATTACCAACTACTGATCTGTCAATAGGAGCGACATATACTCTTTCTCCATTAAGATCCATTATAGATCCTACAGGAATATCTGTCTCTGAAAAATCAAACCTTTCTTTAAGCTGAAACTTAGATGGTCCTCTATCAGATAATAAATCTTCAGATACCTCTACAAAATCAACAAGCATATCTTCACCAGCCTCAAGGGAGTTATCCTTCATAGAATCATACTTAGCTTGAAAGGTAGCTACCTCTGTAGGTGTTCCCACCTCAAATTCATTTCCTGCTATATTAATCTTACGACCACCAACAAGAGATTTAGCTAAATTTTTCTTAAGATCTCCTAAGTCTTTAACAGTGTCAAGTGTCAAATCAAACACCTCACCGTCAAAGTCTACACCAAAGTAGTGCTGAAAGAAGTTTTTAAGTATCTGCTTAATCTTACCAAGAGTAGTTTCACTTCTTAAGAATTGATTCATAGCAGCGTCACCCATCATCTCAGCAAAAGCTTCTTCTATAAAGTATGCCTTCTTCTCAGCTGCAGATTTATTTTTTAAGAATGAAGAAACCATAGGGTCATTTCCATACAGTTGTTTAGCCCATTCGTAATAAGACAGCCTAACTCTTCGACCATCATTAAACTCTATCATCTTACCATCTGAAGCTGTAGAGTCTTTAACTAAACCTTCTATATTACTGTATATCTTTTTACCTTCTGGTGTAGCTTTTAAAGCGTTAACCATAGGGTGTATTATCTCGTGGAACAAAGTATTACCTTGTATATTCTCCATGTTAAGGTATATAGTATTACCAAGGTAAAAAGCTGATTGTCTTGCGTAACCTACAGGATCGTTAACACCTTTTTGTGCTAACATTTGAGTCATAGCATCAGAGTTTCTAGCTATAGAAATATTAAGTTTTCCTACAGATGATAACATCTTAACAACAAAACCTAAAACTTTTTGTCTGTTTTTAGGGTATCCTTCAAAGAAAGTAGCATCATAGTTCTCACTAGTAGAATCTAACTGATCTATGTTGCTAGAGTTAAACTCTTTACCATGAACAGCTTTATTTGTTCCAAATCTTATAGAAAACTTCCTACCATTAGCTCCCTTCATAATAAAGAAACTAGCACCGTTTCTAGCGTCAGGATTTTTGTCATTAACACCATTCAAAGATTGTACGCTACCATTAGAGTTTAAAACCCCTGATTTACTAGAGAATATAGATGATTGACCAAAATCTCTACCTAAGCCTAAAGCCTGAGTATCTGATAGTCCTTCAACCATTAATGACTCTTTAGATATTCCATTCTCTACAGATCTAACAGTCTTATATTTAACACCAAGAGCATCTAGTCTAGCTTTTAAGTTAGCTAATCTATTTTTATTCTGCTCTGCAGTATAACCATTTTTTTGAGAGGATAATATATGATAGTCTTTACCTAAATCTTCTTCTGTTATAGAGTCTAAACTTTTAGCATTAGCCTTTTTGAACTCTATATTATTTTTCTTTACAAGCTCTGCTTTAGCATTTTCTTCAGCCATTTCAGCTTTTTGAGCTTGCATTTTTTTGTGAACTTCTAGAAGTTGACTTGCAGTTTTGTAATTTACGTTACCATACTCAATAGTACCTACATCAGCACCAAGAGTTTTACCTTGCTTTCCTGAGTCTACAAGTACAGCAGAACCATCATGATTAATAACAAATTCAAATGTTCTGTCTTGTAAAGCATCAAACTCATAAGCACCATCAGCATTTTTAACTTCTTTATTAGTCTGTTCTATATACGCTTCAAGTTTAGCTATTTGACTTTCTGTTAAAGCTTTACCAAGTTCATTTATATTAATACGAGTAGCACTACCAGATCCAACACCTGCCTTAGCTAATTGTTCTTCTACATATAATGTTCTTTGATCATTTATCTCTTTTTTGGTATATTCCCCATCTTTATATCTATACTTTTCATTAGCCTCCTTAGTGAACTTTTTAGTTAAGGCTTGCTTTACTGCTTGAAACTCATCACCATTATCTTTTTTAAACGTAAAAACCCCCTCTTGATAATTTGCAAGATTACCTATAGAAATACCTTTACTTTTTAAATAACTATTCAATCTAGTTAAAGCACTTGTGTAATTATTATTTACAGCAATACTACCTTTGTCATTTATTAAGGCATCCATTTTTGCTAAAGTCTCTTGTATTCCAGATATAAACTCAGCTCCCTCACCTCTTTTTATTTGATTTTTCTTAAGGGGTTTCATAGAATTTAAAGAACCTTCAAGTTCTTTAATAAGTTCAAACATATTATCCCTAGCCTCTTTAGCGTCTTGACTAGCGTAACCCTCCATCTTAGATTTCATTTCTGCTTCTACAACTGAATCAATAGAAGTGTCAAACGATATATCACCATTAGCTACAGCAGTTACGTTAGCATCATCTCGAAAAAACTTAAGAGCTTCTAACCTTGTTAAAACTCTTTTTTTACCAGTTTTATTATTAGTTAAAGTAATAGATGCTAACTTTTCTAAGTCACCACCTATATCATTCATAAAAGCAAACCTAAG
>Ga0098038_1000435_pt1 | contig 18589 bp, 32 predicted proteins | sample 5B_taG_FD_75051 | JGI IMG/M metagenome (GOLD analysis project Ga0098038, IMG submission 75051) | Marine viral communities from the Subarctic Pacific Ocean - 5B_ETSP_OMZ_AT15132_CsCl metaG | ecosystem: Environmental > Aquatic > Marine > Oceanic | place: Pacific Ocean | collected 2015-01-08 | reverse complement strand
TTCATTTTTACTCCTTAATGTATGTTCGATATTTCGTTAAATAATCTTGTTTGTTCTTCATAACTTCTATGAAACGCTGTATAAGTTCCATCATCTTCTTCATGTAGTATTTCAAAATAGACTTCATCTTGTTCTTCATTTACTACAAGAGAAAACAAATCTCCACAGTCTCCACAAACTGTTTGCATATCTTTATCAAAAGTTATTATTCTATGTAAACAATTTTTGTGTTTGTTGTTACTCATAAATACTCCTTGTTAAATAATCTTGCTTTGATTGAAACAAGAGGTTTATCTACAGGACTAATTGCAGTTTCGTAAACCAACTCATTCTCTTTTATTATATCTAATAGTGTATTTTCGATTTCTTCCCTTTCAGGTATGTGGTCAAAATCTAAAGTTACTATTACTCTTGTTGAATAATTTGCCATTATTTATACTCCTAAATTAATTAAATTTTTTATATACAATTGATTCTCAGGTGTAGTTCTTTCATGTTCAGTAGATTTCCATTGACTACCAATTATAATATTCCAACAATTTACATTGGATAACTTGTTATTCATTCTATATGCTTTGGGAAACCTATCGCCAAAATCTTCAACTAAATTTTCTGCTCTAGCCTTGTCATAAAATCTATTGTAATTTTTACCACCATTTAAATTGTATATAATAACAGGCACTTCTATTTTCTTTCCTCTATAGCTTTGGTCTTGCAAAAGTAAATACCAAACAGCATCTACAGTCCAAGACATTTCATTACTAAAAGAATAAAAACATTTCGCATCTTCAAACTTACCAGTTACTTTAATTGGTTTGCCAAAAATATTTACCATTTCTGCATAACTTTTTTCAACTGTAAAATCACTATTATAAAAATCATAATCTCTAAAAGGTTGAATAAATTTAGCATCAATCAATCTATCTTTCCATCCATAAACTTGGTCATGCTTTATAACTTTTTCAATACCAAATTTTTCATGTGTAATAAAAGGTTTTGCATATACAAACTTTGCTTTTGCACTCATTGTTTTAACTCCTTGATTAAATCATTGGTTTCTATTCTTAATACAAATACTTTGTCTTGCATTTCTTGTAACAAAGATTTTTGTTTCTTAAAGTCAGATTCAACATTCTCCATAATCTGTTCTAATTGTCTGATTAGTTCTTGTTTATCCATTTTTACTCCTTTTTTATAAATATTTTTAAAAATTAGGCTCATGTAAGCCTCGCTGTTGCATTTTCTGATAGCAGGTAAGGGTCTAGCATCTCCCAAATTACCCCCCTTTTAAAATTGATTTCAGTTAGAGGCATCTTCATTTAAAGGTTTAAATGTTTCCATATCATGCTTCAATTCTTCTTTTAAAATCTGTTTGATTTTATCTAAATCTTCTACAATTCTTTTGTTGTCTGCTCTCAATTCTGCCATAGCTAGAACATCATCAGATACTCTATGTCTTGTAGTAGCATCTCCATCTCCATCATCAGATACTTGTGTCTTTGATATAGAACCAAAAGATTTAAGTTTGGGATTTTCACTAGGTGGTTTACTTGATGGTAGAGGTTTTGCCTTGCCACTCTCACACCATATTCTAAAATGATATGGTGTATTTTTTCCTTTGGTATTTCCCTCGTATATTTTTCTTGAGGAAAATACCTTACCTATTTTTCTACCATACAATTGCACTGTAAGTTTGTGGGATTCTGTTTTGACAGTAAAACTTTGTCCGGCTTTCATATCTCTAAGAGATTTCATTGTCTCGCCAGTAAGAATATTCTTACCGGTATAATCAGGTTTTTCAATACCATCTTCTATTTTGATTTCTAATTTTTTCATTATGCAGTTACCTCTACTTCTATAATTTCACCATGCTTTGAGATACCAAAATGTTTTGGATTTGGCAGGTTCATTTGCTTTCTTTCAGGATGTAACTTATCAAGTATTAACTGATTAATAGTTACAAAAGTATTAAAAGACTTTAACAAAAGTAAATCTTCTTCTTTTGTTTCGTAATTATCCTTTGGTTTTCTGTCTATCTTTGTATAGATATGATTACAAATTTCAGTAATACTTTCTCTTACATCATTCAACAGGTCGTTATTTTTATTTACTAAATACATTATTTATTCTCCTTAATAATTTATTAAATTTATTTTTTTTGTTTAAAAAAGTTCTATACCATTTAGGTTTATAGATAGTAAAAATACCTATCTCTTTATTGGCAAGAATACGAATTATTGTTTTTTCTTTTTTACCATTGTAGCTATACCATAAAGGTCTAGTTTCTGTTATTTCCATGTCAGCTATCCAACGCCCACTAAAGTTAAACTCTTTTTCATTAACTACTACAGGCACTTCAACACCAGCAAAATCTATTCCAGTATGTTCTAACATGGGTCTTTTTATTATCCAAATATAAAACTCATAACAAAATACTATTATTGATTTTGTTAATCTGTTTCTATCTAATATGTCGATAACAAATTCTTTTATCTTATTCATACTCACTCCTTATAAAATAATTAAAATTATTATTCCAAGCACTAAAGCAAGAGGCTTTAGTACATACCAATTAAATCTAAACATAAAACTTTCATTACATTGTCTTTGAAAATCTTGTTTAAATATTCTCCATTCTTTTTTTAATTTATCCATTTTTATTTTCCATTGATTCAGAAAGATAATATTCGCATCTTTCTCTATTAAAATAATTTGATGCACCATCTTTGTTATTAGCATCTATATATCTTTTAATTAAAATCTCTAATTCTTTTTTAATTAGAGATAACATAAAAGGCAGTTCATCTTCAGGGTTGTTTGGAAACATTACAGTATGTCCATTAGTAGTCCTAAACTTAAGTAGCAAATCATATATCTCACATAAAGAATCCATTTGCTTTTCATTAATAGGCTCATCCCAGTTTTTTATAGTTAATTTATCCATTTTTACTCCTTGTTTTTATAGATAGGGGTTCTTCCCACATAGTTTTTTGAGACAGCTTTCTATATCTGCCACCCAAAATTTGATAGTTCATTAAAGTTATTGTTGGGTCTGAATAATCTAATATTTTTGACTCATCTAAGATGCTGTATCTGATAATGTTTTTAGGTTTGATAATTCCTTTATGACAGGCATTACCTAACGCACCTAAACTATCTGCGTAAGCAGTCTTGTAATCAAGCATATTTTTTTTGAACCATGCAGTTCTTTCTTCCATGCCAAGAGACAAAGTATCTTTCCATGCAGGGTCAACTCTTGTAATTTGCTCAAGAAAATCTTCATCAGGATATAAACTTTTAGTATTTACTTTTACTTCAAATACTACAGGTTTGCCACCTAATTTGTGTGATGCAACTTGAGAAAAGTAAACTGCATAAGCACTAGATAAGTAAACCATGTCAGGTCTACTAGGATTATCTTCCCAAATACTTTCTTTTTCATATCTAGGTTTGATACCTTGCTTTAAAATATCATCAAGATATTTAGTAGATGTTCCATGATATAAGGTTACCTTTTTTTGGTTGTAATCTTTTACAGGATATTTAAGTTCATCTTCTCTTTCCTTGATATATCTTTCGGCTTCTTGTTCTAAGTAATGTTTTTCCATTAGCTTTCCACCTCTACATATTCTCTTGTTAGAGAATGTTTAAAGTAATCTTTATTGGTTTTTTTGTTTGAAAACATATACATATAAGGTTCATTTCTACTTATGTTTGTTTGTTTCCAAAAGTTCTCAAAAATACTTTTAATATCTTTGTAGTCTTTTGTATAAATATTATTTTTCATTGAATACTCCATCATCAATTTGTTTTTCAACTACACTTATTTCATTCCATACATCATTAATCATTGATTGGTCTAAGTCATATTCAAAAGCACTATCAGGTATAGCATTGTCTAAATCTGAAAAGGCTTTTCTTAATCCACCTAAATAGATAAATGTTTGTTTTGTTTTTGGTTTACTCATACTCACTCCTAAGTATTAATTGGTTAATAGATGCTTGTTTTTAAAACAGAACAAGCAAACTGCCCTACTTGAAGTTAAGCAACTTCAACTATATCTCCAAATTTAAAGAATTGTGATGTCATAGTGGTTGCCCATATCACCGGATAGTCAGGCTCACTACATGGATAACAATATCCATCAGTCAGGTAGATAAGAAACGCAATATCATTATCAAGTTCTTTGTCTATGTATTTGATAACAGGCTCATAGTCAGTACCACCCCCACTCATATAAGTAAGTTCTACTTCCTCGTTAGCATCAAAAGTATCAATACGCCTAACTGCATCATCACAATAAAGAACTGTAAGTTCCTCGAAGTTTGCAACAGGAACAATATTGTTTACTGCATCTTGCATCATAGCCATATCTTCACGACAGATTGAACCACTAATATCTAAAGCAATAACACCTTTTGCACTAGGTTTCTTTTCACAACTAGGTAAGTAAAGATTTTGATGTACAAATCTTCTATTTACATTATTGAAGTTATAATCATTGGTTTCTACTTTGTCCAACACTAAGTTAGCCAACACATCATCCCAAGAAACAGATTGCTCTTTCACGATATCTAACATACCTTTTGTAGCATCTCCACCTTTACCCATACCTTTAGCACTTTGTTCAGCTTGTAAAACTTGAACAGTGATTTCTTTTTCCATCTCTTGAAGTTCTGATTCAGTAAGTTCTTTACCATCTTCACCAGTAGCATCAATAACTTCTCCAACTGTTTGGACATCATCATGCTCTTTATTTTTAAAGACTTCTTTGTAGACAGATTCAGTTTTCCATTTAGCATACTTTGTATCAAACAAACCACCATCAGGTAGTATAAATCCATGCTCAAACAAAATAGCATTGATTACATAATCACCGGCAATATTCCAGTAATGTGGACACCTATCTTTTCTCCTCAAGTGATGCTTGAAAACAATGTGTAAGACTTCGTGAGCAATTACACCAACTCTTTCTTGATGAGTGATACCTAACACCCATTCTTTGTTATAGAACAAGTGAGTACCATCTACTGCCATTGTATCAATATCATCTCTTTCAACGATTTTCATACCTAAAGCAAGTTTGCCAAAAAAAGGATGTTTGATAATAAGTTCAGTTCTAGCTTTAGTCATTTCTTGTATTATCATTAGTCTAACCATCCCTCTAAATCATCAATGATTTCCTCAGACTTTTTAGCAATTTCTTTAGCCTTGTCTTTATCATCTCTTAATGATTCAGCAGTAATATCATTACCGGCAAATATGTCCATCAAGTCTTGATGAGCCTTATGAATTTTTGCATCACCACCAACATTCAATGCCGGTATTGTTTCGCACAAATCAATAACCTTATCAAGTGTAGAATCTCTAAAGGTCTCACCATCATTGATTCTTTCTGCAAGATGTCCAAGAACTCCAGTCATTTTATCAACAACATCTGAAGTAATCTTTTCTACTCTTTCATTTTCTTGCTTTTTGGCATTTGCTTTTAGTTCATCAATCTCATCTTTTGATAAATTAATTCTAATATCATCAGTAGAGGGAACTACATTCTTGATTACTTCGCAAGAAAAACATTCGCCAATTTCAGTTTCATGTGGAAAATCATCTGCTTTGAAATTTGCACCAAATTCTCTTTGTGCATCTTTGATGATATCCGGATATTCAGAAACAAATTGTTTTACCAATTTCTCTCTATCATCTCTATAAGATGAAAACCTTTTCTCAAACCTATCTTTTGCATCAATAGGTAATAGATAGTTTCCATTATTGTCCCATGCATGACAAAAACCTCTATAACCAGCACCGGAATAGATGCAGTCAGTTCTTATCAATCCATCAATTTTTTTAATCTCTTTCAGCGTGGTGGAATTGGTTAGTTTCTTTGATACTGAATACAAACTTGCATCAGTATTAGAATCATATCCAATTTTTTCTGATAAGGATTTATCAGTTTTAGTTCCACCCCATTTCTTGAGTTCAACTTTGATGAGCATGGCTTTTTCATTTAGGGCTACTGCCATAATATTTCTCCATGTTTAAGTATTAATCAGTTAATACTTGTTACCAATAACATCCCAAATACATGGGATGTTTTCATAGCATCTCAACTAATCATCAGTCGGTTTAAAGCGTAATGTCTTGATGCTTGATATCAAAATTAATAAACGCTTTGGTTTTTCTAATGTCAGGATTCGATTCCACTGCATCAGTCATACATAAAATAGCGAACTCATCAGGTAATGTGTCCAAGTATTTTACAAACTTATCAATGTTTGTCTTATCCATCTTCCTAGCAATTATGCTTGTAATCGCATAAAGAATCGCAGGGTCAGATTCAGTATCAAGGCTCTCAGGGTCATTCAAGATTTTATCAAGTGATGGTAAACCTCTAACAGTTCTCAAGAAACCTATCAATTCAGCACTCACACCCTCTCCAATAGTTCCGGAAAGTAACTCATGCTCAATATCAGAATCAGGACATTCAGACATAATCCTTGAAGCATATTCCCAACTTCTAGGCGTAGTATTTACTCTTGCATTTTTATCAAATACAAATAAATTCTCCGGTCTATATCTCATATACGCTATGATTTCAGGCATAATCTTTCCACTTGATTTTGCCCATGCAATCCACTCATCAGGACAAGGTTCAAAATCTAAATGAATAAATCTATCTCCCAATGCTGTATTAACCCTATTCGCACCGGCTTTATCTTGTAACCTATTACCAGCACTGACAATGACTGTCGAATCAGGTAATTTATACTCACCCAATTGCCTATCTTTAACTAACTGAAATAATGCATTTTGAACACTAGGACTCCCATGAGGTAACTCATCTAGGAATAGTAATGTTTTTGGCTCATCTTCAGTAGGTAAAAAGACAGGTGGATTCCAAACAGTAGTTCCATTTTCTACGCTAGGAATACCCCTTAAGTCCACAGGGTCAAGTAGTGAAACCCTAACATCTCTTATTTGATAACCCAAAGATTCTCCAACTTTGTGGATAATTTCTGATTTACCAATACCAACGCCACCCCAAATAAATGATGGTTGCTTGATAGATATTAGAGTCGAAAGTGATTTTTCTAATTGTTTCGCTTTCATATTTACTCCATTTTGCGATTAATAAAACTGAAATGACTATTTCGCAGTTACTCATTCAGGCATAGGTACTATTCCTATACGATAGTCAAAATTAGATGGCTAGTTTTAAGGTATGTGGTACTAGCCAAACCACTGGTAAATTTACCTATACACCCTTAGCATTTTCAAAAGCTACTTGAAATGCTGTTTTCTTTTTTACTTTTGGCTTGTAAATTTTCATAGATATCAATTTATCTTTTTTATTTACCACCACTTTTCTTTTTGATTTATTCATAATCACTCCTTAGTGTAATATTCTCTATAATATCCATATCCATCACAACACCAACAATTATCAACTCCCATATCTCCATTAATAGTTCTTGATACGCCACTTCCATAACATTCTTCACAGGTTATTTTTACTGATTCGTTATTTGCTTCAGGTTCATTCATAATCACTCCCATATTTTTTTTCGTATCTAACATCTTCTAATGCTGTAGCAAGTCTTTTACAAGAATCTTCACAACTCTCAATTACAACATCAGACATATCATTCATAACTGCATACGCTAATTTTCCTCTTGCTTCTTTCAAGCATTTTTTCAGGTATTTTTCTTGATTAAATTCTGTCATATTTACTCCTCGTTAAAAGACAATTCTAAACATCTATCACAACAGTTATCATCTTCAGGAAAGACAACAACACCACAGCGATTACATTTAGGTTTAACTTCACTTTCTGCCCAAGTGTTGCCATTTGCAATACAAGGCTCTCCAGTCCCACCAGTTAAGGCGTAAAGTTTATTTGCTTCAGGTTTATTCATATTTTCTCCTATCTATTAATTGGTTAATGTTTATTACCTAGAATTGGGACTCCGGAAAGTCCCAAGTTTCGCCACCTTTCAGTGTTGCTCATCAGTAGGTTTTATCAAGCATAAACAGATATTTTCCATGATGCATAAGGTTCAGCTTCATGTCCTTTTTTCTCTAAGGATTTCAAACCAAATAGCATTTCAGCAGTTTCCCAGTTTGTATATCCACCACACTCATCCCATGTTTCGTTAATCATGTCGTAACAGTAGCCACCATCATATAGTATCTCAACCACTTCATTTTCTTCTTCAGATTCTCTAATAATCAAATCTTTCCAAGCATCTTTTTTATGGTTTGGAATAAGTTCTTCCATCCCACTTTCATCAAGATATTTGTTAAAAGATTTAGTGATATGCTCAATTATTTTTTCTGCTTTCATAAATTTTCTCCATAAAATTAAATTATTACCTAAACAAAAGGCTCAAAAGAGCCTTAAGTTTCGCCACCTTTCAGTGTTGCTCATCAGTAGGTTTATTCAGAAATAACGATATATCCACACTCATACATGGCTTGATGAATGTTATCTTCATTTTTTAAGAAACATGAAATCGTGTCTCTCAATTCAGTATCAAGCGTATTGAAATGCGATTTCAACGCTTTCTTGCTAACTTTGGCACTAGAAAGTAATGATGCTATCTCCAAAATACTGGCGATATCATCAAGGATTACATCCTTACCATCACTCCAAAAGGGGTCATAATATCTTTTCATCTCACATTCAACCAAACTCAACAATGCTTTTATTTTATTCATAAATTTTCTCCATAAAATTAAATTATTACCTAGACTTATCACTTTGGGATTAGCTACTTTACACACTCACAAGTTTAGTCCCTAGAGACAAGCAAGTTACACACCGGTTCATCACCAGCATAGCCTTAGCACATATTGATATTCTTGAGTTTTGTGTTCTGTGGGAATCTCAACTCTCCGGAAACCACCCAAACCTTTAGTCTTGCTAGGACATTCGCTAATGGACAGAATCGTTCTCAATGAGACAACACTCTCTCAACCCTGAATAAACTCTCAAAAACATGAAGTCCGGATTTTTCGTGGTGAGGATTTTCAGGTTACCTCTTCTCGATTATGTCCCATGTGTCGATTCAGGCTCTAGGCTTGAACCCTCGAACCAAGTCCTTGCGACCGGCTCTCATGGGGACAATGAGTGTCCCACTAGGGCGTGTTTGGAAAGGGGTTTTTCAACGACAATCCCAAACGACAGGGTATTATAAACATGGATTACCCCACAATTGCAAGTGTTTGTGATAAATAAAATGATATTTCTTTACGCCTTATGTTCATTCCGGAACTTGTGTTGCTTACGAAGTAAGCGTATAAAGGGGTTTAGGCATAGATGACATAGGAAGTCATCCATATAAATTAAATCAAATATTAATAGGTTAATAGATAGGATATGAGCAAAATCAAAGACAAGGACAAGAACAAGGTAACTAATATAGATGGATTAACACCTAAGCAAGAGAAGTTTGTACAAGGCGTATTATCAGGTATGACTGCTAGTGAATCATATCGCAATTCATACAGCACAAAGAACATGAAAGATAGTAGCGTTTGGAGAGAAGCTAGTGTCCTTATGAGCCACCCTAAGGTTTCCCAAAGGGTCAAGGCAGGGTTCAAGAGAAAAGAGCAGTATTCAGTTAGTACATCACTCTCTCTAAGACAGTTTGTTACAGACCAGTTAATCAAAGAAGCAAAGGATATTAACAACAATGAGTCAGCAAGGATTCGTAGCCTTGAGTTAATAGGAAAGATATCTGAGGTGGCACTCTTTACTGATAGGGTTGAGACAACTAGCAGTAACAAGACCAGTGATGAGATTAAACTGGAACTGGAACAGAAAATACATGAACTCTTTGCAACTGATAATAAATAATGCACTATTGTTTTACCCCACCCATACCCACCCCACCTATATAAAATTTTCGACAGACTCCCTATACACACTGTTTTACACAAACAATTTTATATTTTTCATAATTGCATAGGGGGGGGTCTATTTTTTTCTTCGACCCACTTACAGGTAGATTTTTTTTTAGAATGTTCGTATAATGTTCATGGGTCCCCTAGACCCCATAGGAGTATATATGACAAAAAGACAGTTATTAGTATTAGAAGCAATTGAGAGTCATTGGGAACAGTATAGCTGTGGACCAACACTACAAGGCATAGCAGAAGCTATAGGAGTATCATCTAAGAGTACAGTACACGCTATGATTAAAAGATTAGAAGAAGCAGGATGGGTTACCATGCAACCTAACAGATGGCGTACAGTTATGAGTACGAGAAATAGCCCGTTTAAAAACATCAATAAAAGTATTGACGAACAAGTGAAGATATGAAACTATGTACAAAATAGGGAGATTTATCGGTTTACCTAGTATAAAACTAGCTATTAGAACACTAGCTAGTATTAAACTAAGATTTATATATAGTTCTATACTAGAACCTAGTATTAAACTAGAAAGGTTTTGTGGTGCTCTTAATATTATCTTTACAACTCCAACAAAGTTTCCACTCCATTTGACTTTGTTCTTTTTAGGAGTACCACACCTTGATTGATTTAGAAAAATTATCTAAGTTGCCTGAAGAACAACAAAAAGTTTTGCTGGATTTATTAGATGATTACCAGAAAACAAAAAGCCAAGAACAATCAGCAGAACATTTTTTATTTTTTGCAAAAGAAATGTGGGCTGCTTTTATTGAAGGTTATCACCATAAGATTATGGCTGATGCCTTTGATGATGTTAAAAATGGTAAATTAAAAAGATTAATAATTAATATGCCACCTAGACATACTAAGTCTGAGTTTGCATCTTATTTATTACCTGCATGGTTTTTAGGTTGCTTTCCTGAAAAAAAAATAATTCAAGTTGCCCATACCGCAGAATTGGCTGTAGGGTTTGGTAGGAAAGTTAGAAACCTTGTTGGTTCCAAAGATTACAAAAGAGTATTTCCAAATGTAGGTTTACAATCAGACAGTAAAGCTGCTGGTCGTTGGAATACAAATAAGGGTGGTGATTACTTTGCGATTGGTATAGGAGGTGCAGTAACCGGTAAAGGTGCTGACTTGCTTATTATAGATGACCCCCATTCAGAACAAGAAGGTCAAAGTGGAGACCCTTCTGTATTTGATAAAGTTTACGAATACTATACTTCTGGTCCTCGTCAGCGTCTGCAACCCGGTGGTGCAATCATAATCGTAATGACAAGATGGCATAAACGAGACCTAACTGGACAGATTTTAAAATCTTCTACACAAAGAGAAGGTTCTGATGAATGGAAAGTTATAGAGTTTCCAGCAATACTGCCTTCAGGTAAAAGCTTGTGGCAAGAATTTTGGGACATAAAAGAATTAGAAAAATTAAGAGCTGAGTTACCTGTAGCAAAATGGTCTGCTCAATATCAGCAAGACCCTACATCAGAAGGTGCTGCCATAATCAAAAGAGAATGGTGGAATGAATGGGAACATGAGAACCCTCCTGAGTGCGATTTTGTTATACAGTCATGGGACACAGCATTTTTAAAAACACAGCGTTCTGACTACTCTGCGTGTACCACATGGGGTGTTTTTTATAAACCGGATGATGATGGTATTACACAACCACAAGTTATATTGCTAGATGCTTACAAAGAAAGATTAGAATTTCCTGATTTAAAAAAGAAAGCTTTTGAAATGTATAATGATTGGCAACCTGAAGCATTTATTGTTGAAGCAAAAGCAGCAGGTTTGCCTTTGATATTTGAATTAAGGCAAATGGGTATACCAGTATCAGAATATACACCAAGCAGAGGTAATGATAAGATAGCAAGAGTAAATGCTGTTGCAGACTTATTTGCATCTGGAATTGTTTGGGCACCTGATAGAAGATTTGCTGAAGAAGTAATAGAAGAATTTGCAGCTTTTCCAGCAGGTGAACATGACGACTTAGTAGATTCTTCTACACAAGCATTATTAAGATTTAGACAGGGTGGGTTTATACCTTTAAATTCAGACGAAGAAGATGAAGATTTACCACCAAGAGAAGCTAACTACTATTAGGAGATTAAATGGCAGAGAAACCATTACAAACACCAGAAAAAATTGTTAAAGATTCGCCATTAGAAGTATTAATTACTAATCCTGATGAAGTATCTGTAATGACTGAAGAAGGTGGAATGATTATAGATTTTGAAGAAGGTGCTGAATTTGGTTCAGAAGACTTTAATGACAATATTGCAGAGTATATGAATGATAATACTTTGGAATCTCTATCAAATGAATTAATAGGTTATTACACTTCAGATAGAGAATCTCGTAGTGATTGGGAACAAACTTATACAAAAGGTTTAGACCAGTTAGGTTTAAAGATTGAAGAACGCACAATGCCTTGGAATGGTGCTTGTGGTGTATTTCATCCTTTGTTAACTGAATCAGTTGTTAGATTCCAAGCAGAAGCTATTACAGAACTATTTCCAGCTAAAGGACCAGTAGATACTAAGATAGTAGGAGAACTCAATACAGAAAAACAAGAACAATCTGAAAGAGTTAAAGATTATTTGAATTATCTTTTAACTGAAAAGATGAGTGAATATAGAACAGAAACTGAAAAGATGTTGTTTAATTTACCATTAGCAGGTTCTGCATTTCGTAAAATATATTATGACCCAGCATTAAATAGACCTGCTAGTATGTTTGTACCAGCAGAAGATTTTGTTGTTAGTTATGGTGCTTCAGACCTTACTACTTGCGATAGAGCAACTCATGTAATGAAAAAAAGCACGAATGATATTCGCAAACTACAAGTAATAGGATTTTATAAAGATGTTGAATTACAAACACCATCAGCAGATTATTCTAATATACAGAATAAGTATGATGAGTTAACAGGTGATTCATCCTCATATGAGTATGACCAAAGACATACTGTATTAGAAATGCATGTAGACCTTGATTTAGAAGGTTTTGAAGATAGAAAAGATGGAGAAGTAACAGGTATAGCATTACCTTATGTTGTAACACTAGATTATCAATCGGGTACTATTCTTTCTATTCGTAGAAATTTTATAGAAGATGACCCACAAAAGAAACGAAGGGAACACTTTGTTCATTATCAATACCTACCCGGAATGGGATTTTATGGTTTTGGTTTAATACATCTTATAGGTGGTATAGCTAAATCAGCTACAAGCTTATTAAGACAGTTGGTTGATGCAGGAACTCTCAGTAATTTACCGGGTGGTTTAAAATCCAGAGGATTAAGAATCAAAGGCGATGATACCCCCATCATGCCCGGTGAGTTTAGAGATGTAGATGTGCCCGGTGGTGCCATCAAAGACAACATAACCTTCCTTCCCTATAAGGAACCTTCAGGAACTTTGTATTCCCTCTTACAAAACTTAGTCGATGAAGGAAGAAGGTTTGCTTCATTAGCAGATATGAAAGTGTCTGACATGAATAATCAGGCTCCTGTTGGTACCACTTTGGCACTTTTAGAAAGGTCATTAAAAGTAATTGGTTCAGTACAATCAAGAATACATAATTCTTTAAAACAAGAACTTAAGATATTATCAAGAATAATATTTGACCATGGACCAACAGAATACCCATATGATATTAAAGGCAAAGAACTTGTATCAGAAGATTTTAATAATAGAGTAGATATAGTACCTGTATCTGACCCTAATGCTGCTACTAAAGCACAAAGAATAATGCAGTATCAAGCAGCACTACAGTTATCACAACAAGCACCGCAAATGTATAACATGCAAGAGTTACATAGACAGATGCTTGATGTATTAGGTATAAGAGATGCAGATAAAATAGTTCCATTAGAAACAGAAATAGAGCCAACAGACCCTGTATCAGAAAATATGAACATGATGAATGGTAAGCCTACTAAAGCATTTATGTATCAAGACCATGAAGCACATATCAAAGTACATATGACTGCAATGCAAGACCCTAAAATTAGAGAGCTTATTGGTCAAAGTCCAAATGCTTCATCTATTATTGGTGCATTTACAGAGCATGTTACAGAACATATTGCATTTCAATATAGAAAAGAAATTGAAAAACAAATGGGTGCACCTTTACCACCACCTGATGAACCTTTACCAGAAGATGTTGAATTACAATTATCACAACTTGTATCTGAAGCTGCTGAAAGAGTATTAGCAGATAGTCAATCTGAAAAACGACAAGAAGAAATACAAGAAAAACTTGAAGACCCTGTAATACAACAAAGAGAAAAAGAATTACAAATTAGACAACAACAAGTACAAAGCAAAATGCAAACAGATGCACAAAAAATTGCAGCAGACTTAGAAAAATCTAAAGCTTCTCAAGAGATAGAAAAAGAAAGAATATCTTCACAAGAAAGAATTGCAGGTGCACAAATTGGATTTAAGGCTGCAAGTGAAAATGCAAAATTAAGTAGCAAAGAAACAATAGAAGGTGTTAAGATAGGAAAAGAAATAGTAGAAACATTATTTGAAGATAATAAAGAATGAGTGCTACACAAGAAAATATAGTTGATGCCTTGCAAACAAAAATAAGGGAACGCATGAATGAACATGCTGACCATATGAGTACAGGCAACTGTAAAGATTTTGAAGAATACAGATATTTAACAGGAATAATATCTGGACTAGCTTTAGTAGAAAGAGATATACTTGATTTACTTGAGATAGCAAATCGGCAATAAAGCCGCAAGGACCTAGACCTATATCTAGTGCAAAGGAGATATAAATGGAATCTACAAAAAAAGTAGAACCTGCAAAAAAAGATACGAGTGATGTAAAAGCTCGTAAAGCAAAACAACTACCTATACCAAAAGGTTACAAACTATTAATAGCTTTACCTGAAGCAGAAGAAAAAACAAAAGGCGGAATAATAAAAGCAGCTCAAACAATGCAAGTTGAAGAAGTTGGTTCTATTTGTGGCTTTGTTATAAAAATGGGTGAAGATTGTTACAACGATAAAAAAAGATTTCCAAGTGGACCTTTCTGCAAAGAAGGTGATTGGATAATTATGCGTTCTTATTCAGGTACAAGATTTTTAGTACATGGAAAAGAATTTCGTTTAATTAATGACGACAGTGTAGAAGCTGTAGTTGAAGACCCAAGAGGCATAGTTAAGGTAGTATGATGAAAGAAGAAAATAATGCCGTAGAACAAGAAGTTACAGAAGAAATTACTCAACCTGAAACTTCGGCAGAAGATAAATTTTTTGGAGTAAAGACTACTATTGGTAAGTCTTCTGATAAAAAAGAAACAACAACAGAATCAAAAGATGAAGTTGAAGTAGAAGTTATTGATGATAGACCTATAGCTGATAGAAAACCTAAAAGAAAAGAATCTAAAAAAGATGATGATGATTTAGAATCTGAAATAGATGGTATTGATGAACAAGTTAAAAAAAGAATTAATAGACTTAAGTATGAATACCACGAAGAAAGACGAGCAAAAGAAGCTGCTTCTAAAGTAAGAGACGAATCAGTAGGTTATGCTCAACAAGTTTTAGCTGAAAATAAAAGATTGTCAGCTTTAATCAATAAAGGAGAAGAAGCTTTATTAGGTCAGATATCTGCTAAAGCAACTGCTGAAATTGATAAAGCTAAACAAGAATTTAAAGAAGCTTATGAAAGTGGTGATAGTGAAAAAATGTTGGCAGCTAATGAGAAGATATTAAATTCTCAAGTTGATTTAAAAACAACAAACGATAAATTAAATTACTATCAACAGCAAAATAAAATAACAGAACAAAATGTACAGACACAACAACCTGTACAACAAGAACAACCTGTACCACAAGCACCAATTGACCCTAAAGCAGTTGAATGGTTGCAAAAAAATACATGGTTTGGAAATGAAAAACATAGAGATATGACTGGTTATGCGTATGGATTACATGAGACTCTTATTAAAGATGAAGGTATAGTCCCTACAAGTGAGCAGTATTATCAGGAAGTTGACAAGCGTATGCGAAGTAAATTTCCTGAGTTTTTTGGAACTGAAACACAAGATGAAAGCAATGACGAAGTTGTTGCTACAACTGCGAGTTCTAAGAAACCTTCATCGGTGGTGGCACCAGCAACTAGAAATAATGGTGCAATACCCCGCAAAGTGCAGTTAACATCAACTCAAGTCTCCCTCGCAAGAAGACTTGGGATAACACCAGAGCAATATGCCAAACAAGTCGCTAAGGAGATGAATAATGGCTGAAGATAAAAATATAGAAGTAAATGAAAAAGTAACTGAAGAAGTTACAAGAGCAGCAAGAGAAGCAGATTCCAGAACACAAACTGCAAGAACAACTGATACATGGGAACCACAATCAAAGTTACCTAATCCAGCACCACAAGACGGATGGGTATTTAGATGGGTGGCAACAAGTATTTTAGGTCAACCAAATAATGTTAATGTTTCTTCTAAATTTAGAGAAGGTTGGGAACCTGTGAAAGCAGAAGACCATCCTGAATTAAATTTAGTAAGTGACCACGGCTCAGAATGGGCTGATAAAGGTAACATGGAAGTTGGTGGATTATTGTTATGCAAAGCTCCAAAAGAACTTATGGAGCAAAGAGATGAGTACTATAGAAATATAGCACAAACTCAAATGGAAGGTGTGGACAACAATTATTTAAAAGAGAATGACCCTCGTATGCCTCTGTTAAAACCAGAACGCAAAACAAGGTCTACTTTTGGCGGCGGCTCTAAGTAAGAATTTTTACTGGGGTTGCTTAATATAACTTTATTTAAAAGGAAATAGATATGTCAGCAACGGCAACACCAATGGGTGCTGAACCAGTCGGAACTTTAAGTGCAAGTGGCTCCTATACAGGAAAAGTCAGACACTATAAGATTGCGTCTAATGACGGCACTGCTATATTCTATGGAGATTTTGTTAAGATGACCAGTGCAGGTGTAGTAACACTTGATACTGGTACAACAGCATTAACTCCTATAGGAGTATTTATGGGATGTTCTTATACAGACCCTAATACAAACCAATTAACATTTTCACAATATTATCCAGCATCAACTGTTGCTAGTGATATTAGTGCTTATGTTTTAAACGACCCTTTTGTTGAGATGAAAATGCAAGGTGATGCATCTTTAGCTCAAACAGCATTAGGAAATAATGCAGCAGTTGTACAAACTGCTGGAAGTACAAGTGTTGGCAGAAGTAAAAACTCTGTAGATGCTTCTACAATTGCAACCACGGCTACATTACCTGTAAAAATTATCGAGTTCGTTGAAGGACCTGATAGTGAAGTAGGTGATGCATATACAGATGTAATTGTTATGTTCAATGTTGGACATCAATTACTTAACACAACAGGCATTTAATCCATAGGAGGATATTATTATGGCTATCGCTAGACCACAAATGATGAAAGAACTTCTGCCCGGACTTAATGCTCTGTTTGGGTTGGAATACGAAAAGTACGATGATGAGCATACTATGATTTACGAAACTGAATCTTCTGATAGGTCTTTTGAAGAAGAAGTACAGTTAAGTGGATTTGGTCAAGCTAGTGTAAAGAACGAAGGTTCAGCAATCAGTTATGATTCTGCACAAGAAAGCTTTACTGCTAGGTATAATCACGAAACTATTGCACTAGGTTTTTCTATAACAGAAGAAGCAATTGAAGATAATCTTTATGATTCTCTTTCTGCTCGTTATACAAAAGCTTTGGCAAGAGCTATGGCTTATACAAAACAAGTGAAATCTGCGGCTCCATTAAACAATGGATTCAGCAACAGCTTCCAATCAGGTGATGGTGTAAATTTATTTACAGCAGCAAGTGATGGAGTTACTGGAGGTGGAGGTCACCCATTAGTAAATGGTGGGACTAACAGCAACAGACCGGTAACGGGTGCTGACCTTAATGAAACATCTTTAGAAGATGCTATCATTAACATTGCAGCTTTTAAAGACCAAAGAGGTCTGCTCATTGCAGCTAAACCAAAAAGATTGATTGTACCACCTGCATTGCAGTTTACAGCAACTCGTCTTTTAGAGTCTCAAATGAGACCGGGAACAGCAGACAATGATATTAACGCTATCACCAATAATGGTGCTATACCTGAAGGATATATGGTTAACCATTATCTTACAGATACAAATGCGTTCTTTATCATTACTGATGTACCTAATGGTATGAAACATTTCCAAAGAACAGCTTTGGAAACTTCAATGGACGGAGACTTTGACACTGGTAATGTTAGATATAAAAGTAGAGAAAGATATAGCTTCGGCGTATCTGACCCACTAGGTATCTATGGTTCACCGGGTTCAAGCTAGGTCTTGACTTTCTTAGGGAGGCTTCGGTCTCCCTTTTTATTCTAGGGATTTTTTTAACTGTCTATCAACTGCCCTAGCAGACTTTGCCAAGATGATAGATTATTCTTTTAGGAGAAAATAATGGCTAACACAACATTTAATGGACCAGTTAGGTCCGAAAACGGCTTTCAAGTCGTATCTAAAAATTCAACTACAGGTGCTGTAACTACTGAATTCACTTTAAATGGTGATGGTATGCAAGTTACTCCTGTAGCTTTAGCTGATACAACAGCTATTTCTTTAACAGCAACTGCTCATGGTGGTAGAGTTTCTG
>Ga0098038_1000430_pt1 | contig 18686 bp, 23 predicted proteins | sample 5B_taG_FD_75051 | JGI IMG/M metagenome (GOLD analysis project Ga0098038, IMG submission 75051) | Marine viral communities from the Subarctic Pacific Ocean - 5B_ETSP_OMZ_AT15132_CsCl metaG | ecosystem: Environmental > Aquatic > Marine > Oceanic | place: Pacific Ocean | collected 2015-01-08 | reverse complement strand
TTACTCAATCAATACACAATGTAAATACAAAAGACAGAACTAAATATAGTGAAGCTGTTGGTTATGATCATACAGTGGCATTAGCTAATGATGTAAAGTTTGACATAAAACAATCATCTCGAGCCGACATATATAATGGAAAATTAGCAAAACATCCTATGGCATCTGGTGTAGGTGAAATACAGCAGTTAACAAGAGAAGAAATACAAGAAATAGTTGATAGTCCGGATCATATAATTGGTTTTAATCCGGGATTTATGGGCAATGAAAATAGAGCGCAAGTAAATGGAACTCATTTATTTACTGACTCTGATGGTTATGCGGTTAAAGGATATAACGGTGGCAGAGTAGTTTTTATTGGTAATCAAGTATATGGCAAGGGTGGAGAGGTTGATTATTGGCTTGAATCAGAAGCTCCTAAAGTTGAAGGTGGTGCGCCATCAGATGTAATATATAAATATAGTATGGATAAACTACCTAGTTTGTTCTCTTCTTCATTAGGACCGTTAGATAGAGTCCAAAAAGCAAAAGCAGATTATTTAGCTTCAAAGAATATTGCTCCTAGAAGACAAGATAAATATGTATCTGTTGATGTTGATTTAGCAAAAAGAATTGCAAATGATTTTGACATGGCTGTTCATGATCCGTTTAATCCTGATGTACAGGATGCTTATAAAGCTATGAACGATGAAACATTTGAGCAATGGCAGTTTGTAAAGGCTACAGGCGTAAAAATAGAGATGATTAAAGAAGGTCAGTCTGAGCCATATCCAAATGGATCAAAAGATATGTTATCTGATCTTCATAATAATAATCATATGTGGGTGTATCCAACGGACTCAGGCTTTGGCACTGAGCCTTTCACACAGGAAGATATAGATAATAATCCATTATTAGCCAAGACCGGAGAAATAGTTGATGGTCAAGATTTAAGATATAATGATTTATTTAGAATAGTTCATGATTATTTTGGTCATGGATTAGAAGGTGCTACTTTCTCATCAAGAGGAGAAGAAAACGCATGGCAAGCTCATGTAAGAATGTATAGCCCATTAGCTGCTAAAGCTATGACTACAGAAACAAGAGGTCAAAACTCATGGGTAAACTACAGTGATGCTGTAGGTGAGCAGAATAGAAACAGTAAAAACAAAGCAGAAGAAACACAATACGCTGAACAGAAAGTAACAATATTGTCAGATTTTGTTATGGAAGATGGTTTAGCAAATGACATGGAAGGAGAAATCAATGAACAAGTCAAAAGAAGAAGTCAACAATTTAGTAGAGTTAGAGATGACTCCAGCGACAGAGGAAGATATGAGAGAAGAGGAGGAGGACAAGCAGATGTACTTAGCAAGAGCAAACCATTACAAGAGAGGAGCGAACCTGAAGTCACGCAGGAAGGTACAGTAACACTTACACATTTCTCTCCTATTGAGGGCCTACAAAGCGTAGACCCAGAAAAACAAAGGTCTAACCTATTCATGCGCGGTGAAGAGAGGAGAAGAACCTATCCGGGATATCCTGCTAGGAGTTATTATGCCATAAACATTACAGATCCTGATGGTTATAATCCAGAACCAAATGTTGGCGAGAACATTTACGAAATACAAGTGCCTTACAATGACATGTATGATTGGGCAAAAGATAAAAATGGTTACAATGCATTAGCAAATGCAGAGGCTACAAAAGAAATGCCTAATTTATCAGGTGCAAATAGAGTAGCTTATATAACAACCGCGATGGAACGCATGATAAAAGAGTCTGGTGCAAGTGGTTACTGGGCTAAATCAGCAGGTCGTGGCTTTACCGCAGCTATGTTTAATGAGTTAAAAATAGCAGAAACATATCAACCTCAAAAATATAATCAGGCATATAAAGATAAAATTAATCAAAAGCGTGGAGATGATGCTACTAGATTAATGAGGTCTGCTGTTGTAGCGCGGGGGCAAGAGCATACTATAAGTACAAGGTTTCCTACAGCACAATCAAGAAAAGATGATCCATTACAGAGCTTGTTGTTTGTTAATGGAGATGCAATTAGAAATGATAAAGAGCTTGCAAGAAAAGCTGCTAACCTTATCAAGGGATATAATATATCTCAGAACTCAAAACTTTACGCAAACTTTTCAGATTTAGAAATAATAGAAGATTATATCGAAGCTGCAAAAGACAATCTTTTATTTATACATGATTCAATAGATCCAGAAACAAGAGACAGATCTTCTAGATGGTATGATGGTGCCAGAGCTATAGTGGATAGATTTTCTCAAGAGTATGGATATAGACCCGAAGTTATAGCAGCTGTTATGGCGGCTCAATCTCCACAAAAAGATTGGTACATGAATGTATCACTGTCTGAAAGAGTTTTAGATATAACTAAAAACTTTGGTAACATACAGTTCACCCCGGAGATGATGCAGACTGCTAGAAAATTATTTGGCAAAGATAAATATAAAGCCGCTTTAAATCATATAAGTAATCCAAGAAGAAACTCAAATAGCTTAAATAGCTTAGAATTACCTATGCATAAAGCTATGTGGATAAGAATATTTGATGAAACATATAATGACAGAGGTCACAGAATAGTAACACCTGAAGGTGATTTCTTAGATTATGCAAGAACAAAGAATGGTCAGCCTAAGAAAACAGGATGGGGAAGTTTGTCTGAGATATCAAAAGCTATTGATGTTATGGATGATCCATCTTTAGAAAACATATCTATAATTATGGGCAAAAGACATAAAATAAGAAGTTTTTATAATAATATAATTACTCCTATGTCTACTGAGGGCCACTCTACCATAGACACGCATGCAGTTGCAGCAGCTCATTTAAAACCATTAAGTGGTAAATCTTTAGAAGTTGATCATAACTTTGGACTATATACGAAAAAAGGTAGAGCAGAAAAGTTTGGTATCATACCTAATTCATCTGTTTCAGGCTCATATGGCACTTATGGTTTATTAGCAGAGGCTTATGAAAAAGCTGCAAATGAAAGAGGTATACTACCTAGACAAATGCAGTCTATTACATGGGAAGCAATTAGAGGGTTATATAAAGATACTTTTAAAGCTAATGAACAAAAAGTAGCTCAAATAGAAAATATTTGGGATAGATATACTGAAGGCAATATAAACATAGACGAAGCAAGACAGGAGGTTTTAGATGCAACGACAACAGGATTTGAAGCGCCAGCGTGGTCAGGACAGTCTGATACAGTATCTGCAGAGCTTGGAGATTCCAGTTACCAGAGAGAATTATCTAGATCTCGCTTATCCAGAGGGGATCCCACCGATGACGGCAGAACTGGAGGAGTCGCTCCCAGAGGAACTGAGATTAGAAAATCAGCCATAAGGGCTAGTTTAACAGGGGCAACACCGAGAGAACAAACTGCTATACAAAATGATTCTTATATAGAAGAGTCTCAACAAACTATAAGATATAATAATCTAGCAGGCATTATAGAAAAGGGACTAAAAATAGTTCCTCAAAGTATAATAAATAAGTTTGGCAATTCTTTTCCTATGATGGGAAAGACTAGAAGAGATGCCGCAAATAGAATAGTTACAAAGTTTCAAGACTCATTTCAACCTATTGCAGATATGATGGATACTCTTAGAGACAAGGGATACAATATATCTGATGTTGCTGATACATATTTGCAAGAAAAGAACTCACATGGAACTACAGGCGCACAGTTAACTGACTTAGAAGAAACTATAGTAAAGCCAATATTAGAAGAAGTTAAAAAAGTTAACATTACTGACGATCAATTAAATAATTTATCAGCTCTGTCACAAGCCGCTGCGCAAGAGACAGGACAAGAAGGTTTTGTAAAAACTGCTTTAGAGCTTGGTGTAGATAATAATTTAGTATTAACTGATATATTATTATACGCTAGACATGCTAAAGAGCGTAATAAAAAGATTATACAAGATCACAAAAGACCACTTGGTTCAGGTATGTCTAATGCAGAAGCTACAGCAATATTGCAATGGTTTGATGGATTAAATGCAGAAAATAAAACTATATTTAATAATATAGTTGATCTTACAAAAAATTTAATAGAAAGCACAAATGCTAAAAGACTTGAGTCAGGTCTTATTACACAAGAAACATATGATAAAAGAGTAGAGTATAAAAATTATGTCCCACTTAGAGGAGACATGGATGCAGTTGATGAAGCTACTGACGACAGATTAAACAGACAAAGAAAAACAGTTAATCTATTTGGAGCTATGGGCAATGAGGATAGAAGTGCAAAAGGTAGAGGAACTAAATATGCAGAAAATATATTAGCATCTGCAATAGCACAGAACCAGAGGGCCATTGATAGAGGTGAAAGAAACAAGGTAGGCGTATCTTTTTTAAAATTAATAAGAGGTGAAAACGAAAGTCAAGATGGAACTGTGGCTACAAACGATCAGTTGGCATCAGACATGTCTAAAAATATTGCATACATTGCCACTAAAGATCCAATGAATCCTAACCAATTTGCAGTAAAAGAAAATGGACAAGAAGTTTACGTAAACATTTACAGTGGATCAATAGCTAGGTCATTAAAACTTCATGCAGAACCACAAACTAATAATGGTTTTATCAGAGGATTGGCTAAATTAAATAAATGGTTATCAAACGTAAACACAACATACAACCCAGCTTTTGTAATACCAAACTTAGCAAAAGACTTAGAGACTGCTCTCGTTAACGCCCAGCAATACGATCTAGAGGGAATTACAAAAGAGATAGGATTATCAACAGGTAAAGCAATATTAGGAATAAGAAATGTTTTAAGAACTGAAAACACAGATAGTTTTTGGTCGCAAGAATATTTAAAGTTTGTAAAAGCCGGTGGTAAAAACGCTACAAACATGATGTCTAGTGTACAAGACCAGATGGAAAACATGGGCAAGTTGTTGAATGATATTGGTGGCACACAAAATCAAGGGCTACATAAGGTAGGGTTTAGAAAATTATTAAAGTTTTTAGACGATTACAACACAGCAGTTGAAAATGGTGTTCGTGTCGCTACATTCACAGCTTTGAAAAAAAGAGGCTTCTCTGATGCACGGGCTGCCGAAGCAGCGAGAGATGTAACAGTGAACTTTGCAAAAGGTGGAGAAGATAAAGTTGCAATGAATTCATTGTACTTGTTTTACAATGCCTCATTACAAGGAAGTATGGCTCTGCTCATGGCGGCTAGGAGGTCTCCAAGAGTTAGAAAGATATGGCTAGGTATGATTGCTTACGGATTGCTTCAAGATCAAATGATGGCAATGCTTAGTGATGACGAAGATGATAATGGTATAAAACAGTATGATGATCTAGACGATTACACATTAGAGCATAACTTAGTATTTCCAAGCATGGGATTGTCAGACAAGAAATTTGTTAAGATACCATTAGCTTATGGATTAAATATGGCTGTTAACTTAGGTAGGTCATTAAGTCGCTATACACGAGGCGAATACACATTTGGTCAAGCAAGTAGCTCTATATTTAACACAACTATGGAAACACTAAGCCCATTTGGTGCTATAGAAAATTGGCAGACATACGCCTTACCTACATTTTTAGATCCTCTTGCAGAACTTGGTCTAAATGTAAATTATAGAGGCGATCCTATATATAAAGAAAGTCCTATGTACGCATCTTCGCCTAGACCGGACAGTCAACAGTATTGGGGCAACACCGGAACTATACCTAAGTTTATAGTAGATCAGTTAAACAGTCTTACCGGTGGAGATGAAGTTGAAAGTGGTATAGTTGATTGGTCTCCGGATGTTATAGAATATTGGATTGAGTTTATAACCGGTGGTGCAGGTGCTACAGTTAATAGATTTGGAAACCTAGCCTTTGGAGTTATACCGGATGTCATAACCGGAGACTTTGATGGCAATATCGAATCAAGAATACCTTTTTTACGTAAGGTCATTGCCCAGCCGTCTGAAAGAGTGGACACACAAACTTATTTAGAAAATAGAAAAGGATTGTTTACTATATTTGCTAGATTAGATTTGGCAAACAGAAGAGGCGATGTAGAAGATATAAGAAGACTTCGTGCTAGGTACGGTGATGAGTTGAGGATACTTGGAAGATTTAAAGCTATAGACAATGCTAGGAATAGAATGTTAAGGCAAATAAGAGAATTGGAAAGAAACCTTAGAATACCGGATGAGACTAGGAAAAAGCTCATAAGACTTAGAACTGAAAAGATCCAAGAACTCATGAGAAAAGGTGTTGTACTTATGAGGGAAGTAGGTCTTAAAGAAAGATAGATCTGCATACGATGCATGATAGTAGTAAAAGTTTACGTAAAGTTTTAGTATCGTTCAACTAGATCCCGGTACGGGAAACACAGCTTCACTTATTCTTTTTTGTTTTTATTAGTTCTTTAAGATACCATTCAGCTTTTTGAAGATCTTCTAAGCCATTCTTGTGCCTGTGCCTCCAAACATACTTAATAATATTTCCTTGTAAATAGTACTCGTATCCATTTTCGCATGCAGATTTTATCGCATCGATACATTCAACCTTACCTTTTCTATAATGATTAGGTCTGTTTACATTGTCATTCTTCTTCATCGTCATCCTCCTTGAAGTCATCTATATCTTTAACTTTATGCTGATTTATAAATATGGGAGTGTCTTCCCCTACCCATGATCCTATTACATTGAAATGAAACCAATCTAATGCAGTTTCTTCATCCATTCCATAATCAACCATTAGTATCATTAAACACTTATCGTAATCATATATCGCTACTTGTTTTCTACTAAATGCACTTATGCTACTACCTATAAATGCATCGTCATATCCCTCTGCTAATTTCATTCTTCTCTCTCCTTTATTTTGGCTGCCGATGAAACAGAGTCCGAAATTAATTTAAAATCATTAATATCAAAATGACACATTGGTTCTTGATCTTGCCAATCGTTTCTGTCTGATCTACCCCCCTGTCGAACAGAGAAGTCAGAAAAAAAATCAATCCAACCTATTAAGTTGCTCCAATTTACGATCAACAATGATTTAGTGCTAGTGACAGATGCTAATCTTCTAGCTGACATTACTTTTGATAAAGAAATTATGTATGTGTCAAATGTCCTGAAGGCATGAGTGCGAGACTTAACTTCAGCAAAACCTACTAACTCATCGTTTCTGTACATGGCATAATCTAATTTGTATGATATTGGCATCTTAGAACAAGATACATCCCACTTTTGTGAGATGTATCCTAATATATTTTTTTCTTCTGTGAGGTTTTCTAGCGTCTCGTACTTTGCCCTAGTCATAACTTTACGTAACTTTTTCGTTTCGTTTAGTTTTTACCCAATCTCTTACCTCTTGTTTATCCCAAAGTCTTTTTTTACGTTTTTCAGCTTTGGTAACACTAAAGGATTTTGGGAAACTAAGTTCTTCGTTGTTTATAAGGTTGTATAAAGACATTCTACTGATAGAAAGATATTTTGCGACAGCATCGAAAGTTAAAAAATCTGCCTCAGTATCTATTTCATTATCAGATTTCCTTAGTGTCATCGTTTTCGCCCCCATCCGGTGTGCCATCTTCATTAAGTTTTACCATAACAACCATGTATCTAGATCCAACCCAATCTTTATGCAACTGTGGTGGCACATCATTAGGATGTATTGTAAGCCTAATATTTGTGCCATTTTTATCTTGCATCATAGATGTTTTTACAGCCTCGAAATTTACACTAGGAACACCTAGTGCATCTGTATTTGCTTTTACTTCTTCCATTTAAATCTCCCTTAAAATGATATATCAGCTAATGCATCATGATCGTTTGATGTGATTGGTTTGTCTTGAGAGGATTTATTTTGATCATTAGGATTGTAAATCTCAAAAACATTTCCCCTTAAACTTAAAAATGGTTTTCCACTTTTACCACTAATCTTTTTCCAACCTATTAAACTTAATTTAGGTTTTTGATTTCCATTTTTAATTTGCTTTACCAAGTCTTCTACTACTTCCGGTGGCAATTCTAATTGACCGGTATAGTCCGGAGACCTATCTGTCTTTCTAATTTTAGCCTCAAATAGAGTGCCACTTGGTGGATAATCAGTTTCCATTTTATTCTCCTTGTTGTTTGGATTTGATTTTGTCTGCCCTTGCAATAAAGGCTGTTGATACTTCCCCAAATGCCATAGCATCTAGTTCTTTCAACGTCTTTAGAGCCTCTGCATTAGAATTTTTAAAACTACGCAGTTCCTCAATGCTGTCTTCCGGCATAAATGTTAAGAACACTTGCTTTATGTTAGCAACATCTTCTTTTAAATTAACATTTTCCACTTTGCCGGATTTAACTTCTTTTATTTCCATAGTCTCTTTAGGTGGATCTTCTTTTGTTTCCTCAGATCCATTATCTATAGTGCCACCTTTGATATCAGCCGGTCTTTCTTCTTTAAAAGCATCAGCCTCATCTTCTGCATATACATCTCCATGAAGACCAACTAGCTTTAATATCACACGATCTTTGGCTCTTTTTTCAGCCATAGCATATGGATAACTGTTTTTGTTATTTGATGGGGATGCCTCTCCTATAGACCATTCTGAACTATCTCCCATACTGCCGGTAACAAGTAAGCTGACAATCTTCTTTTCAGAATTACTCTCTAAAACAGTTGGTTCGTTAAAGATAATTTTTTTGTGAACAGCGACCTTTTCTAATGCTTTATGTAAAAGGACATAAGTTCCATGACAGTTCCAACCGGCTTGTTGTGCTGTCATTCCAATTTCTTTTAAGGTTTCCTTAACCTTATCCGGCACTTCATCTTTCATTTTCTTCCTCTCTCTCTTTTAATTTAACTTCTAAAAATAAACCAAATTGATAACCTAACTTGTAATAATGCGAACTCTTTTTGCTTTCATAAAGATCTTTATTTAAAAAAGCATCAACAACTCCCTCTTTAAAAAAGCCAAGATAAGTTCCTCTTTTCTTTTCTAGTGCATTTTCCATTCACTTTTCCCAACATAGAATTTCACTTCTTGTGCTGTCGTAATGACTTTTACTTGTAAAGTTTCTTTGGAACGTAGTCTTTTTTATACCAACGTCAGTTCTTTCGTATGTAATAAGTTCTTGACTAATTATATTTCCCTTTTCTTTAGGGAAATAGCTGTCATCTAAGATCTCATTAATTTTGCACAAGCCATTTGTAGGCAAGTAACACAGATCAATTCTGTCACTCATTTTATTCTCAATTTATCTTTGATTGTGTCAATGATGGCATCAATCATATCACGAAAAACACTACTATTGGTTTTGTTTTGTGATTTTGCAGTTGCCTCTCTTATATGTTTTTCATATGCCTCTTTCTTTGTAGGCTCTTTAAAAGATGGTTTTAGTTTTACTACACCACTTTTTTTAACTTTTCTTACAACCTTTTTAGGTTTTGTTTTTTGTTCTTTCATAATGTCCTCTCTTTATATTGGTTACAAAATTCAGCAACTGAACAATAGTTGCCACATCGTGTGTACTCGCCACCACGAAATTCTAATTCTAATTCTGTTTTTTTGATGTATGCTTTGTCAGTTTCATTGTGCCAATTCATGTATTTTATAGCCTCTTCCTCACTATCTAAAACTCTTATGGCTCTTTTCTGACCTTTTTTCTTAACTGCCCATGTATCATTTTTCTTCCACATTTCTTCATCAGAACATAATGGAAGTTCACTATTTAAATCATAACCTACTTGAGCCTCTTGATGTAATGACAATCTTTCTGAAATGTATTTGTGTGTAGCCTCTTCATCCCACATAGGTATATCAACAAATACTATAGGTGCTTTTGGATAGTTTTCTTTTTTGTCAGCATCTCTTCTGTTCCAATCTCTTAATATCGCACATATTTTTAAAGAGCCAACTTTATGCTGAGTTAATTTATGTTTATTTCTACAAAGCCAAGCATAACAATTAAGCTGTCTTTCCCATTCTATTTTGCCATAGATTACTGACCAAACAGATGTAACTTTGTAATCAATTATTGTCGTAACATCGTTAATTATTTCTTGTCTATCTAAAGCACCGGATAATATCCAACCATTCAATTTGGAGTATAATCTTTCTTCAGTTATTATATCTTTAGATGGATTTGATTGTTCTAAAACTGAGTGTACAGCAGTACCAAATAATGCCCAAACCATATCAACAGCATCAATTTCAACGTCTTCATCATAAACGTCTTTCATAATCCTAACTCTAGGACTATCGATTAATGATGTTACTGATATATCAGCTTTGCCTTTACTGTATTTATCGTTTATGGCAAAATCCACAAATGGTTGTGGCATACCAAACTTATTGGTAATCTTCATGTCAATCTCCTGTTATGCAAGTACAAATATATATGTAGGTAAAATAATGTCAACAGAAATACAAGAAAGTTTTAAATTTATTATTTATGGAGAACCGGCATCTAAGGCAAACTCTAGAAAAATAGTGAATTTCGGTAAAAGAATGGGAGTTATAAAATCTCAAAAAGCTAGGGATTATGAGAAAAATTTTGCAGAGCAATGCCCTACTTTAGAAAATCTTATTGAAAATGACGTAAAAGTAGAGTTAATTATATACTATGCATCTAGAAGACCGGATCTAGACGAAAGTGTGATCTTGGATTGTATGCAAGGAAAAATTTATGTTAATGACAGACAAGTCAAAAGAAAAATTGTTTATTGGGGTTTGGACAGAGACACACCACGAACTCACATCAGAGTCACGACTTTGGAAACATGTGATTTGCCAAGCGATTTCTGACTCATATCTTGGTACTGCTAAAGAAAAAATATCAGTTGGGGAGTGGATTTTAACTGAAGATTTTGTCGCTGTTTGTGATTTAGCAACATTAAACTCAGAAAATTTGTCTAATAAAATTAAAGAAATATTAACTAGCAAACCTTTGATAGCTAGATATTTAGGGGAGAGATTAAAGAAAGTTATTCAAGCTAGATCTTTGAACATGTAATTTTCCATATATAAATATATATTATATATATAAATATATATTAATATTATAAATATATATTAAAATTATAAATGTAAATTTTATTTCTTATTGACGAATAATTATTTTTAGAATAATTAGTAATTGTGTAGTAAGGAGAAAATTATGGAAATTAAACACTCGATCAAGGATGTAGCCTTGAGACTTGGTAGTGGTCAGCACAAGGCAAATTGCCCTTTTTGCTCCCACACTAGGAAGAAAAAAAATCAAAAAACATTGTCTCTAAAAGTTGATGCTAATGCAATATTTTATAATTGTTGGCATTGTGGAGAAGATGGTGGCATTAAGTTTAACGACAGTAAACTAAAGATCGTGAGGAATCAAAATATGCAAGAGCAATCTAATCCTTTATCTAGTTACGAAACAGAGAAATGGAGTGTTCTTGCAGAGGAAAATGGTAGTTTGCAATATTTGGAAAGCAGAGGCATTTCTAAAAATACAGCAGATACAGCCGGAGTAAAGTTTACAAGAAAATATATAAGCACAGCACAAAAAGAATTACCTTGTTTGGTTTTTCCATACAAAAATGAAAAGGGATTGTTTCCTTTTGCAAAGGTAAGATCATTTCCGGATAAAGGTTTTTCTAGTTTTGGCAAGGCATCCAAGTTTTACAATATCGATAACATAGAAAATGTTGAAGACATTCTTATTTGTGAGGGGGAAATGGATTGTCTATCGTTTATGGAAATAGGATTTAATAATGTTGTTTCTATTCCTCATGGTGCTGTTATGAAAGTTGTTGATGGCAAGATAGATCCACATGAAGACAATAAGTTTAAATTTATTTGGAATTCAAAAGAAAAACTAGATAAATGCAAAAGAATTATTGTGGCTATGGACAACGATTTAGCCGGTCAAGCTATGGAAGAAGAGATAGCTAGAAGAGTTGGCAAGGATAAATGTTTTAAACTTGTTTATCCTAGCGATTGCAAAGATGCCAATGAAATTTTAATGAGGCATGGTAAAGACAAATTAAAAGAAATAGCAGACAATCCTATACCTTATCCGGTTTCCGGTCTTTACGATGCAGAACATTTTTATGATCAAGTAGATGATATTTATAAAGATGGTATTGGTAGTGGTATAAGCACCGGATATAAAGCTGTAGATCCATTATATACAGTTGTAGAGGGGCAGTTAACAATAGTTACCGGTCATCCCTCATCCGGTAAATCTGAGTTTGTTGATCAGATAATGTTAAACATAGCTAAAGATAAAGGTTGGAAATTTGGTATATGTTCATTTGAGAACGAGCCACGAATACATATCGCAAAGCTAATAAGTAAATATATTGGGAAACCATTTTTTGAGGGCAGTTCAGAAAGAATGAACAATCTTGAATTAGAAAAAGGAAAGAAGTTTGTATCAGAGAACTTTTGTTTTTTGTATCAAGCTGATGGATCGCTATCTACGTTGGACAGCATCTTAGAGAGAATGAAAACTGCTGTATACAGATATGGAATAAGAGGCTGTGTAATAGATCCCTACAATTACATAGCAAAAGATATGTCTACAAACGAGACAGATTGGATTTCAGAAATGCTGACAAAGCTAAGAGTTTTTGCTCAAGCACATGGCATACATATTTGGTTTGTTGCCCATCCTCAAAAAATGTTTAGAAAAGAAGATGGAACAGTACCACCACCAAAAGGTTATGACATTGCCGGATCAGCTAGTTTCTTTAGTAAATCTGATGTAGGTCTTACAGTTCACAGACCTAATGCGAGTGGATCGAATGTTAGTCAGATATTAGTTTGGAAATGTAGGTTCTCATGGGTGGGATCTATTGGGGAGTGTGAGTTAGAATTTGATAAACTTACGTCTAGATACGAAAACTTGTCATCTCCAATAGATATGTTTAAACCTAAAAAGGTAGTAAAAAGTTGGCACGATAAAGAAGAGTATGACGAAATCAAGTTCTAGAAAAACTAAAAAAAAAGACTATGACCTATCCCCCTCTGGTAATGGCAACACTCTTAAAGCAGAGTTCATAGGCGATACAAACAAGGTTAGAGTTAGAGTTGTAGATCAAACATGTCTAGACCGGCTACTCATGAATGATAGTATATCGTTAGACCAATACAAATCTGTTGATGTTCTTTTCTCTGAGTTTAACAAAGCCGGTATGATTGGTGTAAAAGCCACAAACTACAATCCTAGAATTACAGCTACATACGATAAAAATGGGGATAGACAAGCTGTTTTAAGATCAAAAGTTGTAAGTTGTTTGAATTACGTTAAACGTACTGGGAACAAAACAGCATATGAAATTTTAATAAAAATTATGCATGATAAAGATTTCACGAAATGGGAAATTAATTGGATAGAGTTATCCGGAAATTTTGATTTTATTAGTAAAAATGTAGAAAATTTTTATAAATTTTGGGGAAATAGTTGACTATTAGTTTAGGTGGGATTAGTAATTGATTAAGAGTTATTCATAATTTCTCTTGTTATGCTACACATTAAGAGCCGGTTGTTTCCTCATCCGGCTCTTTTCTTTTAAAAGTTTACGTAAAGTTTTACTCTGCTGTTCGTTAGGGGCTGTGGACAACTTAGTCCATATTATCATAAATTGAACTCACACCACCTTTTACGATTTCAGTTGGTTTTCTAAAAACTCTACCATATTCAATTTCATTTATAGCTTTTGGACAATCCTCGAACCTCTCATCCATACCAAGTTCTTTTGGTGTTTTGGATTTGTTTTCTTTTTGGATTTGTATGTGTATATCCTTGAGGCTGTCTCTTATTCTAAGTTGATTGTTCTTTTTCTTTTGCATAATAATCATTTCTCCATTTATGAGTGTATACTCTGCATACAGAGCATCTAAGTTGATTTATTAGTATTCGTACAGAGAGGTCTGCCAACCCCTCTGTACAAGGCTCTGAGAGCCTTTTTGTGTGGCTTTCCATACATTAACTTACCATAATTTAAAAGAGATTGCAGTTTTGCCCATGATAGCTGTTTCAATAATATATTTATGGGGGAACAACTATTTAGGGATGTATAGCATTGAGGAAAGGCATCCAATTTTGCCCACCGGAAAGGAGTATCTCTTCCCCCTATTCTGTTCTGTTAAAAATCATTTTTGTAACTCCAACTAAGATCATAGTTAATCCTATAGATCCTATCCCTAGAGTAAACAAAATTCTCCCTACAGTTTGCATGTAATATCCATTAGGATCTGCCAATGTAACAATAGCCATCATTATCACACACAGACCTAAAATAAATAATAAAAAGGCATCAATTCTACTCATGGTCATTCTCCCATTTTTTTATTTGAGTGATTAAAGATCTAGCACATTCGTATCTGCCATCAAGAATACCTAACTCTCTGCTATCGACATCATCATCATGGTCATTAGAATGAACATCAGATATTTCTGATTTGAGCCATTTTTTAATTTTACTGACTAATTGATTAGCCATATCATCCGGATTACCTCTCATTAAATTTCTCCCTTTCATTTAGTTCTTGGAATATTTTAAAAAATATTAAGTAGTTGGTGTCAGAAATGTTAGGTGCATTTCTATTTATAAATGCACCTACCTCATCTAATTGATAAAATAATATTTCGTCAGTTTGCTCTTGAGGTGTAACTCCATACTTGTCTTCATAAGCATCTAGACCAAACATTTTTTCAATATTAAAGTTTTTATTAAGCATATTAAACTCCCATAGCATTAAGTAAGTTTTTCTGCACTCTGCCATTCATGACGTTTTCTGCTCGTCTAAAATTGTCAGAGGCACAGTTGATAGTCTCAGCCGGATTGTAAACGTAGTTGTTTTTAAAGTTTTCTCTTTCGCTGTCATTACCACGATGAGGAACATTGCCCCCCCAATCATTATGAGCCTCTCTGATATCGAAAGGTCTGCTTTCGTAAACCAAATACCAAAGATCTTTTTCAAGAGCCACAATTCCATCATGACAAGTAATAAGATCAATCTTATAAACATCTAAGCCACTAGATTTTATTCTATCTATTGGATGAGGTTTTGCATTAGCAACAAAAGCTGTTTTACTTTTGTAGGTAGTTGTAGCCAAACCTTTCATGTAAACATTCCTAAACCAAGATGGCGAAATGTTTATATCATTATGATGATTATAATATTGATAACTTGCAGATCTTCCAACCTCAGATGGAAATACAGTTATTTCTCTAGCCAATGCATTACATTGTATTTTTACATTTGTTCTAGATTGATGCTCATCCCACCATTGATTAGCAAACATTTTAGATATGTAAGAATACTTTGAATTGATAGTCTGACCATTAAAGAAACCTTGAGAGTATTCCCTTTCTTTTCTGAATACCTTTTTGCCATCAGATTTATTAGAATAAATGGCACTCTTAAATTTACGTTCTTTTCGTAATTCTCTAATAGCTGATCCACAATTATAAATGCTGTCTAAACCATGATTTACAAAATGCTTTCTGTGACTAGTAAAATTTCTCAATTCTTCTTTTTCTTCTTGAGAAATACTAGCCTTAGATCTTTTGGATAATAAGTTGACCTTTTGCATTTCTGTTAAGCCAAATGATTTATAGCCAACAGCTAAAAAGTTTAAATAACTTTCTAATACTTTATGATCTACAAATTGATCAGATTGTTTATTAGGACTAGATCCTTTGTTTATAAATATCATTATTGTCTCCTTATAGAATGATAGTAGTTTGATTGAAATTACTAGGTACAATCACACACAGACATATCGTTTCGCCTCTGTGTGACGATCCTAGAGCCTTGTTTTTATCCAAAAGTAGCATTAAGCCACTTTCAGATAGGTTGTTTGACCAATAGGTGCTTTATCAGCATTTAGGTCTGTGCTTACCCATAATACCGGATAAGGCATTTCTTCTTTTGGAAAGTCGAAGATCCCCATGTCAGTAAAATAAATAAAGCTGTCTACCTCAAGATCATTTTCTTTGATGTAATCGAACACCGGCATTACACATGTGCCACCTCGCCCATTACATCTGATCTTGGTAATCTCATCTCCTTGCTCATGCTTGTAGACGTTTTGTACTTTGCTGTCGCAAGTGATCACAGTAACTGATTTAGGTTTAAGTTCTAATGACAAAGCATTTAGACCACCTAGAAAATACTGTAATTCTTTATCTGATACAGATCCGGAACTATCCACTCCAACAACAACATGACCAACACCATAATTTTCTATGGTAGGGGCAACTATGTTATGGCTGTAGTAAAACTTTCTGTGCATCTTCCTATATGAAAAGTCGTGAGGATTATCGCCCTCGACATGTCTTTCAACAATGTCTTGCCAATTAATCTCTGCTCTTTTCATGACCTCGACCATTTGTTTGACCTCTGCCGGAATAGTGCCTCTTTCTTTAGCTTGTCGCACAGCTTGGAAGATCTCTTCATTTACGTCAGCCTCTTCAGCCTTTAGTTCAGCCGGAGACATGCCATCAGTAACATTGCCCTCGATATTGCCCCATGATTGAGGCTGTAACCAAGTAGGATCTCCATCATCTGATGGCTGTCCATCTCCATCTTGACCTTGTTGCTGTTGCTGTTTTTTCTTAGCTTGGATCTGTGGAGCAATGGTATTGTAAATCTTTTCACTACTCCAACCTATAAACTGAGGATCAAACAAACCACCATCCGGCAAAGTTAAACCGGAGTTTTTTATTATTGGATTGATAGAAAGATCACAAGCTATGTTCCAAATCTCAGCATCCCTTTGTTGCTGTCTGATATGATGTTTTAGTCCACGATGTTTTACCTCATGTACAATAACACCTTTTAACTGCTCAAAGGATAAGCTGTCAGCATATTCTCTGTTAAAGAAAATATCTTTGCCATCAGTTGCAAAGGTGGGGATTTCATTCTTTTCTATGATCTTCATCTTAACAAGAACGATCCCATAGAAAGCATGACCAACACCATCACGATCCCAAAGTAACTGAATTCTAATCTTTGAGAACTTATCTTCTAGTTTTAAGTTTTGCATTAAAGTCTCCAAAAAAGTTTACGTAAAGTTTTTGTCTGTGGCACTACCGGTACGTAGCACCACAGATATAAATTTTTAAAGTAATAGATCTTTAAGATTACCTTTAGATCCTAGAACTTGTTTCATAGCTTGGTTGGTAACAAGAGTTTTGTTTCTTGTTACAGCATCTTTAAGCATGAAAGCCATGAACTCTTGCTCCGGTATTCTTTGAATGTATTTAAGAATACTTGCACAGTTTGTCATGTTCATCTTAAAAGCTAATGAACCACATAAGGCATAAAGAACACCACGATCTTCCGGTATTTCTGTGCCATCCGGATCATTAACAATCTTGTCAAAGTCCGGCAGTTTGTCGTGTAACTTTATGTGAGCCATTAAACTAGCTGATGCTGTCTCTCCAATCTGCCCCTCAAGTACACCTCGTAAAGTGGTGCTGTCGAAACCAAGATTTAAAAGGACACCGGCTCTTTCAACAGATCTAGGTGTACAGTTACTATTAGCTGACACATCAAAGTTATAAAGATGCTGATCATCAAACTTTAACCACGAACTTAATCTGTGATCCACATTGTTAGATGCATAGTAATGCAGTAGATCATCGAGGTTAATCTCAAGGCTAAGATATGTAAATCTATCTCTAAGCTGTGATGGTAGCTTATTAGATCCGGCACGATCTGACAGCCTATTCCCAGCACCTACAATCATCCATCCATCCGGTAGATAGTGATCCCCTAACCTACGTTCATCGACTAGCTGACCAAAGATGTTGTGAGCCATTAATGTAGCTTGTGCAACCTCATCAACAAATATAATTCCACAGCCATCAGTAGGCATAAAATTAGGTCTTAATCTGTTCATGCTTTCCCCATCTTTGGATGGCACAAGCCAACCGGCAATCTCTGATGGATCAAACTGTGGTAAACCAAAGTTAATAAAGCCTAGCTTATCTTCCTTATAGCCAAACAATTCTCTACAATGTTTAAGGATAAGTTCGTCAGTAGTTAATGAATTGACCACAGTAGTTTTACCTTGACCAACTCCCCCCTCAACATAAGGGATAACAAGCTGATCTTTACGACCACCTTGAACAGTTTTAAAGTTATGGATCATCATGCCTTGAATAGCATTTCTTATGTCTGTAATACGCATTATTATGCACTCCTTGTTTTAAAAGTTATACCATTTGCATGGTTATATTTATAAAAGATGTTGCCACTTTTTAATCTTAAAGTGCCACTATCCAATCTAAATCTACGATACTGCTTTATTCTGAAATCGTAGACAGTAACAAGATCTTTTCCAAGATCTCGATCTTCATGTTTTAGAACTCCCCAAAACTTACGTTTTGATCCATCAAGTTTTGTGAATATTCCTTTAACGATACGACCTTTAAAGTGGTCAACTATTTGATTATGTTTACTCATTATAACTCCACTTGTTGTTTAAATTTTTTCATTATTTTTTCAGCTAGGTTTTTATATTCTTTACCATACTGATTTACGACAGCATCAATTACTTGATCATTAGTTAGATCTTGCAGTTGATCTTGCATAAAGTTTTCCACAGCTTGTTCTTTCTGTGGATAATTAACCTCATAATCTTTTGGAAATATGAGTTCTTTATATTTCTGTGACATATAGTCTCCTTTGGTTGTTTAGGTTTCTGCTTATATGGATGAT
>Ga0098038_1000426_pt1 | contig 18752 bp, 44 predicted proteins | sample 5B_taG_FD_75051 | JGI IMG/M metagenome (GOLD analysis project Ga0098038, IMG submission 75051) | Marine viral communities from the Subarctic Pacific Ocean - 5B_ETSP_OMZ_AT15132_CsCl metaG | ecosystem: Environmental > Aquatic > Marine > Oceanic | place: Pacific Ocean | collected 2015-01-08 | reverse complement strand
TAATAGTAATAATAGCAACAATAATAATAGTAAAATAATAAATATGGAAATAAGAAACGCAATATCACTAGTGTTAATAATCACTTCTACAGTGCTAATAACAAAACTAGTAAATGACAAGTACAATGAGTTAAACAATATATCTGAGTGTGTAGACTCTTTAACTGAACTACTATATATAGATATTGAAAATGATAGAATGACTAGAAGTGATGCAAAAGAATACTTTGCAGACTTAGAAGACTATGAGAAGTGTAGCGAATTAAGAGAACACAAAATGCTTAATTCTTATTATAGTTTAACCGCTCCGCTTGTAGCTTATAAAAAAGGAATGCCTGCATTCCGTTCACGTGGGAATCAGTTGGGAAAAAATACTTCCAACCCTTTGACCGACCTTTAGTAATGTAGTAGGCGAAAGCCACTGCAATCTTACCAGTATTTTTTTTAAAATTTATTACAGCAGAATGATCTGATGTAGGTATTACTTCGTCTACACCAAACGATTCGTTGTTATGATTACATTCTCTGGCTGTATTAGAATATCTTTGTGCAATAGTTTCAGCAAAAGATCGAAGCTCTTGTGCGGTTTCTTTCTTCATATGTCGTCACTTAATGATTGGATCAACTCTGCCATGAGCTTGCAGATATGTTGTGCGGTTTGTTTTGCTTTCTCGTTTTCCCTGTCCATTAGATCCTCATATAGCTCATCAGAAAGGTCGTGGAGACCATTAGTCACACTATTTATGTGAGCTATGGTATTCACATCGTCCTGAGATATATGGGCCATCTTTTATCTATCCATACAATCAAGCAATAATTTTCCTAAACTTTCGTCTATGTTTTTAATGACTCTGTAAATATTTCTTGATCGTTGTTTTACTAATTTTTTTTCAGCTATTGTACTATCAATTCCCAAGTTGCAGTACATAACACAATCAATATGTTTGAGTGTGCTGACTTTTTTTCTGTTTGACCAAGTAACATACCCTGCAATTTTATCTACATCTTCATATGTATATTTACAATCTTCGTGCATGTTTTGTTTTATATAACTCTGTTAGTTTTTTCTTAAGTTCGTTAATTCTTGAATTTAATAAAAATATTTCGTCCTCGCAAGCTTTGATCTTAATATCCTTGCGACCATCTTTATCAGATACACAGTTTTCGTTTATATATTCTACAATATCATTCTTTTTATGTTCTATTTCGCTACGATATTTAACCATATACGGCCACTCCTTTAACGCATGTAGTACAGTAGCATGGTTTTTGTTAAAAACTTTAGCTATTTGTTGATAAGTTAAGCCAAGTTTATTTCTAAGAATATAGTATACTATTGCTCTACCTTCGATATAATCTTCTCTTCTGCTATTAGATTTCAGATCCAGTTGTAAAATTTTTTCCGCTATATATATGACGGTTTCGGGTTTTAAATTTAACATTTGATTTAATATATGAATTTAAGTTTATAAAATCTAAGTATTCATTTAATGAAATGAACTTTAAGTCTGTAAAAGTGAGAAATGTATCAGCTGTCTTTAAACATTCAACAACAAAAGGATAAGGTTTCTCATTATCATGAACAATACCAGCAAGCAAGTGTGTATGAAAATCATTATTAGGTATACCAGGAAGATGATCTTCTATATACAAAGCAATCTTGTACGCTATATATGGATCAGCATTTTCTAACGTAATCATAAACGAATCTTCTACTTCGTATTCAATCGCCTTTGTGTACTTCAACTCTAACTCCATGATCTTTTAATTCTTTTATTCTATACTCCTGTAATTTTGATACCTTTCCTTTTTTTCCTTTTACCTCTATAAAAAAAACATCCGAGTCTTTTGGTATAGCCATAAGATCTGGTATGCCATTCTTATTTGTTAACTTTAATTTAATAACATAATATCCTTCAGCCTCTAACTCTTTTATTTTTTTAGTTTGTATCTGCTGTTCAGTCATAGTTAATTTCCTCCACGCCCAGGGTTCACTGGCTTCGGTGGAGTTACCACACTATTCGGTGCAGGTTTAATGACTGGTGTTGTTATTGAATTATTATTTGAGTTATTGTTACCACCATAATCTATTGGCTTTGGTTTGTTCCAATTCTGATAGTAAGTGGGTACGCCATTCCAATGATAATAATTCCAATACCTTGGGTATGTGTGAACATTATCATAAATACGATATATATTAGTAGGTTTGATAGCATCAATAGGTATTTTTAAAGTATCTCCTTCTTCTGTCAGCGCTAACACATGAGTGATCTTTGGCTTTTGTTGGTAGTATATAGGGGAACAACCAACAAAAAGTAAAATAAATATTATATATCTAATCATAACACTAAGTTAATAAATCTCTCTTAAAATGATTTAGTGTGTAGTCTTTCTTCTTTACTACTGCTTTATATATATCTTTTTCTATGCCATCTTTGGAGAAGATCCAAAAGATTTTATTATATAATCTATCTTTAGTTGTCATTCTGTCTCTTGACTGCCAATAACTTGTAGCGCTAAAATCTATATTATAATAAATTAAAGCTTCAGCTTTTCGTAGACTAATTCCTTCACGTCCAGATACAATTTGTAATGCTATTGTCTTTGGAGTGTTGTTAAACTCTTCTAATGTTTCGCACAATAGATCTCCATACACTTCCTTCAATGCTTCAAGTTCTGCTTTAAACTTATAGAAGATAGCAATCTTTTTACCTGCAAACTTCTTGCGTATATAATTAGCTTTAGTTAGATCTATAACCATAGACCTACCGCTTTCAAACTTAACAGTGCCTGAACAAAGTTGATGTACTTTTGTCATTAGCTTTACTGGAGTGTCAGCTAATATTACTTCTTCATCTCCTTGTACTACCCTTTCCTTTTTAAGTTCGCTTATAATTTTTTTAACCGATGGATCTATATCTACAAACAAAACCTTTTCGTTTGTGTCTACCACAAAGCCAGCTTCTTTCTGAGTGTATGATATTGTGTATGGTTTCATTTGATCTAAGATAGTTCGTAATCCATCAGACCAATCGTTAATAAATAAACTATTGATCTTTCTTTGCTTGACTCTTACATACACTTTAGCAAACTGATAAAAGTTTTTAAAGGTTTGAAAGGGGTTACCTGGAATCGCATGGACCTGATGAAACATTTGAGAATATGATTCAGGTGTAGGCGTACCTGACAATAAAATTACTTTAGCTCTATGTATATTAATGAGACGTTGAACTGTCTCACATCGTTTGTTTTTCTTAGGAAATGCACCCAATGTATGTGCTTCATCTAATATAATGTAGTCAAACATAGTCTCATGAGACACTTTATGTAAACTCTCATAGTTTATCACAGTTATATCATAAGCAGGCTTGAGTAATCTATAATCACTTTCAATACTTGAAATTGCTTTTTTCTTTGTAACAAACAAAACATTATAAGCGTTAAGTTTAGAACATATAGACAGGCTGGTTAGAGTTTTACCCGTACGGACTTCCATGGCTAAGTATAAAAAGCCATGATCATTTATAACCTTGGTGCCTTGACGCACAATCCTTTTCTGATAATCTCGTAGTTTAAAATTCAAAGTCTGTCTGTTTTTCTAATTCATGTTTCAATCTAAATCTAATCCACCTCATACTTTTATCTCTACCTTGCTCTGGCTCACAATCGTATGCAAACAAAGCAAAAGCAACAAGCCATTTGTTGAATCGTGTACGACTCACAGTAAGTTTTGATTTAGGCGCAAAGTCTGGGTTGTCTTCTATAAAATCATGGTATAGTTCTTGCTTTGCTATCTTACCGGCTGGTTTTAATTTCTCGTGTATATTGTTTTCTAATACACCACACCATTCAATAAACTCATGGCATGTTTCAGCTGATAGTCTTCTGACTTTTAAGTTTACAAATTCGCTTTTCTGCAATCCTTTTTCTAAATAAAGCTGTAAACATTTAATCATATAGTTGTCAAACTGACACCACTCTTCATCATTCCAATCTCCAAACATAAGTTTTCCAAACTCTTCAAGCGGTGTGTAATCTTTGTTGTAATGGTGAGCTAACTCCAGCTCCCACTTACGTCTTTCAAATGAGGTACCTTTACCTTTGATAGCATAGTTTGTGGTGATTATAATCTTTGGAGATTTAGCAAAAGGAATTTTGATAGCGTCTTTGTTTTTCTTTTCTAATGTCAAACCTTCTGTTACCACAGAAAACAAACGTTCAAAGTCAAAATGTTTTTTTACATCATCAAAGCAAAGGACCTGGGTATCTGCACTTACTAACTGGTATGCAAAAGATCTCTCAAAGTTAAAGGACTTGCCATCTATTATTACTACCTTCTTCATGTGGCTAAGGCCGTTGACCCATAATCCCTTACCGCTTCCGCCTTCTGGATTATCAGATATAACTTCATCATTTAATATAACTGCGGGACAATAAGCTAAGTTCTTCCAGCCATGTAACATATATCCTATTGTGGATCTCATTGAATTAATTCTATCATCATCTCCACCACATATGTTCTTAATAAAGTTTTGATAATCACAATCAATACTTTCACACAAAGCAAAGTCTCGATCTATTACATGGTCCTTCCAAACGTAACCGCCTAAGTCTAAATAATCTATTTGTTTTATATTGTCTTTACTAATTTCAACTGCACCATTACGATAGTATAAGTATGTAGTATTCTTTTTATCTTCAATAAAGTATACATCTATTGAGCTTAACAATGTCAAAAACTCTTCTCTAAAATACCTGGTGTGTTCAGCAAAATAATTATATACTGACAAGTCATCAATGTCTAACAAATAATTTAGAATAAAATCTTTTATTTCTTTTTCACTGGTATGATCAATCAAGTTGTTAGTTACTTTTACAAAGACATAGTTCTTACTACCTTCAGGACAAAACTTATAAAAGCCATTCTCTTCTAAGAAATGTTTAAATAGTATGTGTATAATTTTTATAACACCTTTGTCATTCTTGGTCCAGAACTTATGGTTTGACTGCTCCTCTTCTAATCTATTGATTACATTCTCTACTATGTTTGCATCGAGTTCTGTCAGCTGTGTTCGTAATTCTTTTTTGGATACTCCTCTTTTTAATTTATGTTTGATCATGTTGACTTTATCTTCGTCCTCATAATATTTTGTTCCATAGTTTTGTACTTGTGAGTAAGCGCTATCAATAGTTCTTTTGATCTCTGACTTATTAAAGTTCTTTGTTTGGAAACCATTCAATACAAACTCTGCTAAAGTTTTGCCAACACCAAAATCATTGAAGGCACTGGCTAAAACATATGCATTATTATTTCTCTGACCTTCAGTCATTGGGTATTTCTTTTGCCACCACTTAACCAATATATCTACAATTTTATTTTCATCAGTGACTGGTATAGTTTGTAGATCTACATTCTTAATTATTTCTGTGTATTCTTTTTCTTCAAGCTTATCCCATACACTTGCGGTTTCGTTTATATGTATTAGAGGATCATAACTTTCATAACAAACTCTTGATAAATTTTTACAGGTCTTATCAAAGTATTCAGATCCAAAATGTTTTTCTAAACTATTAAAGTAACTCTTATGGTTGTCAGCTATTGGTGGGATCTTTATTATAGATTTAAGTCCTTTGCCTGATGGAGATATAAATACAGAATAAACATATTTATTTTTTGACAATCTTTCTTTTTCTTGCAACAAATCTCTGTTGCTTGGGTATCCATCAAAATCCAAACAGATCAAACCGCTGTGTTGATTTAAAGATTTGTCATTTCGTTTGGTAAAATTACCACTGAAACATACAGCTGGTAGTTTTTGTTTTAAGGAGTTTACCTTCTCCTTATCTTTCTCTTCTCTAATTCTTTTTACAAGCTCTTTAGATGCACCATCTTTGATCCTTTGAAGGATAACTATTGCTTGTCTGTAAAAAGGCTGAGAGGTCTCCTTTATATCTTTGAATATAGTGATTTCCATTGTTCTATTTAATTATATTTTATTCTTTGATGACGGAAATGACAAAAAATAATAGAAAAATAATATATAAAAATTTAGTGAGAGTATAAAATATATTATTGGATATTATAAAATTGTTCTGTCATAAGTGTCATAGTATACTACATAAAAAAGGGAGGCAAACCACTTATCAATTAAACCTCCCAATCATATGTAGTGCCTTTCGGCATTCCAAACATATCTTAGAAAGGCAGATCTGTACCCTGAGATGTGTCAGGCTGAACTGCTTCTGTAACAGGCTCTTTCTTTGCCTGTGCTTCAGGTTTCCACTCATTGATAGTTACGTAGTGTGTCTTACCATACTCGCTTGGTCCGTCAATATTTTTATTGACTTTCAATTTAACATACCATTTACCTTCGTACTGGAAACGATGCTCTTGTGGAATATCAGAAAGACATAATGAAACCTCTACAAGATTTCCGTCAAACTTCTCAACACCATTACCAACTTTAATGTACTTCTTTTTTACTTCGCTCATATTACTTTGTTTTAATATTACGTTCCAAAATATTAACAGCATTTGAGATACAACTTTGTTTCTCTTTTATGCTCATGTAGATAGTTGGAACTTCTATCCACAATTTTTTATCGTCTAACTTTAGTTTACGTGTGGCTTTACTAAAGAGCCTCGGTATAAACGTAGTTAGAAATTTCGTGTGTCTTATCATTACTAAAAAATTTATTGTAAATTCTAATTGCTTTCTTTACTTTCTCTCTACCTCGATCTATAAAATCAGTAGTTGTCGGTGCTATCTTCATAGCTCCGTTCTTTTTATCTATAACTATAAAAACAAAAGGTTTATTAAATAATGTAGAATATATATACGCTTGTGCATCATAACAATATTCTCGACATGACCATTTAAATTTATGTACATCTGAACTTGTTTTTAAATCTATGATAGCTCCGTCAGGATAGTCAAGGACCTGAAGCTCTCCAGTTTCTGGATCCTCTATTTTTAATTGAAAAGCATTTGGATTTAACACATCACACTTACCCTTCCACATTACTCCTTCTATTTCTTTTATAGCTGGCACCTCATACTCTATGTTATTATCATAAACCAGTTCGCTGATCTCTAAGTTAGCTTTCATTTTGTCGCACAATTTATTCATGTAATCTTTTTCTTTTTGTAACAAAATATCATACTGATCTAAATTGTTTTCTTCTTTAAAATCTTTAAAGGATTTAGTAACTCTGCTTTTTGAGTCATGGACTGGAATGTCATCTATCTTATCTGGCTCCAACATATACAAGTGAAAGTATCTACCTTGAATTAAAGCTAATGTTTTTTCTACTAATCCAAACTCTGTTGGCTTACTAATTAACTGCTTTACGTTTGAGGCTGATAAATATTGTTTTCCAAAGGCACCATAGTAATCACTATCGTTCCTTAATTTCTTTAATATTTCTTGTTCTGTCATGATTTAACAATCTTTGCTATTTGCTTTTCAATTACTTTAGTCACTTTATATTTCGTTGAAAGCTTTTCTATGATCCATGGTAATCCTTGTTTCTTGTTGGCAACAATAAACTTAAGAACTTTTTCCCAGTTTCCGTCTCCAATTTGTAAAGCAAAAGTGCCGGACATTTTCTTTGAAGATTTCTTATCATCGTCAAGTCTTGCGGTGTCTTCTCCAATCCATAACGATAAACCTAATCCATGCATTGCAATAGCTTTTGCTGTTGATCTTTGAATAGCATTGTTAACATCAAATGATGTCATCTTTGTTATTGGTATAGATCTATTTAAATTATCTGTAACCGGTAGATAATCTACATGTTCTACACCATTAATAGTAATACCCACTTTTACATTAGCAAACTTGCCGTCTGTAAAGTATGGTATTCCATCAGGGTTTTCATAAACCCTACGTGTGCTGTTTGGATAATTACTTTGTAGGTAATGCCATGCCCACGCCCAGGATAGATAATCAAACCTACCCTTTTTTTCTACTTTGTCTTGCACTGAGATCTTACTCAGATTTTGGTAAACTTTTTCCATTTTGTTTTGATTTAATTGAATTTAATTCTTGTTTATAATTTGTATACTTGTTTAATAAAGTTTCTCTTCTTGATTTTAAATTTTGTATATGCTTATCATTCTTTCTCGTATTCATTTCTGTTTTAATACGATCCTCAATGATATTTAATTTATGTAGTGTGTTGTTTATTTGGACCAGCTTGCTACCAATTAGCCAACCATGTACAAAAAACATATCATACTCGTTAGGCGTACACTCTTTGAAATAATCTCCGCCTTTGCCTAAATTAAGTATCTCAGTCTTTTCATCAAACTGCTGGATCTTACAACCTCTGCCAATAACACTCATGCCTTTAGGCAATACGTTCTTTATTGTTTTTTGATCTGCGACTGCTTGTAACACTATATCTTTAATATTATACTGCATTCGTTTCTTTTATACTATCAATAATATTCTGATAGTCTTTATCATTGTCAATTAGCTCCTTAGCTTTTTTGTATCCATGTAATATGGTACTATGCTGGACCGGACAATCATTCTGTTCCATGAAGGTTTGTATATATGAAAGTCTAATAGGTCTTTCCATACATAAATAATATAACATTTGTCTTGCGTCCACAATGTCTCTTCGTCTTGCCGGAGAAAACATCTGATCTAATTCCAAATGAAATTCTTTTGCTATTGCTGTTGCGTACGCATCAAATACTTTTCTTTTCATCTTTTTGTTTTATTAATTTATCCTTGATTTTATTTTCTTCTTTTTTTACTTGAACTTTATAAAGTATTAAGTAACCAATTAGATCTGCTACACTATCTTCTGTTAAATCATTAAGTCCTTTGTTTTTTATACGGCTCAATTTATCATCTATCCTGGCAAGTATACCTTCTCTTGCTGATAGCTTGCTAAATATCTTCGGTGGGTGATTTGCTGTATCCCCATATGCTTTGTTCTTTTCAATAAGAAGCATGACGATCTCACGCCCTACCTCTTTTATTAATTCTTCTGTTTGTTTCATAAATTAAAAATAAAGTTTATTATCACAAAGAAAACAATAATTGCAACAATACCCATCATAAGTTCAATACATTTATAAGTTCTCTCTACTTGTCGTTGAGATCTTCCCTGTCTGTATTTTTTATCTTCTTCGGTCATTGCACTGCTATTCCTTGTTCGTTTAAAATAATCCCATGTTCGCATTCTGCTACCCATGTTCTTGCTTCTTCAATACTTGTTGTAGTTCTGGTCTCGTCTGGCTGTTCGCCTCCGTAAAATAATTCTACTTGATATGTTGTTTTTTTCATAATTATAATTTCAAAAGAGATAGGGTGCTGATAGCACCCATTCTCTGTTAACTAAACTAACCACTATATGAATAATGGGACAGAACAGTCATGACATATGTCATCACTGATCATGTCCGCTTTTGTTGTCCATCTACCACACCGATCACATTCTACTAACGTACCATGATCTGTTGAGGAATCCTGAACAATTTTTTCGCATGCTTTAATATAAGAATAAATTTTGTTATTTGAAAGTCTGTTCATGATTTGATTATATTATATTATATTCTATGCAAATATCGTTTATTGTTTTAATATATGCAAATTTATTCTGGTCTATTTTCATATGCGTATTCCATTATTAATCCATACATTTTGTCGTCTACCCAATCCCAATAAAAATCTGTAATGTCTGTATCATTATACATTACTTTTTCTATTTCCAGATCTGACTCCGGTGGTTGTTCCCAAGATCCATTATCCCAATAATAAGAATAGTCTACCCATATTGTGTAATGGTCCTCTTCTATTGTAAAAGTTCCGTTATATTTCATCTTTAACTTTTTAAATCTTCATACCAAACTCTATATTCCTCACTGGTCTCAAGATCAAATACAGCCTGATCTAAATGTTCAATGACAAATTTTATTTCCGCTATCTCATCACTGCCTAATCGGTCGGACCAACCAAGCATATTTTTCATTGAGCTTACTGCTACTTTTGTAGCTGATAATAATTCTATTTTTTTATTCATTGTTTTCAAGTTTATCTGCGTACTCGCACGCATGGTTATAAAAATTTGGGTTATTGTCCTGTACGTAGTCTACAAAATTGTTAAACCAAATGTAAACTGGGTCTGTCGTAAAACTATCTGTTTCTCTGACCTCTATATCATCTTCAAACTTACAATCCTTTAAAAACATAACCCTAAATCCGTTAGGCCTTATGTGTTCTAATAAGTCGTCAATTTGAGATATGTCATCTCCATCATCTCGCCATGTTTTTCCCAATACTTTGACGGCCTCAGCTTGTAGGTTATTGTGGTCTACAAAACTTTGGGCCGAAGTATATCGGCCCAGATATTTTTCCTGTTGTAATGTTAATCTGCTCATACGTTATATAAATAATTTGTTTCACGTGTTAAGTCGTAGGCTATGCTTTGCGCTTTTAATTTATTTTCTGGCGCTACACACACCCAACGATTCATACAAAATACGTTTGATGAATTACCCCACGTAGTTCTGTATTTAATTTTCTGCTTTCTTAATTCACTAAGTAGCGTTTTAATTTCAATGTCCACCAAATGTGAAGGACATGGACTATCCTCATAAGTACCGGTGTCATTTGCACCAGCAATAGCATTGACTGGCCGAAGGTATCCTCTCCAGCCGTCAATTCTTACGTATTCTGTTCTTGTAGTATTTATCATTTTTGATCAGTTTTAATTAATCCCTCTGCTATTAGGTTTTGCGCTGTTCTACCAAACCAGCCTTGTAGTTGATATGCAAGACCGGTATCGTGTAGCTGTTGCCATGCCTGAATTAATTGCTCTTTGCTTTCTGCTGGTATCCAGCCTTCAGCTATTCCGGTGGCTTCGTAGTTTGATAATTTTGTTTTCATATTTGTGTTTCGATTTTAGTTAAACGTTCCAGTTTCTGCTCGTCCGTTATTGTGGACCAATCAGAAGGTGGCTCCCATTGAGGTATCATTGACCTCATTGTAGCAAATACAATTCTTTCTTTGTATTTAACTCTATCTTTAAGTGAGGTTTTTTCATTGTTGATGAGGTCGCCCATCACTAAAAAGCTTTTCATTGCATTAAATTTATCCATAGTATTAATAATTATTAGTTATATAAGTTTCGATTTGTTCTGGTGTCGCTGTGTAAACCGCCCTTTCATAGTCCCTGAAATAATCTTCAGCAACAATAAAAGGTAGCACCATATGTTTACCGCATATGTTGGCAAATTCAAATTGCATTGCCTCTCTATGCTTGCGTTGTTTCTTTGCGTTATGTAATAATTGTCTTTCTTTTCTGTGCATATTATTTGATTTTAATTAATTCGTTATAAGTTACGTCTTCATTATCTGTATATACATTATGCTTTACAGCATAATTCTTTTTCAAATAATCATTATGTTCTTTATGCACGTAATTAAATAGTTTGGTGCCTAACTCTTTTTTGTAGGGTAATATGTACCTTTCAAAGTTCCATGTATCTTTGTCCGCTCCACCATAAGTGAAACAGCTTTTAATCATGCCTTTTAATGATTCGATTTGTTCTTTTGTTTCTTGTTTCATATGTATTTAATTTAAGTTTGCACAAGCAATATACAAAGAGTAAACTACTTGTGCAAGTTTTTTGAACATTATTTCTTTTTTCTTTCTGTTAGATTACTGAAATCTCTGACGTGTTCAACGTCAACATAATAGTAATCTCCAGTAATTGGGTCCACCCAAATTTCTGACTCTGTACATTGAGAGTCATGGTATTCTAACCGGTCCTTAATATAAGCATCGTTATCTATTGTGTCTATTGCTTTTATTAATTGTGAGGCTTTGAATACACTGTTATATATATGGTCCTTTCTGTCTTTCTCTTCTTGTGAAGCATAATCTTTTGATTCATCTTCAATAAGATATTTAACCATTTTATCGCTGTATACTAATAGCTTTTTTAAAGCTTGTTTTGAAATTGTTATTTGTTCCATTATAATTTAATTGGTTTAAGGTTTAGTTTTTTTCTTTCTTTGTTTATTCGTTTAATTATTAATAAAGTCGTTTCCAAACCTGCTTGAAATCCGGCTTCAAACTCTTTTCTTTGCCATTGCATTGATGAATTATCCCCATCTTCTATGTCGTTAATAATCTTTTGCTCATAGTGTTGAGATTCTTTAAGCCATTGTGCAATTTCTTTTTTTAGTTTTTCTTCCATTTTTTGATCTATTTTAGTTATTAGTTATTAATATTTTTCAGGAGTATATTCTTTCCAATTTTCGTCTCTAAGTTCCTGAATTTCTTGCTCAATAAACGCTTCTAATCTACACACTAATTCGTGTATATCATTGTCGTTGAGTAGTTCCTCAGATTCGATTTGATTTGCTAAGTAATTATAAAAACCGCTTTGGTTTCCAAATTCTGAAATGTTTTGAATTATTTGATTCATAGTTATATAGTTTAAAGTTAGAAGATAGAGGGGGAAACGAACCCCCTCAATGCACCATGCTATCTATTGAGAAATACTCTCTTAAATTCGCTCCAGATTAAATGCGCACATACATAATGTAAAAACGCAATGAAGCTGTAAAGTAACGCCAATACAATAAATTGAGCTATTGTGAAACGTTCCGGAAATATTAGAATTAACGTTCTAATGCTAACCGATAAGATGAGCGCATAAGTCAAAATAACCCCTATTACGCTGACCTTGTCCATTATTCTAATTGTTTTTGATTCTTTCATAGTTATTTTATTAAGTTATATCCTAAAGTGTTTGCAACATAATTGATATGTTTTTGAGTCGTAACGGACCACCAGCCATGTTGTTTTACTTCTTCGTTTGCGTGGTCAATAGTCGCCACATTTGTAGTATAAGAAATGACTCTGTTTCCGTCAATTCTTAAGTTTTGAAAATACTTTGTTTGTCTCATAAGTTTTTTAATTTAAGTTAATACGCTGGACGCTCCAGCGTTTCGGACTATTGGTCCTCATCAGTTAACCCCTGTAATAATTGCCTATTAATATTCTGTTATCGAATATATTACGCTCTTCAATAGCTTTTTCAATATCAAATTCCATGTCTTCATAAGCTTCTTTGTGTGCCGGTAATATTGTAATATGCGCCATATTAGAGCATAAATTAAGGCTACCGGTAGCAATTAGAATATCCTCTATTTCTTCTGAAAGCTTATAGACATTTATACTTCTGTTTTCTCTGTCTGTTTGGCTTATAAATTTTACAACTAAATCATTCATAATGTTTATATTTTGTTTAACGTTTGTTCAAAGGTAGTGCAAAACTTTTAATATGCAAGCATTTTATTAATAAATGTTTAGTTACACATGAAAATAATTTGTAAGTAATTGTAAATCAATAAGTTATGAATACAATTTATATTGATTCTAAATAAGTTTTATTTTGATTTGATAGGGGTCGGACAGATATAAATCAAAGATTCTCTTTGTCTCTTTGATTAGTAAACGGGGGAAGGTTGGAGCGGGGGAAGGTCAACACACCCCCCAAAGAGCGAACAGATAAAGCGCATGCGGGTAGCGTGCGGAAGCTGTGAGCGTGTACCTGGACAGGGCCAGAGAAAAAGCTAAAAAGTTGCAGAAAAAATTTTAGGATTGCTTGACCGGACCAAAAAATATTGACTTTTTTTTTGACGGGATGCAAACGTATAATGGTGTATTATCCTCAACCCCCAGGTATCTAAAAAAAAATTATTATCTTTGTCAAAACTAATGTTATGAAAATGTTCAAAGACCCAAAGACAAGTAATTACGTTGACGGACTATACGTAAAGAACGGTAGACTAATTAACGACAGAGTTGATTCAGTATCCGGTATTGAAAGAGCAGCCTCAATTAAGAGAGCAGTTAAGAACGATCGTAAGATCAACCAAATAGCTGAAGCTATAGAGCTTGCTGAAAACAAAAAGAACTTTAGACAACTAAATTTCTAAAAATATTATTAATTCCCTTTGTTCTGTTTTGATAAGTAAAAAGGAGATTCTATTCAGGATCTCTTTTTTTTTATATATATATTATATTATTGATGACACTTTGATGACAATAAATAAATATATAATATATTGATAATCAAGTAGTTATAAAGAAGATGACAGAAATGACAGTTTTAAACTGAAAATAATACATAGAAAAATATATAAGAGTAATAAAATATTATATCTCTATATTACAAAAAAAATTTGTCATTGCGTCACCAACTTAAATTAATTTTGTATATTGCATTAGTCACAATTAAATATACTATAATGAGTACACAAGGATATATTCCAAAAGACCTACACTTTGATAGTGAAGGCAGAGACAAATTAATTTCAGGAATTTCAAAAATTTCCCACGCAGTAAAAAGTACATTAGGCCCAAGCGGTAAGACTGTCGTAATAGAATCGCCAGATCATTTAAAAGGATTAACGATAACTAAAGACGGAGTAACTGTGGCCCGCAGTATTAACTTAGACGACCCGGTTGAAAACCTGGCAATACAAATGATGAAGGATGCTGCTAATCGTACAGCTAATTCTGCAGGGGATGGAACGACAACCGCTATAGTTCTTGCCGAAGCTTTCATGAACGCAGGTGAGAAACATATACTACCGAGCAACAATACCACACAAGTTGTTCGATATGTAAATCAAATAATCAAGGATGTTGTTAAGCACTTAGAAAAGAATAGTAAAAAAATAACAAACGAAAGTTTATTAGACGTTGCAAAAATTTCTGCTAACAATGATCCAGAGATTGGAAAGTTAATCTTTGACGCTTACCAACAAGTAGGTAAAGACGGCATCGTGACCGTAGAGCGCTCGCAGAATCATGAGACCTTTGCTGAAGTTACAAACGGTATCAAAGTAGATAGAGGTTATTCATCCCACTTATTTATAAATAATCAAAAGAAGGATGAGTGTATATTAGAAAATGTTAAAGTCTTAGTCTGCGACCAGGATATTAGTAACATACTTCAAATAGAAAATGTGTTAAAGCCGATCATTCAAAAGAATGAGACGCTACTTATTATAGCTAATTGTGGTGCGAATGTAGTTAACACGCTTGCAGCTAATGTTGCAAGAAACAATTTGAAGCTTTGTAATATACCGACTCCTTCCTTTGGTTATAAACAACACGAGCTTATGCAAGACATTGCGGTAACTCTTAACGCAAAGTATCTGTCAGAAAAAACTGGAGACGACTTGTCTACATTATCTGAAGCAGATCTTGGACATGCTGACCGAGTTATCATTGGTAAAGAGTCTTCTGTATTAATTAAGAACTCAGAACCAAATGAAGAAATCAAAACCAGGATAGCTGAGTTGAGAGTTCAAAAAGAAAATACTAAAGGTAAAGTAGAGCAGAAGTTTATTGACGAACGTATCGCCAGCCTTGCAGGTGCGATAGGTTGTATTTACGTAGGCGGTAACTCTGACGTAGAACAAAAAGAAAAATTTGACCGAGTCGATGACTCGGTGTGTGCAGTGCGTTCCGCACTGGAAGAAGGTATAGTTGCCGGTGGCGGCATAGCTCTATACGAAGCAAGTAAAAAAATTAAAAATAAAAAAACAGATACGGATTACAATACAGCATTCACTATAGTGAAAGAAGCTTTATGTACACCGCTTATGCAAATACTTGATAATGCTGGAATAGAAAACAAACAAGTTTTAGATTCAGTAGATAGAGTTCAGGTAAAGCATTATGGATTTGATGTTAAGAATGAAAAGTACGGAGACATGTTTGAACTTGGGGTAATAGATCCTCTAAAGGTAACAAAGAACGCTTTAGTTAATTCAAGCAGTGTAGCTACAACTATACTTAGCACAAATGCAATAGTAACTCACGCAAGAGTGGGTAGAGATAATAACGAAAATTAAATACAATGGCAATATACAATTCAATATTTGAGCATCACAGACAACAAGAAAGAGAAATACAAGCAGCTATAAAACTATTACAAGAGAATGGTTATATAGTTTCTTGTAAAGAAAGAACATATGCAAGCAATAAATAAGTACATCATTATAAAAAAAATTAACGAGGAGTACAAAACTAAATCGGGTATCTTATTATCTAACGAGGATGTTTCTTCATTAAGGTATCATAAGGCATTGGTTATTAACCCAGGTACTAACGTTAATAATTTAAACAAGAATGATGTTATATACTTTGATAAAGCAGCGGGACACTCAATGATCATTAATGATGAAACATATACGATCATAGAAGAAAGAGATGTGGTTGTAGTATTATGATCGGTTCTCCAGATTTATTTTCTTCATATAGTTTCTGACAACTTTATCTTTAAACTTTACATCATGTTTGAAAATAGGATTGTTGACATAGCTCTCGCTAAAGTCATTACCATTCAATTTATCATATACATTGTTTACCATTCGTTTGGCTTTATAAGTCAGTTCATACAGTGCTGCTTCTTTTCCTTTTTTCTTTCTCCATTGATGTATCCAACCTTCGTTTATAAGTTTATAAAAACGATTAGTATCCCATGACATAAGTTCATTGTATTCTTCAAACTTAGTTTTATTAAACAAGTGTTCACTATATAGAAATAGCATTAGTTCTAAGTCTCCAGTATTTATATTATATTTTCTTTTGACCCAATATTTAACCACTTTCCAGTATTTAAGATAGTCATTGGGGGGAGCCTTACGTGAGGTGTTGCGTATGGTAATGGGCATAAATTATATTAGATTTTATTAATTATCTTTGTAAAGATACAAACAAAATATTATGCCAAGCAAAATAGCAAAAAAACGTATAGGCAACATGAGCAAACGAATTAACAAAGCCAATATAAAAGGTAATGTTAAGAAAGCAACTCGTATAGCCAAAAGACAAAGTAAAATTGTCAAGACTGGTAAGACCGGTGTTGGAAGAACTATTGATAAAGCCAAAAAGGTTGCAGATAAAATTAAGAGAAGCAAGTTAGGAAAAATCGTAACAGCTGCATCTAAAGTATATAGCAATGTAAAAAAAGGTAAAGTAAAAGGAGCTATTGATTCTGGAAAAGAATTAGTATCAGCAGTGAAGGCCAAAAGGACTACACCTAAAAAAGTAAAGAAAGCAAAAATGTCTATGAAGAAACCATTGCTTAGTGCTAAAGCGAAAGCTCGTAAAATGAAAAACGCTACTAAGAAAATAGCTAAGGCAGGAAAAATACAAAGAGCTAATCAAGGCCCAGGTAAAAGAGCTGGTGCTGCAAGAACATCTGCTGTAAGAAAACTTAAAGCAGCTGACAGAAAAATTAGTAAAGTAACAGGAGCAGCAAGAGGATTAAAAGGAAAGGCAAAACGAAAGCCTATAAAAGTAGCTAACCAAAAACAATTTGGTAAGAAAGGTGCTAAAGCACAAAAGTTAATAGGAAAGATTCAAAGTCTTTCAGGGTCCAAGAAAAGAGTAGCTAAGAGAACTAAGCATTTAACAAAGAGACTTAATAGAAATACTAACTCACAACGTAAAAAGAAATAATTATGGCAGATAGATTTGACCGTATAATGCGTAGATCAGACAGAATAGCTGGTCGTGCATACAAAGCAGCAAGTAAAGGTAAAGGTAGAAAGGCTGATAGACTTAGAAGAAAGTCACAAAGAGTTGCTGGTAAAGCAAGAGATGTAGCATGTAGAATAAACGCAAGAGGTAAAAAAACCTGCAGAAAAGTAAAAAGAAAAGGTAGAGGATTTAACTTGTATAGAAAATAATGGCAAGAAAGATAGTTAACGACTACAGCTTTAAACCAAAAAAGAAACGACCAGGAGTACATTCCAAGAATAGGTTTACAAAACAAACAAGCGGAAAGTATTACAGCGGTAGATTATATCGAGGTCAAGGAAGATAAATTAATAGTTATGGCAAACGGAAACGGCAAAAAAAACGATACGATTAAAAAAAAGAAAACTAAAGTAAAGATTATAGTTACCAATAAAAAAGGTGATACTATTAATCTAAAAAAAGAATCTAAAAAATTAAAAGATAAATTAAAAAAGTTAAAGCTGAGAGATATTCTTCAAGGAAATAAGAATAGAAGAAATAGAAGACAAAGAAGAAACGAAGCTAAAAGTTCAATCAACCCTTACAATAGAGTAGGATAATGGCAAAGAAAGGAAGAACTAAAGGAAACAAAATATGTCCAGCTGGAATTGCTTGGGCAAAAAGAACTTTCGATAAGTACCCGTCAGCTTATGCAAATATGGCGGCAAGTAAATATTGTAAAGACCCTAACTACGGTAAGGGTAAAAAGAAGTAATTATTAAATTTTAAAGTCATGATGAAAAAACCTATGTTATCTGCCGTTGAAAAACCAAAGATGTATTATAAAAAACCTAAGATGTCTATGAAGAAAAAGTCTAAGATGTCGAAAAGCGAAATGATTAAGAAAGCAAGCAAGGATTCTAAAAAAGCTTTGAGACTTGCAGCTAAAAAGAAACCTAAGATGGCCATGAAAAAACCTAAGTTTAATGATAAGCTTGTGTCTGCTGCAAAAAAAGGTAAGCTGGATAACAACCCTAAATTTAAACAGGCTGTTATGAAAGGTAAAGGCAAAGTTAAGATGGACGGTAAGAAAGTTGGTACAGGAATGAAGAAGGCTAAGATGTCTATGAAGAAACCAAAGATGTCGATGATGAAGAAAAAGCCAATGCTTTCTAAAAAGAAAAAGTAATGGCATTTAAGCTCAAAAACATATATGACGTTTTTGGCTATGATAAAGAAT
>Ga0098038_1000422_pt1 | contig 18819 bp, 18 predicted proteins | sample 5B_taG_FD_75051 | JGI IMG/M metagenome (GOLD analysis project Ga0098038, IMG submission 75051) | Marine viral communities from the Subarctic Pacific Ocean - 5B_ETSP_OMZ_AT15132_CsCl metaG | ecosystem: Environmental > Aquatic > Marine > Oceanic | place: Pacific Ocean | collected 2015-01-08 | reverse complement strand
GGTTGTAGCTGTAGTAAAGTTTTGTAAGGCTAACGCACCTTTACCAACCGCAACAGAGCCGCTACCTAAAGTATCTGCGGATAAAGCACCCATTCCAATAACGACGTTATCATCAGCATCAGTCAGGGCATCACCTGCTTCTGCTCCGATGAGGACGTTACGAACTCCCGTGGTGACGTTGCCACCAGCACTATGACCAACAGCAGTATTTAAGGTTTCTGTAGCCGTAGTGAAGTTTTGTTGACTAAGTGCAAAACTACCTAACGCAACACTTCTAGTTCCTAAAGTGTCGGAGGTTAATGCTGCGTATCCTAAAGCTACGCTAAAGTCTGAGTCTGTTAGAGCGTCACCAGCTAGGCCACCAATGAGGGTGTTGTATTGTCCCGTGGTGACTCTTTTACCTGCCTGATCGCCCACTGCAACGTTGTAGGAGTCGGTTGCGGTAGCAAAGTTCATATCAGATAACGCCTCTGTTCCCACAGAAACATTACGAGAGCCTAGATCGTCAGTGGAGTGCGCTTGATAACCTATCGCGACGTTGTTACCAGCCGTTGTTAAAGCATCTCCTGCAAGGCCACCAATCAACGTGTTGTTGACTCCCGTGGTGACTGCGCCGCCTGCCTCGTAACCAACTGCGACGTTGTAAGACTCAGTGGCCGTGGTAAAGTTTTGCGTGCCTAGAGCAGAGTAGCCCATCGCAGTGTTTCTTGCCCCCAAAACGTCAGCCGTTAAAGCAAACGTACCCACCGCTGTGTTGCGTGCTCCTTCAGTAATGGCATCTCCAGCAAGTCCACCGATAAGGACGTTGTGGACTCCCACGGTGATGTCGTTACCTGCTTGAGAACCCACTGCCACATTGTAAGCATCTGTAGCAGTAGTGAAGTTCTGAGTCGCCAAAGCAGCGTGGCCGATAGCCACAGAATGATTACCTTTGGTATCTGCACTTAATGCGGAACGCCCAAAAACACTGTTAAAACTACCAACAGTTAGCGCGTCAGCCGCAAGACCACCAAATATATCGTTACTTACTCCCGTGGTAACTGATCCTCCCGCGAACATTCCGACAGCAGTGTTATAAACCTCAGTGGCTGTGGTGAAGTTTTGCGCGACTAACGTTTGATAGCCGATAGCTACGCTTCTACTGCCCAGAGTATCTGAGCCTAAAGCGCCTTGACCCACAGCTACGTTAAAATCAGCATCAGTCAGCGCATCACCAGCAAGAGCGCCGATCAGGGTGTTGCTGACTCCCGTGGTGACTAACTTACCAGCATCAGAACCGACAGCTACGTTGTAACCATTAGTTGCCGTGGTGTGGTTAAGCTCTTGAAGTGCAGACCTACCAATAGCTACGTTTTCACTGCTCAATGTGTTGGTAGTCATTGCTCCTACTCCAACAACCACGTTGTCATTAGCCGCTGTTATAGCATCACCAGCAAGACCTCCGATAATCGTATTATTCAGTCCCGTGGTGACTGCTACACCTGCTTGGAAGCCTACCGCTACATTGTAATTATCTGTGGTGGTCGTAAAGTTTTGAGTCGCTAGTGCATCAACGCCTATGGCAACGGATCTGTCGCCTAATGTGTCGGCTGCTAAAGCGTTGAAACCTAATGCCGTATTGTTATTACCTGTCGTAAGGGCATCACCAGTAAGGCCGCCGATTAGAGTATTGCGAACCCCCGTGGTGATTGCTGCACCTGATTCGTACCCAACTGCTACATTGTAGTTAGCTGTTCCATCAGTAAAATTTTGAGCAGTAAGCGCACCCTGTCCAACAGCAATTGCTCTACCGCCCGTGGTGTCAGACCCTAGAGCATTTACGCCAAGGACTATATTTTTTTCGCCCGTAGTAAGAGCATCACCTGCTGCATATCCAACAGCTACGTTGTTATCACCCGTAGTAATCGCCGTACCCGCTTCATCGCCTATAACGGTGTTAAGGTTGCCGCCAGAGGTAATGCTGTTACCTGCGTTGAGACCAAAGCGGACGTTTGAGGTTCCTAACGTTGGAGTAGATAGAGAGCCATCTGAGGCTATGCGGAAGCGTTCAGTTGGAGATGTAGAGCCGACAGCACTTGTGTCAAGGGCAATATACCCTCCATCCGCGCTGTTTGCCGTTTGCTCAATACGCATTTGCCCAAGTAAGCCACGGTTTGAGCTACCCATGTAACGTCCACCCGCTGTAACGGTATCAAGACTTTGCTTAGATGTGATATGACCATTTGCGCCAAGTGTGATTACACCGCCAGAAGGATTAGCAGTCACGCTGCTATTAAATATAGCCGCACCCGCATCTGACATATCAAGGGTCAGGGCTGTAATTCCAGAACCACCATCGTCACCTTTGAAAATGATGTCTTTGTCTGCAACGTCTGATTGAATTACAAAATCACTGGAACTATTTATGATCCGACCAATGGCCGTTCCGCCATTCAAGAATATCCAATCATTTCCCCCTGCATCTAGTTTGATGTCACCAGCAACATCTATGGTCAGGTCTCCAGAGGACAGATCAATCTCAGTCCCATCAATCGTGATGTTGTCTACGACTACGCCAGCGTTGGCAGTGACTACGCCAGCTACAGCTAAGGTAGACGCCATATCCACAGCACCATCAATGTCCACGACATCTAGGTTGGTGGTGCCATCTACGTCTATGTCGCCTGAGATGTCTAGGTTTGCGAATAAAGACGTGCCTGTCGCGGTCACAGTGCCTGATACGTCGGCATTACCGTTAATGTCGATCAACGTGGCCGTAAGATCAATCTCATCCGTCGCACCCAGCGACAAGACCGTGGCAGAAGAACCTTGGATGAACTGGCTCGCGTCGTTGAACATCAACTTGTTTGTAGAGTTCAGCGTTAGACCAGAGCCGTCTGTGTGCGTGAGTGTCGTATCATTATCTGCGCCAAAACCCAATACAGCAGAATCACTGTCTAGTTTTAGATCGTTACTTACAGTGACAGCAGTAGATGCGTTGAGGTCAATAGTTGCCTCACCATCAATTCTAAGCACCCCGTCACTTGATTGTTGTACAAAAGACGCGGCATCCCCGAAAGTAAATTTGTTTGTGCTGTTAAGAGTAAGGCCCGTTCCATCTGTATGCGTAAGCGTAGTGTCAGCATCAGCGCCAAATTTTATGATTGCGCTGTCGGAGGAAAGGATCAGATCATCGCCTACGGTCAGATCATCATCGACAAAAAGATCTGGAATCGACAGGTCTTGAAACGCATCAACCATTGCTGCGCCACTTCCCGCCCCATCCGAGTAGATGGCCTTCGTCTGGCCATTCGGAATGGTGATATTCGCTCCCGAACCTTGGCTAACGATTATACTCTGTGAGCCGCTTGTTGCATTTTCTATAAGCCACAGCTTCGAGACGGTATTCGGGCCGATGGTTATGGTGCAAGCAGAATCAAGGGTTCCAGTGTACTTGAGAAAAAGAGAGCGCCCAGGATCAGTAGCGCCATCAGCAATCGTAGTAGTGTGCGTATCTGCATTTGTAGTAATTGCCTCTGTGCCGAAAGAGAACGACTCTGCAAGCAACGATAAATTTGTATTTGTAGTCGTGCCCCAGGTTCCTGACCCCTCTCCAGTGGCCAATTCGGTGAGCCGTAAATCGTTTGTAAAAACTGCCATATTGCTTCCTCGACTTTATGCCGCTTCTATCTCTGTGTAGCCTGGGCTTTGACTTGTGCTGATCGTTGAGAACCCAGGCGTCTGACTTTCATCTACCTCAGTGTAGTTTGGAGTCTGATTTGTGTCTACTTCCGCCCACACAAGAACATCCGCCAAAGCGGAAGTGATTTGTTGTCCCTCGACCTGAACGATCGACGCTGCGACAGTGGTTGGACTACCTAATCCTGACGTGATTTCCTGGCCAGTCACGGAGACGTTGTTGTCGCCTTTGGTCGTCACAACGCCTAGCCCCGAGGCTATGCCTTGACCCGCTAACGACACGTTAGCCTTTGCAACCGTCGTTGGAGATCCTAGCCCAGACGATATGCCGCTGATAACCGGAATCTGTGTGATCGCTTTCGCGACGATTTGTATACTGCCGACGCCGGCTGTGACTGCTTGTCCTGCCGCCGTGACGTTGGCTTTCGCAACCGTCGTGGGTGCGCCCAACCCGGATGTGATGCCTTGGCCGGCAGGAGAGACCGTCGCTTTTGCGACAACGGTCGGAGCACCCAGCCCGGAGGTAATCCCTAGCCCGGTAAGAGTGACGGTGGCTTTTGCTACAACAGACGGAGACCCAAGGCTAGATGTAATCCCCTGGCCAGCAGGTTCGACGGGTATCGCCTCGTTCCAGGCGCCTTCACCCCAAGTGCCACGGCCCCAGCCGTTTATGTTAGCCATCTTCTAACTGAGACTCGGCGTCTTTCAAAAGGGCAACGGCAGTCGTCATAATTTCTCGCACCGAATCTGTCATGAAGTCGGTAGCGAGCGAAGCCTCCATCGTGCGGATTGCTTCTTGAATATCTTCGATCGCGGTCATGTTGGCCTCCAACTAGAAGCCAACATCATAATAATTAAGCGGCGTTAGGGATACCCTGAACTTTACGGTCCAGAATCTTTTGAATCTTGTGATAGGGCAGATCGGTGCCGTGGAAAGACTTCAACTCTTTCGCGATGGCTTTTGCTCTCTTGCCCCGATCCGCCAGGGCATAGATCACTTTCAGAACTCGCTGCTCCTCTTCGATCGGCACCAGCTTTTTACGGGTCTTGTTGCCGTGCTGCTCCTCTTCGACTTTGTAGCCGTATGGAGGAGTGCCGCCGATAAAATATCCGCGGCCGGCCCAATCGCATTTGCCTTCAGCGAATCTGTCTTTGATGGTTGCGTGCTCGATCTCCGCTACGGCAGATAGGACCATCAGCATGATTTTATTTGCCATGTCATTCATATCAAAACGGTTTCGCAGACCCTTGCCATCCTTGGCCTTAGGGTAGCAGATCGGTACGTCACCAAACTGCTCACAGAAGAAAAGCGTTACGCCGGCGTCTTCCAGGTGCGGGATGGTGTTTAATAAGTCATTCGCTGTTCGCGACAATCGATCGAGGCGGGTGCAGACAACGATGTCGTGCTCATCGATTGTGTCGGTCAAATCTTTGGACCCTGGTCGCTCCAGGATCGGTCGGGTGCCGCTTACACCGTCATCGATGAAAAACTGATCAACCTCACGGTTGTACTTCTCCTGCACAAACGCGCTGATTGCATCTTGCTGTTGACGCAGCGAAACGCCAGAGCGAACCTGCTCTTGCGTGGACACGCGAACATAGCCATAGATGTTGTTGATCTGCTTGATTGGTCGAATTGTCATGTTGGCCTCCATCAAAAACTAAATTGTAGGTGTAAAATAAAACTGATGCAACTGTTTGGAACCAGTTGCAATCGTTTCCAACTGTGGTAAGGTCGGCTTGCTTTTCAAACAAAACGGAGAAAGATGATGAGCAATTCACAACAACAAATGTTAAAGGCAGCGGTCAACGGGTTCTACTCTATGCAGAAGACTCGCATCCGCGTAGGCAACAATATCGTTGCCAACTTTAAGATCAAGATCGGCCAGGAGCCGAGTCAGTCCGAGGACACCCTCGACGCCGACGCAAAACTATTGTTATCAAATCTGCGGGTGAGCTATAAGAAGATCACCGATGGCGTTGCCAGCATGAACCCTCGACGGTTCAAGCAGGATGGTCTGATTAGCGAGTACAGCGAGTTCTCTCTGGTGCAGCAATACTTCGACCTTGTGGCTGCGGAAGACACCGCACTCAAACAGATTACCTACGCGGTAAAAGAGTTTCCGATATACCGAACGTTCTTGGAGGACGTGACTGGGGTAGGGCCGACCATGGCCGCGGTCATCATCTCAGGCTTTGACATTCACAAAGCAGAGTACCCAAGCTCACTGCACAAATATGCAGGACTCGATGTGGTCAGCGGCAAAGGTAGGTCTCGGGTCAAAGAGCACCTGGTCGATTCGACTTACATCGATGCGGACGGAAACGAACAAACCAAGAAAGGTATTTCGTTCAACCCGTTCCTCAAGACCAAACTGATCGGCGTGTTGGGATCGTCCTTTGTCAAAACCAAAGGGCCATACCGAGACATCTACGACAACTACAAGCACCGCATCACGCACATGCCGGCACACTCTGAAAAGAGCAAGGCGCACCTCAACAACATGGCAATACGCTACACCGTCAAACGATTCCTAACGGATTTGTATGTTGCGTGGCGTAAGCTTGAAGGGTTGCCAGTTGCTGACGAATACTCCAAGGGCAAGCTTGGGATCAATCACAAGGTTGCTTGAGCCAGATGGCGGGAGAAAACCAAAGAGCAATAGCGAGCCATGGAACAAAAGAAAACCAGAGGGATAAAGCGAGCCATTTGCAGACAGAAAACCAGCGGAAGAAAGCGAGCCATTGGCATTGAGAAAACCAGCACCCTAAAGCGAGCCATAGTGGTGTAGAAAGCCAATGAATCTGAGCGAGCCACAGTGTGTTAGAAAACCAGGGAATTGAAGCGAGCCATGAGAACTAAACGACACCCTTAATGAGAAAGCGAGTCATGCGAAAGTAGAAAACCAAGTTTCCAAAACGAGCCAGCGGTCGCAAGAAAACCATAGTCGCAAAGCGAGCCATACCAGTTTAGAAAACCGGGAATCAAAAGCGAGCCATCAAATATGATGCAACCAACGCAGTCAAGCGAGCCATCACGGACTAGACGACCGGGAGGAACAAGCGAGCCAGAAGGACATAGCAACCCGTCCTTACAAAGCGAGCCAGAGGGTGTTAGAACACCAGAAACATACAGCGAGCCATAGCCAATAAGGAACCCAAGATACGCGAGCGAGCCACAGTGTGTTAGAAAACCAGGCAATCGAAGCGAGTCATAGAAAGGAAGAAAACCGATAAATTTGAGCGAGCCATCGAACGAAAGAAAACCATAAACCGGGAGCGAGACATGGATAACCGAGAATACGAAACAGAGCGTCTCAAAAAGATGCTCATCAAACACGACTGGTTCTATGAGTACAGCGACGATCACCGTGCGTGGTTAGCCGGAAAAGAATCACTCGATGCAATCAAGGCCAAAGCCAAAGCACTTGGTCGAGAGGACCTAATAAATGTTTCACATGAAACATTCTTAGCGAACGAGAACGTAGAAAAAGCTCTGGAGGGACTGTGAGCAAAAAAATTACCGTAGAGGTCGAGGGTGACGACGCAGAGGTTCTAATCGACTACCTCGCCAGTATTGAGCGTCTGCTCACCGAGATCCGAGACGCACTGGCCAAAAAACCTGCACCGCGCACAAGGAGGAAGACTGATGGATAAATACTTTGCCACCCTGGACATGGCCGCACTAAGAATGCAGCACACGATGGATTCACCGAAAGCTACCAAGCTTTTTCGCCATGTGCTTGACCTGGAGCACGACGCTGGGCCTGAAGCAGATTACATCATACGAACCTGGAAACAGCAGCGCCGTATCAACGAACCCGGACTATCCCCGACTCCATAGGATCGCCTCCAGCCCGGCTACGCATAGTCGGTAATCTGCCGATTCCATCATCGATCGGCACCTCAGCCGCTGAAGCAAAATCAGGGGTAAATATGCCCTGGATACCCACGGGACCACCGCGGCGAAACTTCGCAGGTCCCAAAACCTCTTCGACGCGCTCGCGCATCTTTTCGACTTCAGCGGCCTGAATGGCCTCTGCAGCGTCATAATCTGCGCTATACGGCAGGTCGACAGACCCGCCCATGCCGGTGTAATCCGGGTCGTAAACGAAAAAGATTACATCCGGTTCGCCGTTGTTGCTGTCCTTGAATACCTCTTTGTCCCAACCAGGCGGCGCATATTCATCGTTCCAGGCGATTTTAGATACTGGACGGAACCCAACCGTTTCGTAAATTTTTGGCAGATAAGTATCAAACGCATCTAGCTTCCTACCGCCGGCTTCGACCGCGGCTTCGAGCATTGCGTAAGCGCCCTTCCTGGGTTCTTCTGAGGAGGCGTACACAGCGACAATGTCGCCGTCGGGCTTTATCGCAAAGCCACTACCAGAGGGCGTTTGAAACAAGCGCATTTGCGCCAGGTCCTCAGCACTCTTTATTTCTACCTGGGGTGCGGTGGGATCACCAGCCAGGGAATTAGTCATCGCCTGGTTGTACGATATTGCGTTTTCGGCCGCGTCGACCTGTCTGATTGCTGGCGCGTTTAAGCCAGCATACTCAAACTGAGATACTACCTCTGGATCAGGATCTAATTCTAAAAGCCGAGTAGATCCAGTCTTCGATCCAACTCTTCGTAGGTAAGTCCCTGCTTGTCTTTCAGTATCTCCTGCATCAGTTCGTCCCGGAAGCCCACTGGCTGCTCGGTTGACTCTGAGAGCGCGGAGGAAGTCTCCCCTTCGCTGAGAAACGGTGTCGGCACCTTTGACAATCCGCGGAGCGCCTGATCGAAGACTTCCGTCGGGGTTTGCGTCTTGGTATTGTCTTGCGAGTTCATCTAACTTTTCCCTATCTACGCCGTCGCTTTCGTACCATGGTCTATTGGTAACCTGCGAGACTTTGAATTGTTTGGGCACTATACCAGTCCCAGGCTTTTTTACCACACTCAAAAATTCTTGAAATCGCTCCGGGGTCATCCGAACTTTTGTGCCGTCAGAGAGCGGGTATTCGATAATCGGACCAGCCGCTCCCATGCGATATGTGGCGCCAGAGCTGAACGTGCCAAGCTTGCCCTCTGTGACTCCACCGCCGATCGGAGATCCTCTCAGAACGGACTGCAGCGTGCTGTGAGACACAGCCTGGTTGCCTTCGATCACCCAAGTTTCCCAGTGCATACGGCCGATGCTTGCGTCCTGGGGACGACCTATCATCTCGTAAGCCTGGCGCACTGTGTCGCCCAGGCCATCTTCCAAACTTTCCGTCAGCAATATGCCCCGCGGTCCCCCGAGAATCTTCGCGAGGCCGGTTTTGGTCTTGGCCTGCCCCATAGGCACGCCGTCGTATATGTTGCTACCGCCGAATCGGCCATCGTCCCAAAGGTGCCTAGACTGAATGCGGTCCATAACCAACATATCGTCTTTGCCGCCCACAAGACCGATGAAGCTTACTACCTTGTTGTCGATTCCAGGAGAATCTGTCAGCTCAAAAAACTCACGACGGAATTGTCGACCGCTGACCTCTGGGTTAGCCATCAAGTCATGCAGCCGGCCGAGCGCGGTTTGTTGTTCTGGTCCAGTGCGCTTACTGAGTGCCTGCAGCAAATTGCCTGCCGCGTTGACGTTCATCGTCACTTGTTTCGCCGGCGATCCTTCTGGCAACAACGTGCTCGCCATCTTTTTCCAGTTCGCGAGGTCTCGGGCTGTAAAATCACCAGCCAAAGCTTTCTGGATATATGGCTTGGCCGCGTCTACTACATCAAGAAACGCTGATTCTTGCTGTACAGGACCGGCACCGCGGGACAAAATGCCCCACAACATCAACCGCCCAGTCATTTCCGGGTCAGATTGGCCTGAGTTGTAGACATTTCTGATCTGCTGGACGTAACCAAAGCCCTCATCTACGCCAGCTTTCAAATCTGGCGTAAGCTTTTTGAGCTTTTCAGCCAACAACTCTGGACTGTTACGGTAATTGATCGCCTCTAGGGGAGGCATGGGTACAAAATCACCACCAAACGCCTGATTCTCCATGTTCAACCAGTTTTCTGGTGTATCCATGGCTTGAGCGTTCTGAATCTTGACCTCATCGATGCTCTGCATCACCTTTTGAGTGTTTTGAGGCGTAAATTTCTGCACAACCGGGGTTGTTGGCTTCTCTCCAGCCCCTTTCACAAGCAATTCAGAAGGTATTGAGTGCCCCTGGCCCTCTGTAGGTATCCCGCTATCAAACTTTTCGCTGAGACGCAGTCCTTTTATGCCTCGACGTGCCATACCGCCTACCAGCGGTATTCCGCCAAGCAACGCCATAATGCCGCCCTCTAGAGTATCTCCGCGCTCAAACGCATCTGAGACATCTACACCCAGGCCCACATCACCTGCTACCGGCAAAAACTCGCTGGCTAACAGCAAATTTTCCGCGCGCCTAAAATCCCGTCGATCATCACCCAGAGCACCAGCAAGTTTGCGCTCCAAAACATCCCTAATACCTTCCTCTTCGGGAACGATCTGCTGTAGGGGTCCCAAATCAGGGGATACCGGCTCAGTCAATCGCCGTAACGGGTCCTCAAAAATCGCAGGGTTCTCAAACGTGGGCATTCCAATGTCTTCAAGCGAAACAATGCCGCCTTCCTGGTATCCACGGCGGCGCATACTCTCATCCAAATTGTAAAACTGGGCGTCACCCGATTCGATTATGTTGACGATTTGCCGCTCTAACTCCTCATTGGAGCCTGAGAGCTGCATACCTATTCGATTGTTGAACTTGTCCATCTCGCGCCCACGGGGGTCGAGGATCTCTCTCGCATCACCGAGTTTCTGCGCCAACTCAGGATCGTTTGAACGCGACAGCAGAGCACCCAGAGCTAAATGTCGGGCTGCATCACCGCGGCCGTCCAACCCTTCACCTGGATATAACTTCTCTCCGATATTCGCGGCCCACTCGATGTCTTCATCTGGAACACCCAAAGCGTTCAAAGCCGGCGCCTCAATCATGCGAACCATACGGCGCACAGTGCCCATATCAGGCATGTCAGGCATATCAGGCATAGGCGGCAACTCGCGCTCTACCGGGTTCATCATCTCACTGACCGAACCGCCCAGGCTGTACCCGAAGATGTCTACGTCGCGGATGCTCATCAAAACCGCCTTGTTACAGTCACCCCAGTTTGAGCCGGCATACCTCGACGCGCCTCTTCTCGGAACAACTTGATTTCAGGCCCCCTGCCCTCTTCGCGCAAAATAAATTGCTTACCTGAACTGTCGCCACCTATACGGCCCAGCAAACTTCCTATCCCGCCAGCGATGTTTTGAACACCCCTGCCAATAGGGTCTAGGGCCGCAATTTCTTTCTCTAAGCTACGATCGGCAGAGATTCTCGCCAAAACTTGCTCCGCGCCCATCTGCTCCGGGGTGGGTATCCCCTCATACTGAGCAATTTCAGCCGCCATATCCGCCTCTCTCGCAGAGTAGGGCGTAAACGCTGGGAAAATCCTAGCCGGCATACCCATTTCATAGGCACGATTCAAACTACGGTAATCTGACTCATACGCTTCACGATCAAAATTTTCGCCCCTACCGTAGCCACCCTGCTCTCGCTTATCGAGAATGTCCTGGCGCCCCTGGTTATATCGACGCTCTACCGCTTCTGGGCTATTGAAACCTTTCGGGTCCTCTACAAACTGCTGCAGTTGATCGAACCGTTGCGGAGGAACGTACTCAGGTCTCGCCGGCGGACGCGGGTCCACGCCGAAAATATCTATATCACGCGATGTCACGGTTTGGCCTCATGAAATCAAAGTCTCGTCGCAGCATATCAAGCCAAGTTTCAAAAGTAATTACAGCGATCGAGGAATTATTAACCGGCAAATGCTGATTTATAGCGTGTAGGGGTAGAGTCACGCGAATAGGTTTGTTGTTAAATTTCCAAATCAATATGGGTGTCTTATCACCACACGCGGCGCAGACCTGATCCCACCAAGCGGTAAGGTGCCACCAGCCAGACTTATACGCTTTGCACTCAATCGCGTAACCAGGGAGTTCTATGTCACACAGATCCTTTGCCTGATATTGCGATAAGTTTCGCTGCACAGAAAGATCAATGCCCTCATCGAGAAAAAACTCGTTCAGGCGCTTGCATACGGCGCGCTCGAACGCGGCTCCCTTGTTTCTACTGTCCGCCACCTAGAAATAGAGGCCGCGGCCCATGGGTATGGAGCCTATGCCTCCAAAAAGAGTTTGCTGCATGGGAGGCTGGTAACCGCCAAAACCACCACCAAAACCACCGCCAAAGCCACCTCGATTGCTCAATGCAGCGATCATTTGCATCATTTGCTGCATCATCGCCTGCATTTGCTGCATCTGATCCATGCCTTGCTGACTAAGACGGGCAGGCTCTGCTTGCGCTGGCTGCGCTTGGGCAGGCTGAGCTATGGAGGCGCCTAATTGTCCCGCCAAACCGTTTGGGACTCCGCCGCCAATTTGTGTGGGAATACGAGCCAGCCCGTGTTGAACAACTGAGCCAAACGAGCCGGGGTCAGCATCAAACTGCTTTGCTATCTCTAAAGCTTCTGGATTTTGCGCGTAAAAATCGTCTATCGCTTTGTAATAGGGTCGCTCACTGCTGCCGCCCCCACGCATTCTGCCTGTAACCGGGTCAGGGCCGTGCATCACATGGTCTTGAGTCTGGGGGCCGCTAGGCCTTTGCGGAAGCTGAAAGCCTTTCTCCGCCAAAACCTCTTCCAAAGACTTGTGAGCTTGTCCTGGCGCACCGCTTGCTGGTTGACCTAACTGCCCACCCGCGCCCGATAGGGAACCGATTGGTTGAGATGTGCTCACAAGAGGTTGAAGAGATTGAGGTGGTGGCATTTGGCGAGGCGGTAGAGCGTACTGGCGAGGTCCCATAAACGCCGGTTGCGGTCGGAACATAGGCTGCATCATAGGCTGTTGATAGCGAATGAACTGAGATCTCGAATTTTGGTAAGGCGACATATACATTGTGATCAGCCTGGCTACCGTTATCTGAAGTGCCGATAGTAGCGGAATATGGTACAAAATTGAAAGAGCGGTGATGTTTCCACACCGACTCTACTGGGACCCTCTTGCCACCCCGTCAATCGGCATGTACTCCAGCCGATGGTTTGAGGGTCCCTTTCCCTTTGAAATTTTTTGATCACTGAATGTACCAAACTCAGCTATAGCCATGGCGCGCGGCCGCGACCGTATATAGGGGGTGTAGGGGGTCGCCCGTATGCGCGATTTCAGGCCTGTTTTCTGGACCCATAGAGACCCATTGGTTGGTGTGCCGCGCCTCTCAGGCGCGCTCTGCGTGCGTCAGACGCGCGATTCAGTGCTCGCGCACCAGGTCTGCCGGCGCCCGGTTACTGCCGTGAGCACGGGGCGACCCCTGAGCGTATGCAAACAGTTGCCACTGCGTGCAAAAAACTGCAATCAAATCAATAATTTAGGTGATTTTTGCCAAATTTTGGCTTTTTTGGCGATTTTGCGGGGGCGGAAAGGGAGAGGGCCTTTTTATGGTTTAGCTCACCCCTCTCTCCCGGCCCGACTGTCAGCGGTCTTTCGGGTCGAGATCGTCCTGCACGCCCAGCAGTTGGTTGAGCCTAGACTTGATATCGTCCTTAGTCATTTGGTCGATGTTCGCATTGATGTTGAGGTTCTGGCTCCGGTGTATCGTCAAACCAGCGAGCTGGTTCAGCTCTTTGATTGCGCTCACCGCTGCGTTGTACGCACCTGTCTCGAAGCTGGTCTCGGCGATCTTCCATAACATGCTGCCGGTCTTTTCAGGCGTGATGGCGTACTTCTCCCGCATTTCATCCTGGGCGATCCGTACAGCGCGCGTCACCTTCGGGAAGTCTTTTCCGTTGAGCATCTTCGTTGCGGCTGCTGCTGGGAAACTGAACCCGGCTTTACGCGCAGCTTCTGTTTGTCCGCACGCGCCTTCGGTATAAAAAAATACGAAGGCGCTTTGCATCTCCGTTATGCCGTATTCGTCGTTTGCCTCGAACTGGCTCGGGGGTTCGATTAGTGCTGGTCTATTCTTTCTTGGTCTTCCGCGTTTTGGTTTGTCGATTGCTTTTTCAGCCATCCGCTTGCCTTCAGTTGTTGGAATAGTGCTCGGGCTTCCCGGTCATTAAGTTTACGCTCTCCCCACGCTTCTCGCTCGCAATCATTCGCACACCGCCAATGCGTATAATTAAAATGATCTGATTCACACTCGTCATACTTAAACATCTGCTCCTCCTGGCATGGGGGGGGGTAGGGTGTCTTATTTTCGCCTTATACTATGGGGACCAGGAATACAGCCGTTTAAGGGCTAAATCAAGGCCCTTTATCCTTATAAATATAAATATAATAAACATTAGAATTACTATACCCCACCCCACCCATCGCGCAGAGCGAGCTGCGATAAGGGTTTGCGAGTTTGCGCTTCGGGGTACAGGGGGTACAGTGCTTACCCCCCATTAGAAGTCATTCATGTACGGGGGTGAGGCGGGGGTATCTACGGGGGAGTACTCCACGTCGTAAATCTTCTTACCGTGAGACTTGCGCGGCTTGATTCCACGCTCCTGTAGTATGCGACTCGCCTCTTTGTAGTCGGCCATCCGCGGGGTGCGTATCCCTAAATCACCGAGCAGCTTGGCCATTTGCACAGGCTTTGTGTTCAGCCCATCAAAGTTAACCTGTTGCAACAGTAGGTCTTCGACCGCGCTTTGTGTCCTGGATATCTCATTGCTGGCCTGCAGTCGCTCACGCTCCTCGCTCGTGAGGAACCAATCCTGCTTGCCCCGGTACACCTCGTGGAGGACCTCAGCCCACACCTGCTGCATGTCCAGGCCGTGCTGAAAGTTTATGTTGTTGACGTGGACTACCCAGAACCGTCGGTTGCCCGTTGGATCGACCAGGAACTCACGCTCGTTCACCGAGCCATAGAATGCTGTGCGCCGCTGGTATCGGCTAAAGGTGCGGCCGTAAGGTAGGCGCAGCTCATCCTTGCTCTTAGTTAGGAACGCCTTTAGTTGGTCGATGTCCGCCTTCTTAAAGGTGCTGCCCAGTTCTCCCAGCTCAACGATCCAATGGCTCACTGCGTGCTTCACACTGTCTTTATCGCTGGGGTTAAGCGTTGCGCCTTCCAGCAGCCAATCCTTGTTTGGCGCCAGGGATTTCATCCACTGCGTCTTACCCAGGGCCTGCCGGCCAACGAATATGAGCACGCCTTCTAGGTTCGCGCCCTCGGGTAGACAGGCAACCGCTGCACACCCCGCGAGCCACTTTCGCATCAGCATCTCTTTCAGCTCGTTGTCCTCTGCGTCTATCGTGTCGAGCAACGCTTGAATCCGCGGCGTGCCATCCCACACAAAAGCTTCTATCCAGTCTTTGACCGGGTTGTGCTCGCGCGCCAGTAGCGGCAGATTCACGCGCATTCGATCGTGAGGGAGCATTTCTTTTATGCAGCGGTTCTCAATCTCAGCGAGCATAGCGTCCTCTTGCAGGTCATTGATAAACGACATGCCTGGAATATCGATCTCCATCTCTTTTTTGATGACGTTGTAGCTGACGTTGATCTCGTTCTTTTGGAGCACTACCTCGTAGTTCTCCTTGGTCTGCATGACCCGGCCTGAACTGTTGCGAGTGTAGTCGACAGCTACCGCCTGCTCGCGGAAGTCTTTGTCCACGATCTCGCCCTTGATTGCCACGTCGTTGAAGTCTTCGCCCGTGTCACCGGGTATAATTACCTCAGCGTTGCCACCGCGCAGCTTCACCTCATTAGCGCCTTTCTCTGCAGCTTTTTGCCCCGTTTCGTTTTCATCGTTGTCTGCGATAAAGACATGGGTAGCGCCGGGATACCACTCTGCGAACAGCTTCGGCACATCGACCATGCCGTTGGCATCGCCGGTAATGATCACTGGCTCTTCTCTGTTGTGGTGCTCAAACCAGCTCGCGCCTGTGGCGTAGCCTTCAACATAATTGATGCGCGCAGGATCTTTTAGCAGCTCTGCACCAATCAGCGCATAGGTGCCCTTGCGCTTCGCGCCTTTGTGCCACCACTTTTGCTCACCGACCTCGGCCGGTATGTAGGAAAGCGTGACGATCTGTTTGGTTTCATCACGGTAAGGCAGGATCAAGTAGCCCTCGTAGTCCGGGCCTGTGGATAACTTGAGACCCAGGTTGGGCACGTTCTTGCGTGTCAGGTACGGATGGTCCTCTACCTCTGCCGCGTGCTTCCAGATCTTGCGACACTCTCTCGCCGCGGCGGCGTGCTGCTCTGCGAGCTTGGCCATGAACTCCTGGCGCGCCTGCTCGATAAGCTCTCGCTCACGTTGCCGCTCCTCCTCGGTCAACTCTTCTCGACCGTCAGGGGACCAGCGTGCGATCGGTGCATCACCCTCTCGCCAATCGAAGCACAACCCCAGGGGGCTTTCCTGGTGCAGGAACAGTAAATACCAGCCCTTGTCCTTGCGTGCTCTCCCGCCGTATGCACTCCAGGCTTTACCGCGACCGTGCTCCACCAGTCCTTCTTTTGGGTCTGGCTCCATCATGTGGTCAGCCAGGAAACCAAGAAAACTGTCCCGCAAATTACCTGAGAGCGGCCGAGACAAGTCTTTGCCTGGACCGCTTCTAATCTTTTTTAAGCTCATCAACTTTTCCTGCTTGCGAAATTCCAAAGGTTTGTAATATAGTCCAATTCGTTACAAACGAGCAATAGGAAAAAAGCGATGGCAATACTTGCAACTGATTCTGGTGGCAGCGATTACGAATATGTGCCGGTTCCAGAGGGAATGCATGATGCAATTTGTTACAAACTTGTAGATGCAGGTACAAACTGGAACGAGTTCCAGGGCGAAAAGACCAAACAACACTCTGTGTACATTTGGTGGGAGTTACCGAATACGCGCACAGAGGACGATCGTCCGATGTCAGTGTTCAAAGAGTACCGGCTGAGCCTGCATGAACAAGCAGCTCTGCGGAGGGATTTGCAAGCCTGGCGAAATAAAATCTTTGAACCAGCAGAACTCGAAGGATTCGACCTCACTGGCATTCTGGGTGTGTCGTGCAAGATCGGCGTCGGCCGCACGTCTGGCGGTAAAGACAAAGTCACAGGCGTGTTTTGTGCGGACGGCGGACCGAAAAAAGTCCCGACTGAAAACGAGCAAACTATTTTCGATCTTGAAGATTACATCGATGAGTTTACGGGCAAGTCGAGCGAGAAAAGCAAAAAGGCGTGTGACATCTTCGAGGATTTGCCCCCGTTTGTTAGATGGAAAATTGCAGGGTGCGATGAGCCGAACAAAGAGCAAGTCGAGCCATGCTTTGAGATGCAGGCGGCAATGAGTAAATCGGCGTCACAGCCTGTCGCGGCGGCACCTGCAGCTCAAGTGATTGAAGATGACTTTGAAGAGGACGTACCGTTTTAATGGCGAAGCGAGGTAGACCGCGAAAGAACCCGGACATGGTTAACAGCCCGGCGCACTATGCGTCGGGTGATGTCGAATGCATCGACGCCATGGTCAGCGCGTTTGGCAAGAAGCGGGTCGAAGAGTACGCTGAGATTGCAGCGTTCAAATATATCTGGAGACAGGGGAAAAAAGGTGATGCTAACGAGGATAAAAACAAAGCTGTTTGGTATCTCAGGTTCTCGCGAGGCGATGATCCTCGCAAGAATAAATCAGGATGAAGGGATTGCTTGGCTAAGCGTCCCACGGTTCACAAGCTGGGCGATGATTGCAGTCTTCGTGTTTGGCTTCCTTGCTGGAGTTATCGCAGGCTTGTGATTGGTCAGGGTCTTCATCACGCCCTCCAGCGCGTTCCCGTCCGCGTGACCTACAAGGCGGGACCTTTCAAAACCAGGAGAAGTTATGGAATTCAAACCAGGCATTTACGAAGATCTGGACTACCCAACCTATGCCAGCATACCCGCCTGGCGTTCGCACGACCTCACCACACTCATTAAGTGCCCGTACACATGGAAGCACCAGCGCGAGATGAAAGAGTCGCCGGCGCTCTTGGAAGGGCGCGTGCAGCACACCGTGTTCCTAGAGTACGACAAATTTTTTGATGAGTTTGCAATAGAGCCAAACGTCGACCGGCGCACCAAAGCCGGCAAAGAAGAGTATGCCGATTGGTTGGCAACACTAGGCGATCGCACACCCTGCAAGCAGGACATGTTCGACATTTGCATGGAGCGCCGTGAGGTTGTCAGCGAATACATTCCGAAAATGGAGCACGGCGTGGAGCTGACGCTGGTGTTCAACTGGTGTGGTCAGCCGTGTAAAGCCAAGCTCGACTGGTACACCGGCACCGACGTGTGGGATCTCAAAACGTGCCGTGACGCCTCACCCCGCGGTTTTAGAGCGGCAATCAACCAGTTCAAGTACTACCAGCAGGCTGCTTTTTACCTGGCCGCGTGCGAGTTTGTAGGATTGCCAGCAGAGAAGTTTTACTTCTTGGCGCAGGAGAAGATGCACCCGTATCCTTTTGGCGTCTACACGCTGAGCGATGAAGCTATTCAGTATGGTCATGCCCGGAATGAGCAGGCACTGGCGTTGGGCATGGATGCCCAGGCGCGCGATGATCTCAAGCCGTATGGCCTCAAAGAACCTGTGGAGTTCGGCGCCGATGAACTCTATTGATCAGGAAATAAACTGGCGCGAGGAGATCAAGTTACACGCTGCGCGAATGGCCTGGCGAAAACGTCGTCGCCCAGTGCCGTCTGGCAAGTACTCCTGGGCGATATGGTGGGAGAAAAAGTTTGGGGAGGGAGAAACGCTCAACGAGTACGCTGAGCGTATGAGGAAGTTAAAAGACGCCGACTAGTGGCACTCCACGCTTTTCAAATTTTCTTTGCAGCAGTCCAAAGGCTCATCTGAGAACGCATCCTCCTGGTCCGCGGACTCAGTGTTGATCTGGACAGATGCTCCATTCATGCAGGCGAAAGTCACGTCGGACATTTGCTGCATGTTGTCATGCACTCCGTAGAAGACGAACAACCTATCGGAAACCATGTTGATCAACGTGCAAAGGTCGTCATTACTGAGCGAGTTTGCTATGTCGAGTAATTCTTTAGTCTTCATTACGCAGCCTCCTGGTAGCCATTTTTGCGGTCACCGATACGAATATCGATGTAAAAAGCGGTGTG
>Ga0098038_1000420_pt1 | contig 18940 bp, 32 predicted proteins | sample 5B_taG_FD_75051 | JGI IMG/M metagenome (GOLD analysis project Ga0098038, IMG submission 75051) | Marine viral communities from the Subarctic Pacific Ocean - 5B_ETSP_OMZ_AT15132_CsCl metaG | ecosystem: Environmental > Aquatic > Marine > Oceanic | place: Pacific Ocean | collected 2015-01-08 | reverse complement strand
ATCACATGTTAAGTTTTGTTACATTAACATTTATCCTGCTCATTGTATGATACTGAATAACATGAACCGCATAGTCTTTAGGGTCCGTACCATTGATCACCGTGGTTGTCAAGCAATACAATCAGTTCCAGCACTGGCACAAGATGGGTATCACTAGGCTCCAATCTGAGCAATACTATGTTCAACCGAGAGGCAGCGGCCTCCACCACCACTAACAACCAACGGCAGACAGACCCAACGACAGACGACATAAAGCAACCCTTACCCGGCAACCTCGCAGCGACGCAGGCAGTCAGTCCCGGTAAGCGGCTAGAACAGTTGGAGACAGACCCTTAACGGGGCGAGTCGATAAACTCCAACTAGCTAAGCGGGAACGTAATGCCGCCACGCGCAAGGGGGATCCACCGGGATGGGTCAGTCACGTCGGGTTAGGGCATCGTTTCTCTTATCAATATTCGCAGACAGTCTGTCAGCTCTCCAATCCATGACCGGTGAAACCCAACAGGAATTGGGGGGAGTGTGTCAACTCAAATGACGGGCCAATAAGTAACAAACTCAAGACCTATCACACAGGCATAGTGTGCTCAATGCGCTCAATGCCTGCAAATCTTTTTTGTTCGCTTTTAATCTCACAAGGTTGTAGCGGACGCACGTAGAAACTAGCGAGTCAACTGTTAGTTTTTGCATCTATTTCGTCGTGATCATTTATGATCATGGCATGATTCCACCTTGCAGGGCAGTTATGAGCTGCCTTGCCTGATGGATTCTCTCCATCAATTGCCAACTAATTCAGGAGACTTTTATGTCAATCCGATTTATTCAGCATCAATTCGATCTCCCAGCAGACTGGGCAAGCTACTTGATCAACGGCGATGCAACATCTTTCGATCTTTACGAAGACGGAGACGAGCAAATTGCTGGGATTGATAAGTTCATTGAAGACACAGGATTAGGTGACGCTGTTGAAGTCAGCCCTGAAACATTCTTCTTGAAGTATCACGATGCACAGAACTATGGTGTACTTCCTTGCACTTGTGCAACGTATACATTTTTAGAGCAGGTTGATGATCTACAGCCTGATCCATCACTGAGTGCAGCAGATCGCAATCCTTCAATGTTGCGCTGACTCAGTCCAGTTTCATTCATTTATCGGAGCTTTTCAATGTTCATCAAGACCAACAATCAGCCACGCGAGTTACTTGTGTGGCAGGAGTTAACAACATCAGAGAAATGTCAGTTTGCATACACTGATACTGCTGATGTGTGTGGTGGATCTTACTTCAGATACAAAGGTCAGGTGTATTCTCTCGACGAGTTCTTTGTAACTGACTCAATTTCTGGCTGGGACGCTGTTGCTTCGCAGACTGCATTCTCTGGAATTGTTATCAAATTAGTTCAGGGTGGTTGTGAGTCTGATGTAGTTGTCGGAAGGTATGCATCATGACAACAACAACTAAGCCAGAAGCCCGCACACTGTGGGCTGATCCTTCTATTCAACACGAACTTTCAGAGGACTAATCATGTTTGACAACCACGCGCTGACTGAACTAGAACTCATTGCAGAGAATGACTGCGGTGAACGTGTTAACACTGTCTACAAAGTACTAAGCAAGAAACACAAGCAAGGCATCTACGACATGGAGAGAGCTATTGGCTACATCGAGCGCCAGTTAGTGTTACCCGCTGCCAAGACTTATCTCATGGAGAACTGCTCAATGACTCAAGGACTGCGCAACACGTTCCCTAAAGCTATGCGGTTGCAAGTTGCTGAGATTATTGAGGCCAAGCAACGTGCAGAATTCAACCTAGGAAACTACTGGGACTAAGTCCCTTAACTAACAACAACCACACACACGATTAAGATCATGCAAACTCCTTCGATCGATCAGATTAAGCAGAAGATTGCCAAGCTTTTGCGACTCGCTGCATCAACCAACGCAAACGAGGCAGCAAATGCTGCTGATATGGTTCACAAACTATGCGCAGAGCATGGATTAACTCAGGATGCAATTGATCCTGACTGTGATAATCCTGACAACAAGACAATTAGATGGGAAACATTATATCAGGGACGACGTAGAAACATGGCAGAAGTGAACCTACTCACTGCTGTTGTTGAACACTTTAATGGTGACTTGGTATTAACTTGGAGCGATGAAAAGCGAGCTAATTGCTGTGAGGTGTTTGCATCACAAGGCAGACAAATAGAGATCGAATTGTATTACGAATACCTTCTAGAAACTATGAAGAAAGCCAGCAAGAAAGCGAAGCTAGAGAATGATCCTTTTAAGTTTGACCGAGGTTATGAACGAAACTTTCAGAAAGCATATGCGACTGCCGTACGTAGTCGAATCAATGAGATGAAACGAGAGAAGGAGAAACTAGCAGAGAGAACGCAACACGGTCCTGCATTAGTTGCTGTCTCTCGTGGTAACAAGGAGCAAGCAAACAGTTCTAAGTTGATGCACCAAACTTACCCACGCCTCGGTAAATCGACTTCAGTACGTGCTCATGGTTCAGGTGCAATGTGTGGCAGAGATGCAGGTCGATCAGTGTCACTCTCTAGACAGATGAACAATTCATCCATGAGAGCACTACCTGGATCCTAATTCTTACCTATTAACAACAACATCATTAACAACATGAAACGCGTCATCCTTCCGGCTCACATTCGTGCAGCCAAACAAGCTCATAGTGTCAACAGTCTTCTGACTAAGACCAATCCCAAGGTGATGAAGAACAACAAGGAATTCAACATTCCGACTGTTGTTATGCACTTGCTTCCTAAGTACCGAGGGACATGTCCTTTTGCTGCTACTTGTGCAAGTATCTGTCTTAATAAGTCTGGGAATCCTATGCACTTGAGAGGCAAACTAAACGCTAGAAAGAATCGGACAGACTTCTTTTGCGATGATCGCAATGCGTTCATGGAGCTGTTACTAATCGAGCTGATTGATAACTACTACCACGAGCTGTTGAATGTTGTAGATAATCCTGACCTTGAACAGTTAGCAGCGAGACTAAATGGAACGAGTGACAATCGCTGGGAGCTTGAGTCCTTTGATCTGACACATGAAGTCAGTGAGTATATTTGGGAGAAGTACAACAAGTATATAGCTCCTGGACACTATCCAAACATCATGACTGCGTGTAATGCTAACGCTCCTATTTATCAGTTCTACGATTACACTAAGCGCCCTGATCGTAACATCCAATTGTGTGATCATCTCAATTATCACCTGACATATTCCTCAGGATCATCTGCTGATGTGTTCAGGTCTGCACTTGATCACGGCAAGAACCTTGCTTGTGCATTCAACGTTAAGAAGTCGCAGCCTTTACCTGAGACTGTCACCATTGCCAGCCAAACATTCAAGGTTATCGATGGCGATGTATCTGACTGTCGATTCCTTGATCCTTCTGACACCACGCACGTCGTTGGACTCAGACTTAAGCGTGTCCCAGGAATGACTCAGGAACAAATCAAATCATTCTGTATTGCATGACTAGTAAAGAACTTAAACAACTGACAGCTCTCACTATCGGTGTGGGAGCTTATCCTCTCGGCATCACATTGCTGCTGGTTGGTGTTGCTTGGGCACCACTAATCTGGATCAGCATCATTCCTTCTGCAGTTTACCTTTCGCTTTCTAAGTCATGACCAAACAGAAACGCTTCGACTTTCACTACACACAAACATTTGAAGGTATCGAATCAAAACACACTCAAACTATCTTCGCTCTCGATCGACCTGAAGCTTGTGAGAAATGGTGTCGAATGAAGCACACCATCCCATCTGCTACTCAAACACTAGAAGTTATCCGGGAATTTAAATCATGACTCTCGATCAAATCACAGACTACATCTCAAACAACTGGCCTGAGATCACTGACGTTGACCACGCTGCTCAGATGGTTCTAGGGATGCAGGGCATTCATACCATTGACGTTATCCTTGGCTGGTACGTTCGTCAGTTCTAGTCAATCTCTACATGCTTCCATAGCTTTCTAAGCAACACCTTAGAAATGACATCTTGACCAACACCAAACACTTCAGCAATCTCACGCTGTTTGTATCCTTTCTTTCTAAGTTCAAAGATTGATTTGATGTCAGACTCTTTGAGCTTTGCTCTGTGGTTTCTCTCACCTCTATGAGCCTCACTTCTTTTTTCACTCTTTTGACCATGCCTAACGTTTGTCATCACACGTAGCTCAAGAGGCTACACTATAGTCACTAACAACAACATTGCAACTATGGCCTACAGAATCCCAACAGACACACAGCTCAGACTGTTTGCACTTCTAATCATGGAAGCAAACCAGCCTGACAGAGACAAACAGAATTGGACAGCAAAGGCTATTGAGTATATGAGCATACTCAAGAGCGAAGGAACATCTCAGGAGTTCCTTGATGGTTTCCAGAAAGCTACAAACCTTCTCCAAGATCTAGAGGACTGACCCATGACTGAAACAGACATCTACGGTTACCTACTCGATAACACAGATCTCACTACTGAGAAAGCCAGAGATCTATCACATAAGATTTGCAAACGGCTTGACTACTCAAGCATGTATGAACAAATCGACACGCTTGTTCAACTACTCGCCACACCTGACTGACCCATGGCACAGCACCGCGTTTACTTCACAGACATCGAGCACGGCTACATCATCTGTTCTGATGAAGACGAAGCCAAAGAGATTCAACAAGCCATCGAGGACGGTGATCCAATCGATGAACTTGCTCATGAGGCAGACATCAAACTCACCGATGGTTCACGCACCGCAACTATTAAATCCCTCGCCTGATTAACTCATGCCTTTCAACAAAGAACCGCAGATCTGCATCACCTTGAGTGAGTCAGACTATCTTGAAGTTCGTGATGCAATCTCAAGCTCCAGCTCAAACTGTTTGACCCGCTCACTTAAAACAGACTACGAACACAGCAAAGGAGCCCTACTCAGACATCAACAACTCGACAGAATCAAAGGTCAGTTCGACGATCACTACAAGAACATCATTCAAATGAGGTTAAAGAAGTGAAGAAAGAACTCACCAGAGATCAGTTAATAGCTGTGGTTGACTTCGTGCTCAACGGCATGGATTCCACGCAGCTTCTGCAACTGTCTCAGGACATCACTCACAAACGAACATCGCTCCAAAACTCACAGCAAACCAACAACTTCCAAACAACAAACGACACCAACCTCTGTAACGGCCTGGAGTTTCTAGACGTTATGACCACAGCAACATTGAACATTCGTTTTTCTAAAGCGGAATGAAGCACTACAAAGACCTTACAACAGCAGAACAGAACGAGTATCGTCAATGGGCTCGCGATAACTACGTACCCTTCACACCCATCGATGGTACTTGGCATCCTGAAGTCCAGTTTGAGTGCGCCTTCATCAACAAAATCACCCCGCTAAAGGATCTCAATGAAATCCCCAAACAACAAACTTCTGGACTTGATGGCGCTGGAGATGTTTCAGGACGCTGATGCCCACGCAACGCTGAACCAGCTCAAATACTTCCTGTTCATCTGCAACTGCAAGGGATCAGACGTTAGTAGCAAAGATGTGGCTTCTACTTTTCAAATGGAACGTCACACTCACAACAAAATTCTTCAACGACTGGTCAACATGGAGTTCATCACATTGGAAGTTATCAGCAACCAACGCAAGAAGATTCACATGGCTCAGAAAGGGTGGGAGTTCTACTTAGAGCTTCTCAATTAACCCTGTGGATCTATGCAACCCACGCCGCTATATTGACAGCGACTGAGTTCAATCTTCTGTGTCTATTCTTCCTGATCATCAGATTCAAATTCTGTGTAATGCAGGAATGATCAGTCCATACGATCCAGAGTTAGTTAATCCAGCATCACTTGATGTTCGATTAGGTAACGAGTTGATGGTGGAGCAAGAAGAGCATGAGCAGATGAGGAAACTCTCGATTGAGAAATTCAGTCGAGAGTCACCTTTTTATCTGTATCCAGGTGAGTTTGTACTTGCCCACACCTTAGAAACATTCAAAGTTCCGTCGAACGTAGCAGGACAGTTCGCACTCAAGTCATCAACTGCACGTTCAGGCTTTGAGCATCTGATGGCTGGCTATATAGATCCAGGTTTTTGGAATTCTGTCCTGACCCTGGAACTTAAGAACGCTCGTCAGATGGCACCGATTCCAATGTGGCCTGGCATGAGGATTGGGCAAATTGTATGGACTCGCATGCAAGCACCACCCACCAAAACCTACCGAGAGACAGGCAGGTACAACAACGACCCCACCGTTACTGCCACCAAAGGCTGGCTGTAGTGATCACATAGTGATACCGAAATCCAATTGGGTATTCCCCTAACTCTTTTCAACGCGAGATTTCTTGACAGAATGGCGCAGCCTTTGTGCTGTGTAAAGAGTTCAGCAGTTTATTAACTATTTGAGCTTTATACAAAGTGTAGATTGCGCGACAATTTGTCAAGTTTCTCTTTGTTATAGAAGTTTTTAAGAATACCCTTCTGGACTTCGGGACGCACTGTAGTTTCCAGTGAGACCCATGAGTCAGGAGTTTTATCTTGACCAACCCTTGACGCCATGCTCTTGTGGCTCTAGGATTTATACACGCCTCAACTGAGGCACACACCATTTCGGAGATCAAATGACTAGGCACACCCAGATCAGACGGCGAGGACAGGCAGTAGCTGACTGCTTCTGTGAGCTACAGGAAATCATCGACTCGTCCGAGCCTTTCGCGAACGCTTTAGACGAAGCTAAGGAGGAGCTGCTCGAAGTCCTGAACGATGAGTCAGTGATCGAGGGCGAAGTGAGTCTCGACGATTACAAAGGAGACAACTCGGCCTTCAAATACCCTGAACAAGGACTAAACATTGTTCTTCAGCCCAAGTATGCTCTGGTTCTAAATCCTGATGTCCTTGAGCCAAAGGCAATGACTTTGGCTAAAGAACGCATCGCTCGATACGAGTTAGAACTCAAGAAAGCAAAGCTTGACTTGAAGAACGAGGAGGAGAAGCTCGTGGTCACAGGCAAAGCCACGCGCTGCGTCAAGTCGTTTGGACTGGCGCTCCGCAAGATTGCCAAGCTTGTTATTCCTACGGAGATTGACTGATGAACAACGATGTGTTTCTGCTGAGCGTCACAGTTGCTAGCAACGTCCGCCAGACAATTCAATTCAAGATGAAGGATCTGCAGTTACCTCACCAAACTGTTGAGACTTTGGAAGAGCATGGTGCTGTCAGCATCAGACCGAACCTATCAAACTTGCTCAAGGAGTTCTTGAGCGAGCTGCGCCTGGAGCAAAGCAAGATCTATCTAGATCACTGCATTAGCCACGGTGAGACCCATTTCTTAATGGCTCATCACTTCACTGATGCCATGGCTCAGATCAGAGGCATGCGCAGCCGTCTTAACGCCATGAACGAAGCACTGGCAGTTGAGTGGTACACAGAAATGCGACGTTGGGAAAAGATGGTGAACAAAACCATTGAACCTTTGTTTGCTGACCCTGAATCACAGGAGCTTGTTAAAGCTGCCTACATGAATGTTTTCCCTGAGAAAGAAGCATTCGCTAAAGCAATTGAGATCCATGTCGTTGGTCCTCACCCCGTGTCTTTAGATGTGGCTTCGTCTCCTGGTGACACCCTTCAGGAGCAGATGGCGTACGAAGCAGCCTGCAACACTCAGGCTGTGTACACCGCTGCTCAAAAGAGTGCAAAGGACAAAGCTCTCAAACGATTTGCAGTATTCATTGACGACCTAGACATTCGCAACAACACCAATGTGGGCGATCGTCAGACTGGTGGCAACTCCGATCGACGTGGGTCATGGGAGGTAGCAGCAGAAGAACTGGCAGTTATTGCTGACCACGTGCCTGGCTTGGACCTTGTAAAAGAAATCACTCACAGCATCCTGAACCAAGGACGCAGGATGAAGAACAGCAAACTGAGTGCTCACGAACGCAGCGAAGCATTCACATCCTTCAATCGTTTACGAGAAGAGTTGAGAACAGAGCTAACAACAATCATTGGAAGATCTGAGTCAACTGAGGGAATGCAAGCTCTGCAAACTTCACTCTCTGTCACCAGTGAGTATCAAAACATTTTGTCTGGCATGAAACATTGCGATACAGAACAACAATTAGAAGAAATTCTCTTGCAAGCTGAGACTTTCACTCTCTGTAGTAATCAAAGAGTCAAGGCAATTAACCAGGCAGCTCAAAGACAAAGGGAGTTCATTGCAGCAAAGCATGTTAGTGTGGACAAGGAGCTTGAGACTATTGAAGAAATTAAAACTCAATCAGAAGAAGACTGTGACTTCTAACACTTACCTCTGGTTACGAGCAGCAAAGACTATTGACGGACCTTACCGTCGCCCCCGTTTCTCATTCATTAAACTACTTCTCAGTTTATTCTCATGAACACCCAACTCTTCAAAGACTTCCAGGACTTCCGCGCTCAGCTCAACAGCAGGTTTCTGGAGCGAGAAACAATCATCGACGGACTTCTTGCTTCGTTAATCACCAAGCAAAATGCTTTCTTGTTCGGTGTTCCTGGCACAGGTAAGTCAGAGCTAGTCAGAGCAATCAGCAATGGCTTCAAAGGAACTGATTACTTTGGCTACTTGTTGAGCCCTACTACTGATCCGTCAGAATTGTTTGGCCCTGTGGCTGTGAGCAAACTACTCAAGGACGAGTACACAAGAGACACTGAGGGTTACCTACCTTCAGCAAACATCGCGTTTCTTGATGAGCTGTTCAGAGGATCGTCTGCTGTGCTCAACAGCCTGCTGACAATCCTCAACGAGCGCACCTTTAACAACGGCAAAGAGGTTGTTAAGACACCAATCAACAGCATCGTTGCAGCTACTAACTCGTTCCCAACTGAAGAAAGTCTTCAAGCTTTTCTGGATCGTTTCCTGTTCAGACCTACAGTTGATCTGCTTCAGAAACCAGTCAGCAAAAGGAAGTTGGACATGTGGTCGCTGGGTATTGAGCCACGCCCAGAGATCGTGTCAAAGCTAACTCAGAAAGATCTTGTTGAGCTGCAGGAACAAGCAGCAGCCATCGCACCGACAACAAAGTTTGCTGGATTGTTTGGCGATGTGATGGAGAGACTCGAAGTCAGTGGCATCTACATCTCCGACCGTCGTCGCGTACAAATCATTCAGTTCCTGCGTGGCTATGCAGTTGTCAAAGGGGAGAGTGAACTGCATCCCCATATCTTGCTGGAGACTCTTCCTCACATCCTTTACCAAAGCGACGAGGACAAAGAGATTATTCGTGAGCAGTTGGATGCAGCCATTGTCACTGGCAGTCGTTTCGTTAAAGAGAATCAGCATGCTGCAAACAGCATCATGCATGAGTTCTATAGCTGGGACGCTAAAGCCAGGACGATCAGCGATACGAAAATGCACATGGACGTGGCTCGCAACATGAGCAAGTGTCTGAGTGATCTGACAACCATTCAAAAACGTCTTACTGAAGCAATGGACGATGACGAACTGAAAATCACTGAAGAAGTGCGACTCAAAATGATGAAGCAGCACACTCAGAACGACAGCGACATGAAGACCATTGCCAAATCACTGACTCGTTTCACAACTAATTGACATGACTAATTCTTTTAAATCTGAGTTCATTCACCTCAGTGACAACGAGCCAATGGTGCTCAAAGTCTCTGCTCTGACTGACTTTCTTTGGTCAGACTACGTAAGGGATTCAGCTCCTCGCGTTAAGTACCTGACTTCTCACTACGACATCCGCAAGCTCAGTCGGTTTGGAAAGGAGTTGTTCGAAGCTTTGTACCAAGCAGAAAATCTCAGCCCAGTTATCTCACTGCAAGATGCTGAAGATTACTTTCGAGCTACTCAAAACGGAGAAGAACTTGAAGCTCCTGCTAATTACAAACCAGAGAATGCCTTCTGGATTGGTCTCTTGCAGGACGTGATGAACTCTCCTGGCTGGGGGATGGTTGGACCCATTTGCTACGGCAACCAGTTCAACTCCGGCAACAACGCAATCAGCATTCTCAACAAACTTTCTGAAGTGATCGATCAATCGATCAACAACAGAGAGCTAGATCCCACAGCGTTGGGAGAAGCAGTAGATGAACTGAACGAATTGCGTAGACAGTTCGTGGAGGCGAAAAAGCAAGGAGACTTCCAGAAAGCGAAAGAAGTCAGAGAGAAGGGTAAACAACTAGGAAAAAATATCGAGGAGTATCACAATAAGATGAGGGAGCAGATGCGTCCTGAGATTCAGGAGGCTGTCGACAAAGCTGCAGATGAAGCTCAACAAATCAACAAGGCGATGAGTCAGCTAGCTGGCGATCAAGCAGGCGACCACAACCGCCAAAGCGTTGAAGCAAAGCAGCAGCTCGCTAATCGTTTACGCAACAACAAGAAGCTTTTAGCTCTTGCCAATCGACTTGGTGCCCTCCGTCGCACCTGGAACCAACGCAAGCGAGCAAGGAAAGGTAAGGCTGACTATTCCGACATCGTTGGTGTCAAGTTTTCAGACTCAGTATCGCAAGCGTTCCCCACTGAGCTGGCACTAGCTGCCACGCCTGAGGGCAAAGCTCTCTTTGCGATGAAGTACAACCAGAAGACCATCCTTTGCAAAGACTACGAAGCTCAAGTCAAGAACTTGGACAAAGGACCAATCATGATGTTCGTCGACATCTCCGGATCAATGCAGGGAGATTCGGAACTGTGGAGCAAGGCAATGTCTTTAGTCATTGCGGAAGAGGCAATCAAACAAAAGCGTCCTGTGCACCTGGCCCTTTTCGACACGCGAATCAAAAAGCACTTCACCTTTGATCCGGCCACAGCAGACAAAGAGGAGCTGCTCAACTTCTGTCTCTCATGGTCTTGTGATGGAGGCACGTCATTCAGTGCTGTACTGAGTTACGCGATGGAGAACTTGGATCCCGCCTCACGCGCTGACATCCTGCTCATCACAGATGGTCATGACAATGTGAGCGAAGACCTACTGCAAGATTTTCACGAATGGAAGCAGGGGTCAGGTGTGGAAATGAATTGTTTTTGTATCGGAGATATGAGTATCAACCTACGATTGTTTGCAGACGATATTCGCGAAGTCGATGTCCACAACGATGCCGAGTCGTCTGATCTATTCCAAGACGTTCTTCTGTAAATGACTGCCCCCACGGCTGAAGCACTAAAAGACGTGCTAACGATTGCAGCTAAATACAAAACACTTCAGGAAGTTCCGATGACCCTCCTTGAATGGATTTCTGACATCATCATTGCTGAGCTGTTTGATCCCGACCGACATCCAAACGTCGCTGTCTTCGAAGCCAAAGACGCGAAGCTCTCTTACTTCCCACATCTTCACACTTTTAATATTCTCATTTACACGACAGACAAAGGAAACGCTAGAGAAGTAGCTCTACCCCTCAGCGTGGCTTTGGAAGACACGATTGGTTGTAGCGACGTAGTGGAAGCAAAGAAGAATCTTAAATTTATGAAGTCTGACTGCACTTCAATAGCGCACGAGATGCAGTCTAGGATAAACAATGCGCTCTATCTACATTCACGCACTTGGAAAATATTTGATTGTTAGAGCTGCTCTGTTGCATCAATGAATTGGTTTCCCTATAAAGGTGCAGCTCTTCCATTCAAATGCAAATTCATTACAAGCTAGGTAGTCTCGACCTAGACAAGCAAGAAGTGAAAACTCTTCTGTCTCACACGACAGAGGAGATCTCAATCACGGTTGATCTCAAGAAACATATTCGAGGACTCGACTCGAAAGCACTCTTTGCCCAGGCAGTCGAGGACAAGGACACCCGTCTAGCCACGCTGGCAGCCAAGCTGGCAATGGAAGGTGGGCGCAAGTTCAACCCGGCTAAGAAACGTAGTTACAGGAAGACGGGTGAAAAATCTGTCCTTCACATCAAGGTCATTGACCAGGATCCTTTTGAGTCAATGGAAGAGATTCTGAGCAAGAACTCTTTGAAGAACGTTGGTGCTGCAATGATCCTCAACTCCCTGGAGGATGGACACCGTCGCACACTCCGCGAGATTGCAGAAGACGTTGTAAACCATATGGAGAAGTTCAGTAACAACTCACCCGACGACTCTCCTCGTTTGTTCAGAGGTTTTGAGAAGACTCGCCACGGGTTCGTTGCTCTCATGAAGCCTCAGAAAAAAGGGCAGTGCCAATACCACCACGCCCCGATCTACACCGCACTGCGTGACGGTCTTAAGTACCTGGCCACTGTTGGTCTGGTGAACATCAAGAGCGAGGAGACATACGGTGCTCTAGATAAGAAGAAGAACAATAACGCAGGCCATCTCCATCGCAATGTGTATACAATCGCGCTTAGCAAAGGAGGTATGACTCTGATGCGTAACTGGAACGACAGTGACGATTACATCAGTGGTTTCTGGAAACAGCGGTAGACTAAATCTTGGGTATGCTTCGGGAGGCTTCGTTAGAGGGGGCCTCCTTTTTTTTGTCCAGCTCTGATTAGCATCACATGGATCACACTGTCTCTTACATCGTCACTGACGATGCAGCTCTTGCAGCACTTACAGAACTAGAGAGCTTTTCTAAGCTTTGCCTTGACCTGGAGACAACGGGTCTGGATGCAAGGATCGCTCACCCACGCCTTGTACAGCTATGCGACTCATCCCCAAAGGCTGAGAGTCGTGTCGTCTATGTTTTCGACTTGTTCAAAATTTCCAAGGATGTAACCAGCAAACTGCTCGCCCTCATCGAGAGCAGGGAAATGTTGATTGGGCACAACCTCTACTTTGATTTGCAGTTCCTGCTGGATATGGGACTGGACTACAAAGGCAAGATCTTCTGCACGATGATCGCAGAAAGATGCCTTCGAGCCGGATTTAAAGAAAAGAAATTCAGCCCCAAAATCCAGAAGGCTTATTTTGCAGACATATCCAACAGCCTCAAGGCAGTAGCAGAAAGACGACTTGACCTTGAGTTAGATAAAAGTCAGCAGGTAAGTGACTGGTCGAAGGAAGAACTCGACACTGAACAGGTGGAATACGCAGCTGGTGACGTAGCAATTCTTCCACAGATTGCATCGCTTCAGCTCGCCGAACTTACAGAAGAGAACCTTCTCCCCGTCTTTGGTTTGGAGAGTAAAATCATCAGCACTGTCGCTAAGATGTCATATACAGGCTTTAATGTAGATGTCACTAAGCTGAAAGCATTAGAAGCTAGGATCAAACAGGAACTTGACGAACTCACTACACTATTTTGTGAAGACCTTGATCGCAGGTTGCCAGATGAATCCAAACTCTCGCGAGACATATCTGGAGCTATTTCAGTCTCAAAGAATGCGCGAAAAGGGTTTAACCCTGGATCCGGTGCCCAAGTCCTCAAGTGCTTCGACGCAATCGGAATTGAGACGCCTCGAAGTATTACATCTGGAAAACCAACGCTGTCTCAGGTAGAGCTAGCAGAATTTAATAGTCAAGATGAAACACTCCTCCTCTACAGAAAAAGAACGAAAGTCGAAACGAAGCTTGGGCACGTTCAAAAGCTTCTTGATAACATTCATCCTCTCAGTGGACGTATACATTCTGGCTATCGTCAGTACGGGAGTAATAGCGGCCGTTTCACTAGTTCAGGCAGTAAACGAGTCGCTGCCTCAAAAGTCAAAAGTGAATTTGCAATAAACTGTCAGCAGGTTCCACGAGAGAAAGCATTCAGAGAGTGCTTCGTTGCCACGCCTGGATTCAAACTTGTCGTCTGTGATTTCAGCCAAATCGAACTGCGTCTAGGTGCAGAACTCATTCCTATCCCGCAAATGCTGAACGCATTCCTTGACGGGAAAGACTTACACACGGTTACTGCAAGTCTGATTTACCAATGCGACTTCAATGAAGTCACAAAAGAACAGAGACAGAGTGGGAAAACTATGAACTTTGCCTTGTTATACGGAATGGGTTATAAAAAATATAGAACATACAGTGCACAGAGCGGTACAGTTCTCTCCTACTCGGAAGCTAAACTGGAACACGCAGCTTTCCATAGGGCTTATCCAGCGTTAAAGAGCTGGCATAAGAACATGGCTGATTTAGTCTCCGATGGCTGGACATATAGCAGAACAGCTACAGGAAGAAGGAGATTGCTGAGTTACGACGACGCCTCGATGATGGTTGCCTGTAACAACATCATTCAAGGAGCTGGAGCTGACATTCTAAAAATCGCTTTGTCTTACCTTGTCGAGCACTTAAACGATGAGTGCAGGCTTATTGCCTGTGTTCATGATGAAATTGTAATCGAGGCTAAAGAAGACAAAGTTGATCACTACAGAGCAATTCTGGAAGACTGCATGAAACGAGGTGGCGAAAAAATCTTGAAAGAAGTTCCAGTATTGGCTGACGCTGCTACAGGAGACAACTGGGCAGAAGCAAAATAATCTGTATACTCATGGCAGCATAAAACCACACGTGGAAATCACCAATATCCCCTTTGAAAAAGAGATCTTTACCGCTAAAACAGAGCTTGGTTTTGTAGGTTGCTGCAGGATTGATCAGGGAATTGCTTTTACATCAGAGTCGTTCCCTAAAGCTCTGGTAGCTGCCAACGCCGCCAGAAGACTCAAAAAGGAGTTAGGGGATAGCACTAAACAAACACTACCTGCGTCACCTTCAGTCAAGAAACAACCCACGGCGCCTAAAAAACCTGCTGCAACTGTTACCTCTCCTAAACATAAAAAGAAGAAAACAACACAAAAAAGCAGGAAATCCTATGTTGGGACCTTATACACGAGCGAAGAAGTAGAGTCAATGCCCCTCCTTCGCTTCCAAGAAGTCTGGGTAATAACCAGATACGAAGACTACGTATCAGATGCGTTAAATCATGAAAAGAAACGCTTAGTAGCGTATTGTCAAGGTAAGGAACAAGCTAAACCTTTTGGGTGTCACGACGAGGCTAAGAGAGTTATGCGTGTACTAAAAGGATGTGTGGGACCAGGATTCAACCTGCAAAGGTTTTTCGTCAGGACAGATTAAGACTGTTAAAGTGGAGAACAAAGGCGACACTTAGGGAATGACTTCCTCCAGCGCTACTCGGCCTAGATCTCCTAGAACTCTGCAGGAACTGCTGGCAGGAGAAGATCGGGAATCAATTGATTCAAATGCATTTAATCAGGTAGCTTCTAGTCCAACTAGTAGTGCTCCATCACCTGGCAGCAGCAATCTGAGCACGATTGCGGATCAACTGAACAGTCAGAGAGAGCAAGAAAATGCATCCAGATTAGAGGGTGCTACTGACGAGCAGATTCGTCAAGACATCGATCGTTTTGCTGGCGATCGTTATCAAGACGTAAAAGCTGCTACAAGTGGTGCTACTCCACAAGCTGCATCAAGTACAACCACACCTGCTGGTCAGGTGGCTGCTGAAGAAGGCTCAAATACAAAATTAGGACTAGAAACGGTAGATCCTGGTCCTTTTCAGTCGGGACGAACAGGTAATGCTGTAACTTCCACGGGGACAGATGAGTACTTCTCTGCTCTATATCCTCGATATGTCAGAGAGGATACCGTAATGGGTTACGGAGCTAACTTCCCTGGTGCACAGGTAGGTGGAAGCAATCCTTATAAAGAAACCACTACTGAGTATCTGGGCACACCACTTCCTCCCGTCAACACTACCCCAGTTGATCCTGGTCCTGGTCCTGGCCCCGGCCCTGGTCCCGGTCCTACTCCTGGAGTAACACCTCCTAAGAAAGCGGACAAATTTTTAGAAAGAACTCTGCGATCGTTTATCGGAGAGCAAGCTGGTGAAGCGGACACCATTGGTGCTCGCGGCATCGGTGAGTATATGGGCTACTACGGCGATAGGTTCGGTGGTAACGAAGAAATTCTCGCGAAGGCACGTCAAGAAGGAATCAAGTTTGGTCCCACAGCGGCTACAACGCTTGGCATCGATACTGATACTGATTCTGCTCGTGGTCCTGAGGGTCCTGGAGGTTCCACTGCAGGTGCGATTGGTCTTTCCGCAGTCAATCGATTGCGCGATCGTGGTCTGAGTGACACTGCTATTAGACAGTTTGCTCAGGAGCAGGGTATGCAATACGGACCTGAAGCTTTGAAATCTCTCAACGCTGACGCAAGCTTTGCTTATCAACCCCCAGCTCCGGCAGCTCCGGCAGCTCCTGCAGCTCCCACTCCCACTGCTGCAGCTAAGAGCATCGCAGACCGCTACCAGTACAACCAAGCTCCTACGTACTACAACGCAGGTCAGTCAATTGGTGAAGCTGGACTCGATCGAATGGCAAGAGACCAGGGAATCTCATTCGAGGAAGCACGCCAGAGAGCAGTCAGTGCTGGTATGTCACTTGGAGAACGCGCTCGCAATCGATGACAATATTTTTAGCGGCAATAGTAACCATGTGGGTCACAGTCTTCGCTGCAATGTTTTGGAATAGCAGACCTGCGTCTGCTAAACATAAACATCGAGTTGACGTTAACTAACTCCTAGTTAGATTAATCCGAAGCTCTTGAATTAGTCATGACAGTCGGCTCATCTATTCTACTGTCGTCATTTATTGGCGAGAAAGGCACTCCCGGTATTATCGGCCTTGAAGCACTTAACCGTGCTCGTACTTGGGGCTACACAGAAGATATGATCAAATCCATGCTTGCTGAAGAGAAGCTTGGTCTTGGCTGGAAAGCAGCAGCGAGCCTGAACGGAATCGAAGTTGAATGAGAATTACACACTGATCGGATTTAGAAACAAGAAGACTAGATCGATCGGTGTTGTAGCTAACGACAGCAACCACGCTCAAGCTCAGGCTCTAGACATCAGTCGCGCACTTGGGCTGGAGCGTTTCACACTGGATTACAAACATAAAAGTGTGGAAGATCCAGTCAGCAAGCTTTTTTGCGACCTCGCATACAGTAACTTCAGTCACTCAGTTTGTTACGAGTGGGAAGGGTCTTACACAAACAGCTCTCCAGTGCTGTATGCGTTTGGTTCTCGCTTGTACCTTAGGAACCTCATACTCGATTACATGGATATCAGAAAGGACAGTGTTGTCAAGACTGAGTGCAATAATAAAGAATGTGTTAACCCATACCACTTCTCATATAAGACAGACAAAGCATCGAAATTGACTGGCGGGGACAAGAGAATGCTGTTAGCTTTCCATAGCCAAGGCGCTTCTGTCTCGCAGATTGCCAAGGCACTAAACGTACACCGATCTACCGTCTACCGAAATCTCAATGAACATCTTCATGCTGGGCCTTAGGGTCACAGACACTGCCCAAGAGCAGGAAGGTCTAGTCGATCTTATTACTGAAGCGCTTCCTTCAAGCGACAAAAAAATCCCCACAAAAGTCCAACTCCTGGACAAACCGGGTAGCTACGTAGCTAACCAGCTGAAAAAATTTCAGGAGGGCGACCACATCCTTGCTATCGGGCCAACCAAACCCATTGCAGATGGTGAAGGTCTCAAAATGAAACCCATGATGGTTGTCACTAGAGAAACCTTCGACGACATCCTTGCTATGAACATGTTTATGGCCACGGGTGGTTTGGGTCCGAAAGCTGATGAAGTCCAGCTTGGAGACAACACTGTCACTAATCGCTCGATCGCTTGGCAGGATGAGGACCAAGAAACTCAGTGGTTCAAACTGACAGCCTGGGGTGAAAAAAGCAAACAACTCTCGGAGTTGCCCCCTGGAACCCCGACTGTCGCAGTAGGAAAGGTCTCCTGTTCTTCAAAGGAGGACAAGCAATTCCTTAACTATTCAGTGGATAAAGTGCTTTATCTGCCACGTGGCTCGAAGCCAACCCCTAAGAAAGCTGCTGACCCTGACAAGGGAAAAGTAGCTGCCGCTGCTCTCGGAACTGTTGACTTTAAGTTCTGATCCCGATCCTTTCTTTTACCTTCCTACAACCAACTCATGCCGTACATCGCTGGAAAATTCGACGCTGACGAAATCCTTTGTCAAGTACCGCCCCACACCTTACGAGTCGATCTTCAGGCTCGTCGTTGGAAATCCGATAACGATCCTGACCAGGCCATCATCGACTCGAACGATAATGGTATCCCGATTGAGTTCATCCTTCTTGGGTTTACTCCGTTCTTCGGGAACCTGGGCATGCGTTCTCACGAGGAGTTCATTCGTATTGCTTACATTGGTGTTAGCCCTACCCATCGCTTGCTCCCTAAGCGTTGTGTATCTACTAGCATCATTAGTGGTAAATCTTCTCAGAAAAACTTTATCTCTTATTTCCACACGCTCTACAACAACAGGATCAACGTCGCGGAAGTAGTTACTTCTACTAGGTTCTTGCAAAAGAGCTTTAACGAGACTGATCCCACCACAGGTGAAGACAAAGGTAAGATCAACTACAACGTGTTGGAGTTTAAAGATCGCCCTGTCTCAGGTAAAGAAGAAGAGCAACTTGTCAAAGACATTGAGAAGTGGCTCGAAGGCGATGGTGGAAACTTGGTGGGAGCTGCACTTAAGAGTAATATCTCCGGCAGCAATCTCATTGAGCTTCCTATTGGAGCAGACATCGCTGCGCTTAAGGAAGCTTTCATCGAAGCAAACCCCAAGCGCGTAGATGGAATGCAGATGGGCGGTCTGTCTTCCTTGCCTGCTGGAGCTGGTGTAGCTGGTAAAGCACTGAACCCAGTGCCTGAAGCTAAGGTCGAGAAACCTAAAGAACTTACGGAAGAACAGAAAGCAGCGATCAAAGCTGCTGGTTTGGATGTATGATTCGCAAGCGCCAGCGGTCTGAACAAAGCCGTAATTTGCACCCTTCCTCTAAGGGAGGCGCTGTAAAAAGTAGAGGATGAACTAAGGCTCAGCTCCCGGTGAAGACTGAGCCTTTTTTCATGTCTCCCGTTTTTCGAAGAGCGACGACATGGGAGGCAGGTCATAACCACGGGAGATGCAGTAAGCCACGAGCTTT
>Ga0098038_1000414_pt1 | contig 19082 bp, 22 predicted proteins | sample 5B_taG_FD_75051 | JGI IMG/M metagenome (GOLD analysis project Ga0098038, IMG submission 75051) | Marine viral communities from the Subarctic Pacific Ocean - 5B_ETSP_OMZ_AT15132_CsCl metaG | ecosystem: Environmental > Aquatic > Marine > Oceanic | place: Pacific Ocean | collected 2015-01-08 | reverse complement strand
GAAATCTCGACAATCTCGGATTGACCCCGGACGGAATGGTTCGACCCAATTACCATCTAGTGTTTTAAATTTAGTTGGTTCCGTGGACGGGACAAAGAGAGTGGGATTGTAGTCCACACTCTCCTGTACCCGCTCACCTTTTCGGAATCCGCGATAGAGAACCTTGTTCCCTCTCAGCGAAACATTAGTGTAGAAACCCATATCAGGTATCCTTGCAATAAAGACCTCGTTCAGTTCGACCCGACCAATCTTGGGAGATTTTACGATGTGCTTCCTGTTCCTCCATTAGTTCCTCTGTGTATTCTCTCGCATCCTTTTCCTTGGTATACGCTGCAAGGAGAACCATATAATTGATTACATCAATAACGGTGTCCTTGAAACTTTCATCCTTGACATGCATTTTACCAGAGTCGAGGAAGGATGACAAGCGACTCATCTTATCAGTGATCCGGACCATGAACCCCTGTTCAGTGTCACAAATTCCCATCGCTTCACATCTGGTAAAATTAGCAAATGGTTCTGTTCCATGATTGCCTGCATAATCTCTATTCTTTAAATTCATTAGATCTCTGCCCTCTTTGCAGAGTTGTTCATGAAACCGTAGTAGTTCGTCGCGTGTCAAATGAGTTCCTTTCCTGTCACTTGTAGATCACTAGTATACATCATCTTTGCCAGTTCGTCAACCTTAATCTTTGGTTGCCAACCAAGTTTATCTTTTGCTTTAGTGCAGTCTCCTAAAAGATAAGGTACTTCATGTGGTCGCATAAAGCGTTCATCTATTTCTAAGTAATTATTATAGTCTCCGAGTCCTGCAAAATCAAAAACTTCTTTTAAAAACTCTCGAACATTTGTTGTTTTACCTGTTGCAATAACATAATCATCGGGTTCATCTTGCTGTAGCATCAACCACATTGCCTTGACATAATCACCAGCATATCCCCAGTCACGATAAGCATCCAAGTTGCCTAATGCTATTTTATCTTGAAGACCAAGTTTAATTCTTGCCGCCGCCATTGTTATTTTTCGAGTAACAAATGTTTCTCCTCGTCGTGGTGATTCATGATTGAATAGAATACCACAAGAACCATGAACACCATATGAGTGACGGTAATTTCTTACCAAATTGTGTGCGAAAAGTTTTGCACAAGCATACGGGGAGGCAGGTGTCATTCTTGATGTTTCAGTGTAACCTGTTTCGGGACACGGAGCATCTCCATACATCTCTGATGATGATGCTTGATAGAATCGACACTCTGGTGCGATGGATCGAATCGCCTCTAGGATATGAAGTGTGCCAATCGTAATACCATGTACGGTGTCCTCGGGAACATCAAAAGAAACTTTAACATGTGATTGTGCTGCTAGATTATAAAACTCATCCGGTTGATACTTTGCTATGAGTCTCCATGTAGAAGACGCATCACTCAGATCGTGATACTCTAGATGAAAATCAGGATCCCAAGGAAACAGGTGGTCAACACGGTCGGTGTTGATTAAACTAGTTCTTCTCTTGAGACCCACGACTCTATATCCTTGACTGAGTAACCACTCTGCAAGATAAGAACCGTCCTGTCCACACACTCCACTGATTATTGCCGTTTTCATTTTAATTTCCTTAATGTTGCGCCCGAGTCAAAGATAATACTATCCTCTTTATGGCAAACTGGCACTGTGCCGTTTTCTCTCATACAGTTAAACATTTCAATTAGTCTTGGCATTGGCCAATTATTTTTTGCATAGTTTGCCTCTGCGTATTCAGATGGAACTCTCTTTATATTATTATCTTCCATCCTTTCTATATCAGCAAGGATATGCGGATCAGAGGAATACATCTCTTTGAGTTCATTTGTCTGCTGTATGTACATATCCATTAGAACAGGAGTATCATAATAGTGTCCATTGTCTCGCATGTCAAACCCTAAGTACACAATTTCTCCTGCCCCCATAAGAGTTGCCAAGTGTGTTGCCGTGAAAATAATATTGTCCCTCCCAAAGAAAGGACTGTTGTTTTCTGGTTTAGTAAATAAAGCATCTACACTCTGGGGATTGTGCATGTGGGATGAAATCTGTAATGTATTGTTATCAGAGAAAAATGATGGGGGTAGTGTTGTTGCCCCGCCATGTGGCCAAGATGGATCAGTCCCAATACCCTGCCCCTGATAAAATCTACATTCAGTGACAACACCATAGTGACAAGTATGAAGATAGCAAGACCAAGTGGATGATGCTTGATATGTTGTCGGTCCCCATAGTTGAGAGGAGTTAACACTAATGGATATTCCCTTTTGTATTTTATTTTTGTATTGTTCAGGTATGTCTAAAGCACCGGGACCATTTCCTATGAGGTAGATTGTTTCTCCATTGTGCTTTTTGTAAAAATCACTTAACTGGGTGTATTTCATTTGTTTTCCTTCATATCAAAAAAAGTATCAGAATTTATATTCTTATCGTCAATAAACAAATCGTAAACTGGTTTTCCAAAGTGTAGTTTGTGATACTTCACACCCCACTCTTCAAATTGTTTTTCTGTAACTTCTCTCCAGTCGATACCAGATCCAGTTCCTCTTGCCGTCCAATATACGATAGTGTTTCCTTCATCGTATAACATATTTATCTTACCGATTCTATCTGTCATCGGACTCGCGTTTGCGTAATTTCTATCTGAAACAGACTCACATATTGTATCATCTATGTCAACGTAAATTATCATGTTCATGTTCTTTCATACAAATACTAACAAGTTCCCAGTCTTCTTCAGTGTCAATTTCAAAACAAGACATCTTTGGCATAACAACAAATCCTACTTTACCATTGTATAGACAATTTGTTTGTAAGAATTTTCTCTTAGTGGTTATGTAAAATCCACCAGTTTCTGAATAAATTCTGTCCATATCTTGAGTTCTTCGTCGAAATCCAACTTGGAAATTTATAGGTTGTGCAGAGTTTGACCAAAGATACTCTGTCATTTCCTTAACAGATATAACGCTATCATACTCACTCAGGAGTTCAAATCCTTCTCTCAATTCTGAAGGTTCAATCATTGGTGTTGTCGCTTGCACACAAGCGAACTCATCGACATCAGGAACCTGATCTAAGAAATGAACGATAGTTTCCTCTGTCTTTGAGGTATCAGTAGAAATTTCACATGGACGGTCTATTACCTTTGCTCCGAAAAACGAAGCAACCTCTGCTATTTCTTCTGAGTCCGTACTAACATATACATCGTCGGTTATGTCGAGTGATGCCTCAATCGAATAAGAGATAAGAGGTTTTCCGTTTAAGTCTTTTATATTTTTATTGGGGATTCTCTTCGATCCACCCCGTGCAGGAATAATAATTTTCATAATAAACCAATCTTTTGTTTGGGACTAGACATACCATGCGGAAATTCATTACAGTCATATCTTGGTAAAAATTGAGGATTCTTTCTTACGTCATCGGCAGTAATGTCACGCGACTCAACATTAAATGAAAATTGTACCTTATTGTTTTTTAATATATCAACCGTATCATCATTGAAAGAATGAAATCCTCCATATGGATGACAATATGTTCTATTGTACGTTGTACATTGAATTTTGTCAAGAAAGTTAAATGACGACTCTATTTCTTTAAGTTGTTCTGTGTGAGATAACTTACTCATCACGGGATGATTTACGGTATGAGAACCAATGATATGACCATGCTCTTTCATCTTAAGCAAATCTTTTTGTGGTATGTAAAACGAATTACTATCGAAAGTATAATTGAATTTCTCTGAGATACTGGTGATTACATCGTTTCTAAATTCATAGTCAATAAAATAATTTAGAATCCTTTTAAACTCAGTCACACCTTCGTAGTTGGTTTGACTCGAATAAGTCATACTTCTAAATTCTTCACATTTACTATCGGGAATCATAGTGTCTGTAATTAAGGACAATAGAGTTTCTAACAACTCATTCCCTTCAAATGCTCCACACAACAAATGTATCTTATGTACGTCCAATATTCTTGCTTCGGTGTAAGGCATTGTTGGAACGTAAAAAATACCCCACAAATTTCTTCGTTCTAACTCAGGAAAGACATATTCAAAATGACACCTCATTGCATCATCAAAAGTTAATATAACTTTTTCTTTGTAGTTGGATACTTCTTTACCTGCAAGAAAATCCGACCACTCCGTTTTACTGGCAAATCCATAAGTCTCAGAAAGGTAGTCGAGTTGCATACGAAAATTTTTAATATCAAGGAATCTAAAGTTTGGATACTTATCGTCATACTCTCGAACATAATGATACATGATTGCCTTCATTACTCAAGTCCCTTGTTTTTTACAATATAAGAATATTCTTTTTCTGTATTCAAATGCTTCTCTATAATACCATCATAAAATTTTTGATATAGATTTAGACAAGCGGTTTTGTCAAAATCTTTTTGTGTATACAATTTACCTGACGAATTCGGTTGATCTTCCTCTTCTAATTTTTCAAAATTAGCAATAAGATCAGCATAAGTTAAAGTCATTTTTGATATAAGTCGATTACCAATAGAGTGTGGACTGTCACCCAAAAATATATCTGCCCTTATTTGATGTATGATTTTACCAGTATCAATCCCATCATCAATGTGTATAAAAGTTGCGCCAATATTTTCTGGTTCTTCGTTTATAAGGGGCCACACATTCGTTCCACTTCCACGATAGTACGGAGAAAGTCCTAAATGTACGTTAAGAAAACGTCCCCGAAATTCATCAAGCAATCTCGATTTAATTAATGACGATCCATAACAAATCAGCAAATCAGGTTCTTGATTAATAATATCGTTTACTACACCATCATCATTAATACCACCCTTACAAATAAATTGAGGGTTTGATTTGTCAGTTGTATTTTCTAAATACAGTTGAAAGAAATCTTTCTCTGATTGAGTTCTTGCTTGAACATGTTGTAACTCAAGAACGCTACTTGACTCATTAGTGTTAACTCTATTTTCAAGACTTTTTTCTGTTCCTTCACAATAGGTAGATAAAACAGATATACGTTTATCTGATGCTATAGTTTTTCTAAAAAACTCATGTCTAGTTTCACTGCCGGTAAGTATAACGACTTTCATTTAACTTCCTTTGAATTTTAACCTTGCACTACGTTCACATTCCAGAACTACCTTTTCATCTGTACCTAATGCTTTCTCTACACTACGAATAGACTTAACCACTCTACCCAATCCTGTGGGTTCAAGTGAAGATGACTGATCAGAACCTTTCATTGTCCTGTCCAAAGTAAAATGTCGTTCGACACACGAAGCACCAAGTGCAATCGCCGCACATTCTATTGCACCACTTCCTTGAACATAATGTCCACTCAGTCCGATAGGCAATGAATATCTCTCCCGTAAAGTTGTAATCACATTTAGGTTAACATCTTCTTCTTTACATGGATAAGATGAAGTGCAGTGCATGAGTGTTAAATCAGATCCACGAAGGACATCCACTGCACTGTCCACTTCTTCGATGGTGGACATGCCTGTGGATAAAATTATAGGTTTACCAAAAGATTTTACATAATCAAGTAAGTCCAATTTTCCTACTTCAGCAGAACCAATCTTAAACAATTTCGCTCCTTGTTGGTTCATAAAATTAGCACTTACTTCATCAAACACACTGGCAAACAAATTAATATTATTTTCGCGGGCAAAGAAAAACAATTCCTCCCATTCTTCCTCAGAAAATTCCAACGCTTCTTTATGCTCACCATATGTCGATCCAAAACTATTAGGACTGTCATATGGTTTGTCATATTGTTCTTTCGTGAGACATAACTTGGGTTCTCTTTTCTGACTCTTAACATAGTTCACACCACAATCTTTTGCGGAAAGAATCATTTTCTTCATTAGATCCATATCACCTTGATGATTGATTCCAATCTCTGCAATAACATTCACTTCCATGATACATTCAACCTTTCTGTAATCAAATGGGGTCTGCTTATTGCTGATCCCACAACAACACCATGTGCGCCCAAATTAAAGGCATTCTTAACTTGTGTTCTTTCCCAATACCTACCTTCTGCTAAAATAGGGACATCAGTGGAAATTAACTTTTCTAACAAATCATAATCAGGTTCATCAGAGACGACACAATCTTTAGTGTACCCACTGAGTGCAGTTGTTAGAGAAATACAACCACTGTCTATTGCCATCTTTGCTTGTTCTAAACTTGATATATCTCCGATCAATCGAACACCTTCTTTGTGTAATCTTTGAATGTGATTATACCCAGATCTACCCGTCGCGTCAATAGCAATATAGTCAGATCCAGACTCCCACAACTTCATCCCATCTTCAAAGGTAGGAGTTATCCAAACAGAACCATCTTCGTAAACACCCTTCGACAATCCAATCACAGGAACGTCTGTATTTTTCTTGACATCAGAGACACTCTGACATCCTCTAATCCTCAAACCTACACATCCACCACGAACCGCTTCGAGTGCGAAGGATGACATGTCAGACAAAGTAAAATTACTTTCATCCTCTACCTGACAAGAAACAATCAGTCCTCTGGGTATCACCATAATTCCTTAAACATTATTTAGAAAATCAACCAACCACTGAGCGTCTTCTGTTGTCACGTTGTGGTTATTGCCAATGTAAAATCCATGTTGATGGACAAACTCCGCATTTTCATCACACTTGAATTGGGAGACGCGATCCATGAATGGATGTCGATATAAATTGCCCGCGATGATTGGACGAGTTTCTACACCCATTCGTCGTAGTTCTTCTCTCATAACTTCTGGTGTTTCATTTTTCATAATCACGGGGAAACAGAAACTAGAGTTGCCCTCGGCATCAAAGTCACAAAAGTAACGATCAGGGTCCAAACCCCTTGCAAACACATCAAAGTTGTCTCTTCTAATCTGGTTGTGTTTATCAAGGTGTTCTAGTTGCATGATTCCCAGTAACGCATTTAGTTCTGTTGATCGCATATTGAATCCGGGTATCATGAAAGTAAAGTTAGGATCCACAATCTGATCCTCATACTTTTTCTTGGAGTGTTCTGGGAGTTCTCTATGAAGTCCATGTGATCTAAGAAGAAGAAGTTTTTCGTAAACCTCCTCGTCGTTCGTGCAACACATACCACCCTCGATGGTTGTCATATGATGACCATAATAAAAAGAGAAAGTGGAAACCTTTCCAAAGTTACCAATCTTCTTTCCCTTGAAAGTTGCACCATGAGATTCACAACAATCTTCAAGTAATGTGATATTGTTTTCGTCGCAGATTTGTAGTAGGTCATCACTCAGTGCAGAAAACCCTAGAAGATTTGCAAGGAAAAGATACTTAGGTTTCATTCTTTCGATTACAAAATTTAATGAGTCTATGTTGGGTGATAGTGTGGGAATGTTGACATCACACAGTTGTAGGTTATGTCCAGACAACATAACTGGACTAACTGTTGTTGCCCATGTACATGCTTGTGATACCCATGTATCTCTTCCATCGCGTCCATTGTCCATAGCGTGAACTGCCAAGAAGTTGGCAGAAGAACCCGAGTTCACAAAAACAGAATACTTGCACCCTTGCCACGCAGACCACTTGTTCTCAAACTCTCGAACAAGATCTCCTTGTGAAAATTTGTCACCACTCAATATAAACTCCGCCATCTTCTCTCTCTGCTCGGAGGAGATGGCATTGTCCATTAGTTTCCATTCTTTCATTTTCTGGCACTTTCATAATTATCATTAAACCACGATACTGTCTTTTCTAAACCCACATCAAATGGTGTAAACTGAAACTCAATTAAACTTTTTAGTCTAGAGTTGTCTGATGGTTTTCTCATCTGACCCAACGGCATGTCACTTTGAAAAACTAATTCATTTATATCATAGATACTCGACAGTTTTTCGGCAACATGTCCTATAGAAATCTCTTCATCTGGAGAAATAATTAGTGGTTCTGTATCATTGTAGTTATGTAGAACCCAGTCCATGATCTTCCCAAGATCTTCAGAGTATAAAAACTCCCTGAGTGGAGAACCATCACCCCATACTTGGAGAGGTGATCCACTCCATTTTGCATGATACGCTTTATTAATTAGACCGGGAACAACGTGTCCTTCTTGAACATTAAAATTATCTCTCGGACCATATATGTTACATGGAATAACATTTACAATATTCATCCCATACTGATCTCGGTATGCTCTAGAGTTGATTTCCAACATCCTCTTGGCATATGCATAACCATAGTTTGATTCATGTGGTTCTCCGTTATGGAGTTGATAATATGTGAGTGGGTATGTTGCCTCGGCAGGGAAGATGCAAGTGGTTAGTGTCGAGACTACCTTCTTAACATTATTCACCCTACATGCCTCAAGTAAATTGAGGTTCATCTGCATGTTCTGATAGAAGAACTCTCCTAGTTTTTCTGAGTTCTCTTTGACACCGCCGACTCTTGCTGCACAGTGAACAACATAATCAATATTATTGTCACGAATGTATGAATCAATCTCATCAAAGTTCATGAGATCAACTTCACTTGATCGGGGTTTATGGGTTCCTGTGACACAAGAACCAACCAAACCACCGCCGCCTGTTACTAAAATTTTATCTGGATCAATCATTACCGGTACTCCCCATGCCGCCGCTGCGTGTTTCTATTGTAGCAGGTTTTTCATGGGTTTCAAGTAGTTCATAGTTTAAAACTTTTTCTAGTAGCATTTGTGCGACTCGTTCGCCATGTTCAATTTTATATGATTCATTACTTGTATTATGTAATAGAATATACAACTCTTCCCTGTAGTCGTGATCGATAATCCCGACACAGTTCGCCAGCGTTATTCCTTTTTTATATGATAGTCCGGATCTTGCAAATACCTTTACAACATGTTGCTCAGGAATCTCCAATACAATTCCAGTCGGAATTGCTTTTCTTTCTCCGGGTTTAATCGTCAGTCCGTCTGGACCGACACAAGAATACAAATCATAACAAGCGGAACCAGCAGTTGCCCTTTTTGGTGCGACTGCCTGTATAGTCATTTTAAAAAATTTCACGTTATCTCCTAATTAAATTTTATTAACCGTATGCTTCTACTTGAACTCTACCTACACCACCACGACCACCGTGCGTGGGAAGTGAAGAAGAAATATCACCATGTGCGCCGCCACCGCCTCCGCCAAAATTAAGTCCATCGGCAAAAAAGAAACCGGAAGGATTAACACCGCTACCATCGCCTGACTGGACAAAAAAACCGGATGTGCTAAAAGGAGGATCACCACCATCACCACCAATGGTGCCAAGTCCCGATGAGGAATTTCCTTGATTGCCATTTATATTTTGTATGTTTCCACCACGGGCAACACCTCCTAATGCAAACGCCCCAAGTGCGGTATTAAGTCGGGTTCCACCTGCACCGCCACCTGCATTAACTCCACTAAAAGTCTTAATTACTTGCTCGTTTATTCCGTTCAAATCTCTGACCAACCTATCAACGGTGGTATCTCCACCAGCATTTCCGGATGCATTTAGACTGCCTGCGATACCCCTCGCCCCTACCGTAAAAAATAAAACGTCTCCGGGTCGAAGTCCAGCAGGTTGTAGTTTATGTTCAACAAAAGCGGCACCACCACCACCGACCGCAGCAAAATACCTTGGACCTATGGCAAGACCAGATCCACCACCGCCTCCTCCTCCACCCCACATTTTAATAATAAAATGTTTTGTTTGTGCTGGAGTTACTATAGAGAATTCCCCACTATTGTAGGAGGAATCGAACGTGGCGAGTAACTCAACATCACCGCCACCAAATGTAACGGGTCTTATTGCACCTATCATGAGAAGTTAGTTCCACCTAAGAAACCAAACATGGTTGCACCACCGGTGGTCGTAATGAACCCTAAGACATCTGTACCAGAGGAAAGCGAAGGTGCTGTACCACCCGCCCACTTTACATATGAATCCCAGTTTACCGTGGTTCCAGCACCGTTGTCTATAATCAAAGTCATCGATCCTGCTCTTCCTGAAACTGGAATGTTATCAAAACAAAAGGTTGTTCCCGTGGTCCCGTGTGTGAGGGTCTGAACATTTCCATTTTCAAAATCAAAAGTAAAACTCGCTGTTGTTATCGTTCCGTTGCTGTGAACTGTCTCTGAAAAATCTTTTAAGTTTGCACGGGTCACATCGTTGTCAACCATTCCAAGTGTTCCACCAAAGGTTGCGCCCGATGTTGAAATACCCGCGACGGAAATGTTTCCTGTGAAGGTTCCGCCTTCGGCAGAAACGCCAGTGACAGAAATTGTTGCCGTGTGATCAATGGATAGTGTAACACCATCTGGGTCAATTGTCAATCCGTTTGTCACATCAACAAATCCAGTGGCACCTGTTCCACCAGAAGCACCAGTGTTACCAGTCGCTCCGACAATGGTAGAGGCAGCAGTTCCAAGTGCTTTCCAATAGACACCTGTCCACTCGTAGACAGAGTTGTTAAAGGTTACTTGTTGACCGACTGATAAACTTGTTGATGGGAAATCTGACATGTTTTGTTCCTACTTGTTATTTATACTTATGGAGTTAGGTCTTCATACACATAATAATATCTTGCTACGAGTTCCTCGCCAATATGATCGGCAGATACACCGGCAAACCAATTTTCCGTGTCAGCGTCAGTTTCCATTTGACCATAAACACGAATAATTGACCCCGATGATCCTCCGCCCCAATCGTCTTCCAATGTATCAATAATGTCGGTTTCAAAAATTTGATCACCACACTTTAACTCTAATCTGTGACTTGTCGTTTTTGACATAAAATAGTTACGACCGCCGCCAGATCCATCGGGAGGATTCATGTATGGACCAGCATTTTCTAAATCGATAATCCATTCAATCCCCTTTTTACCATCTCTTGTTTGGATCCTAAGTGGATCGGAGGTGTATACGCCAAGTCCATCCTTAAACGGTCCTGTATCATTTGCACCATCAGAAATCACTCCACCCGAATCGACATCTAATCTACTACCGATGTTCGATGCAGATGATGGGTGTTGAATTGTCCATCCTCGGATTTCAAAAACCTGAGTGTTCTGACCCTTTAATGCACCACCTATCCAAGAGGGACTCATTGTGTGTACCCCACTGAGAATCTTACATCTTGTGAAAGAGTATTTCCAGTTAGGATAAGGTTGAGAGTTCCTCCGGCAGCGATAGTAGCATTTGAAAGTGTTTCATCAAGTGCGCCGGTGACACCCTGACTCGCAGAATTTAGAATAATAGTTCCAATTGAATTACCAGCACCGTGTAGTTCAAGGGTGCAACCACCTGTTGATGCAAAGGCAAACAACGATGTAATGGTTCTTGCTGCTGGAAGACGGGCATCCAAGAAATATGTTTTATTGGTTGGAAGTTCTAAATGACCACCATACGAGTCAATAATCGTTGATGTTCCAGATCCAGATGCCGCACTATCTTGGTAGGTTCCATCAGGGAAAGTGATACCAGAGGTATCCATCGAGATACCTGCCTCTGTTTTCAGAACAACATTGTCTATGAATGCTTCGTTGTTATCTACTGATATCTTGCCGGGTGATCCAGATCCCTTTGATGCCAGTGTAACTTTGTTAGTTAAAAGTGAAACCGATGGCGGATCTGCTTGTTGGTTAACAATAAGTCCACCGGTGGGAATCTTGATGGTGGTCGCTGGATTGCTACCATCTCCAACAGGCAGATTAAGAACACCGTCTAGAGTCATTCCACCGTCAGCAGAGATACCTCCCTGCATCTCAACATCTTGATTAAAAATCCACTGTCCACTGGTTACTCTCCCCTTGGATGTCCCATTGATCTTAAAAAAGATTACATTATTAGTTGATAAATCAATTCCTGTCTCATTGCCGTGATCGAAATCAAAGAATTTCTCACCATGAACCGTTCCTGCAAAAGTTGCACCTGCGGCGGAATTAATGGGCACACCGATATCCATGTCAGTTGCATCTAATGTAACTCCTACAACTCCACCGGCACTAAGATTAATTGCATTTGTCTTAAACCCAAGGAAAGTATCGGTGTCGTCTGTGTGTTGTAGTCTGTCGGGTATTTGTAGACCGAAAGTAAGGACTCGAACAAGACCATTCGTTGGATCCAATAGAAGTGTAGTAGTATCGTTGACCTTAAGTTTATTGGAAGCAGCATTAGTGAAAAGAATATCCCCGGAGATGGAAGCATTTCCATCTGAAGAAATACCAGCGATGTGAATATTAGCAGTGGAGTCTATACTCAGGGTGACACCATCCGCAGTTAAAGTTAGTCCGTTGTCTAGTTGTAAAAATCCAGTCGCACCAGTTTCTCCAGTGTTGCCGGTGTTGCCGGTGGTTCCAGTTGTGCCAGTGGTTCCTGTCGTACCAGTTGCACCAGTCGCACCAGTTTCTCCGGTGTTGCCGGTGGTTCCAGTTGTGCCAGTGGTTCCTGTCGTACCAGTTGCACCAGTTGCACCAGTTGCCCCGGTGTTTCCTGTCGTACCAGTAGTTCCGGTTGTACCTTGTGAACCAGCACCACCCCCACCTCCAGCGGTTATTTGATGAGTTCCATCGGGGAAAGTAATTCCCTTATCGGTAGAAATACCTAGAGCATGAATTAGAGTGGTTCCGTCAATACCGCCAGTCGCACCAGTAACTCCTTGTTTACCTGACCACTCAACCCATTGATTACTATCATTATCTTGTAGATAAATTACAAATACACCATCACCAGAGTTAAACCAAATATCACCGACATCAGGGGATGCGGGTGGTGACGATCCATAACTAAACTGAAATGTTCCAGTCGCTCCGACAGCACCCGGTTGACCACCAGCGATGACACCTTGTGCTATTTGGATAGTTTGAATTTTTGCAGAAGCATCAGTTACATTGATATTGCCCGGAGTGGCAGTAACCTCCACCTTTTTAGGAGAGTCAGAATTGATGCTAATTTTATTACTCATCTGGTAATTTCTCTATCGACGCTAAATCTTCCCTCTATGACACGGACCACGGTATCACCTGTAACTAATTCTACGTCATAGAAATGATTTCCAGATGGAACATTTGACATAGAAGAAGCGTCAACTCCAATTAAAATACCGCCTGTGTGTCCAGCACCACCAGTGGCGGATGCGTTCAATGTGATTCCACCAGAACCAGAAATTCCTGCTCCCGATACAAATTCACCAGTGCTTCCTCCGCCAGTCACTCCTCCTCCTGCTGGTACACCTCCTGTACCACCAGTAGTAACAAACAAAACCATGTCAGAATCTTGCGGAGATCTTCTGACCTGCATTCTGCCGACATAATTATCCAAATCTATATTTTGTGAATTTGAGTCACTATATCTCAGGTGTAACTTAAAAGTAACACCTTGTTCTGCGGAAATATCGTACCTTCCGGATGCCATGTATCATCTCCTCGATGCTTTACGAGACTTGCTCGCATTTTTTTGCTTCTGTCTCCTCTTATTTATCTTCTTTTGTTGTTCCCGATTTTTAGTTTCGATTTTTCTTTGTTCTGATTCTTTTCGCTGTGCTTCTTCATGTAAGATTCTTTGCTTAGTTTGCTCTGCCTCTGCTGCCTTTTGTTGCTTTTCTTGCTCCTCATGCCATGCAACATACTGCTTCCAGTTGTTGAGAATTCGCTCATGCTGGTCCTCTGGATACAACTTTTCGCTGAGAAGTTTATTGGATGCTATGAGACCTGCCTCCATATCCCCAACATACCAAGCGGTGGACGCAAGTTCATCAAAAATTTGCCAAGCATAGATGTCTTTTGCAACAAAAAGAACATCATTAGGGGGGAATGGTATCTGACATCCCATCTTAGCAAAAAGATATCCCAGTCTAGGATTTCCATTTAACCTATGAATTCTAGCAAGATTGAATAGCGGTTCAACGCGAGTGTGTCTTAAGTTGTACGCCTGCAAGAAAACATCCTGTGCGTCTTGCCACTTCTCACCAAGATTAGTCATGCACATTGCGACACGCATAACAGAATACCACTGTTCTTCCTCCCATCCACCCTTTTCTGCTCTCTTCTCGTACCACTCTTTCGCCTTAGTAAAGTCTCCGCCGTCGAAGTACGATTGAGCAAGATAGAAATAATAACGGTAATTTTCTGGTTCGTAGTTTTCATTCTCCGGATTAGTCAAACAATCAAGAAGAGTTTCTGCGTCCGCAAGATACTTCTTTCTCCATGCTTCTTTTCCGGGTTCTTCTGTTTCCCCTTCTCCTAGTTCAACATCAAACTCTTTAGTTCTGTTACCCAGTGTTCGGGCATCAATAGCGTAATTACCATTAAGTCTAGCACTCCCTTGACCCTCTGCTGCTGCTTGTTCTAGGTTAGGACAGTTAGCATATTCGTGAATTACACCAACATATTCCCAACCCATGTTATTCTTGAAGATCTGATTTCTCCACCACTCAAAGTCACCCCTACTGATCTTAAGAGTATAACTAGCATGTTGACCAAACTGTGGTGGATATTTAAAATCACCCTTAATCATATCATCAGCGTCAATGACCCAAGAATAGTCTGCACCACCCTTGTCGGCGTTTCTGAGTGACTCTGTACGAGACTTGCCGAATCCACGCCAAGGTGCATCATAAACAGTTCCGGGGATGTTGTTCTTCTCTCCCCACTCCCTGATAATTTCTTTAGTTCTATCTGTTGAACCTGTATCGGTGATATCATATCGGTCGATATATGGTGCCATGGAATCTAAGCACTCATGGATGATGTGTTCTTCATCCTTTACAATCATACACAGTGTAACGGTAACGCCATTTGGTCTTTTGCTCATAATATTCTTAATATCCTTATCCTATATCTGTATCTATGATGGTGCAGTTAGAGTGATAAATGTCTTCTGCCGTTGCATCATGCCCTTCACAAAACCAATTCCGAGGTGCTATGGTTTTCTTATTTGCACCTAACCAAGATCCCCACCAACTGAAAGAACTGTTGGCAATTATACACTCTTTTGCCATAGACATCAAGTACAAATCAATAATATCCGAAGAATTTGACCACCGATACTCTTTGTCTTTTGGTAAGTTTTTATCAACCCATTCTTCAGACCAGTCTTTTTTGTTCGTAGCGATATACACTATATCACTTTCCAACATATCCACCGCTCGTCGGTAGTAGTTGGTGGAACACAGGTCAACAAAAACATCAGGGAAATCCAAGTAATCGCCTCGTCTTATGTGTAGAGTCGCCCATCCGTCTTCGATATCCTTTGTGAGTTCGTTGATGGTATTTTTTGATTGCTCATCTATTGAAAAAAGTTTCTGAATATCATCTGAACAATCAGAAAAATACTTTTCACTTTGAAAATATCCGTCAACTAAAAAGTCACGCATTCCCTCGGGGATTTCTGTATAAATGAACGTAGGTTCATAATAAACTCTCCCCTCATCCAAACACCGAGAAACCATATCAGAGTGTCCAGTTTCTATATTCCTAAAAATGGTGTCTAAATATGGTCCGTTTCTTTCTGTATTTGTGAGATCTGGGAAAGTTGCAGTTATTCCATTTCTTTTTGCATAAGCGTACACCGCTGCTATTTGGAACAACTGATTAGCAAGACCAAAATGATCAGGATAAATTCCTTTCTTAACTCTGCTGATAACATGACTATCCATTTAAAGATTCCAACCTAATGTACTTTGTTTTTTCTCTAATACTATCAGCGATTCTTTCTTGGTGAATACTTCCAACTGATCCATTGACATCTTTTTTGTCATCACTAATTGGATTTGTTTTATTATAAACATACATTATATCAGGAATGTACCGTTGTCTTTCTGCTGCCATTTCCAACATTGGCATCATGAATGTAAAATCACCTGCGGTGTCGTAGTAAGAATTTGTTACAGGGTCTATGAAATCTTCCTCTTTGATCTGCATAAAGAGTTCTTTTCTAAAAGTTCTAAGATGTGAGGTCAACCACCTTGCAGAACGGTAATTATTTGTAGCAATGGTTTCCTTTGTATGTTCGTGAAAAAAACCATCAGGGAAAACTTGATAGTTATCACCACCAACATACTCGGCGTAGGTTCCATACGTCATCCAAACATCATCAGTGTAGACTTCGTTTAGTCTAGATAAAACACCAGAGTCCGGCAACCAATCATCAAAGTCAACTGTGACAATAATACTTCCGGGTTTTGCCATGTGAACACCGTCCTTGACATTTTCAGTTTGAAAACACCGATTAGTTTTTCTTACACAAGTAAAGTTTTCGTGATTACTTTCATACTCTTTCAATACATCATATGTCCCATCGTTAGTAAATGCATCAACCATAATAATATCATAGTTATCATACTCCTGATTTACTACGCTATCAAGACACATGCGAATCCACGGTGCGGAATTATATCCAACACCGACAATAGTAAAATGATTTTTCATGTCGCCTCCACTGTATCTTTGTATATGTTCTTCATTCTGTCAAGTTGTAAACTTGCAGATTTCAATACAAAACTAATTGCTCGTTCATCTAAGTTTATCAATACATCTTGAATCAAGTTTGATGTTGCAAAAAGAGAAACATCACCGAATGTTGCGGTCGGGTGCCATAGATGGCAACCTAAGCAATCTAGATTTTCTGTTTCAATTCGATGCACACCACAGGTTCCGTGCTTTTTATCATAACAAACTTTATCATAAAAATAATTTGCTTTAATCAAGAACATGGAATCTTCTGGACCATATCGCAAACACCACTCGGGATCATACCCACCGATAGATTCAAATATATCTCGGTGAATACAAATCGATCCACCCGGTGCGCCGGGCGATGGTTTAGAGTTAATAATTCCAATTTCTCGGACACTTTCAACAAAAGAATTATAGTTTTTCCCTGAGATTGGTCCCTCTTTTGATATAAGTTCTCTAAGAAGTTTGCTTTGATCTTTCTCGAAATATCGAACACATTTATTAGCAAAACACTGAAAAAACTTCGGTAAATCATCTCGCTTGATTCTATCCTTTATTTGATCTTTAAATTCAGAACAAAGAACAACATCAGCATCATGAAAAACAAACCAATCTGCCTTTGTCTTTGAATGGATCAAAGAATATGCGACATTCATACACTGTGATTTATTAAACTCATCCACATCAATGTGTATGTAAGAGCATCCCTCTTCAATAGAGATATCTTTAATACTAGTGCTACTTGTATCCCCCTCGACAACAATAACTCCAATAGAACTGTCTTTAGTAAAAGACTGTAAAACTGTTCTAATATTATCAGTCCGTCCCTTGAGGGGTATGATGATTATGATTTCTTTATCGACAAATCCTCCCTCAAGATGATAAGAGACATTTTTCTTTTCTATGAAATCACTCTTACACAAAATTACTTGTTCAATTATATTAGATGGTATGTACTTATGATCCGCGACTAAATATGGTCTAGAATTTAGTTCACTAACACCGCATTCACCATCCATTAAAGGATCACCAGTGCTTTCTGTTTGACACAACATGACTGCGTTCCCATTACTGCTGTCGTAAAGTTCTCCTCGTCCTCCGTGTTCCACTGATACCCTTGTAAGGCACGGATCTGGGTACAACTGATTACAAATTATTTTAATGTTTTCCATTGATATAATCCTGACATATCTTGTTAATAATTTCGCCGAGGTGGTAATCTGATCTTTTATCTTTTGCTATTTCTAGATTCCTCTGTATAGAGGGAAGCATGGAGTTGTAAAGATCTTCCGTCAAATTTGATAATCGAGTTTTGTCCCAATGTGCTGGATTCACATCACCAAAAAACTCAACCAGATCTATGATTCCATTTGTATCGTAGTTATCTCCAATACACGGATCTCCCCAATAAAGAGGAATGGTCCCTGTGGAGAAACAATCTAATATTTTTTCTGTGTGCCAACCGGGGACTTTTTCATTTTCCACCACAATAGAAAACATATAAGGAGCAAGTCCATCCTCTTTGGTGTTTATTGGATTAATTTCTCTACCAAACAAATCAACATCCCACCCCTCTCCTTGTAGTTTAGTTAAGATTGATAAGCGAAGATTATGACCACTGCACATATTTTTGAGACTGGTTATCATACTAATCTTTTTACCTTTTTCATACATCCGTGGTTCGGATACCCAAGAAGGTGTGGCGGGACAAATGGTATTTACCCCCAGTGACTTATCAAATGAGTAGACCGGAATACTTTTTGAAATCTCCTCCAATCTAGACCGATTTTTATCTATTCCATTATAGAATCGTTGCACCTCATAAGATTCTGTCATCAGGACACATGAATTGTTTTTAGTGGGCATGGTTGCATTCATGTAAATAATTAAATCAGGGTTATCTCTGTCGTAAACCCACAGATCATCTGGGTTGGGACGAGTGGTTTCAAATGACTCTGGATCATAATCATCACGAATACAAACTTTTAATTTATTCACTCGTAAATCCTAAACTCTGATAGATCTTTATGTATTCCAGATGACTCTAAGTCAGGATTATCATCTTTGATATTTTCAAACAAGTAAAGTCCTCTTGCTGCCTGTTCAGGGGGAAGATACATGTTCCACCCAACAGTATCAAACGAGTCATCTTTGTACAGTCGATCCATATGTCTACCCTCGTAACGAGAAACCTTAAACCAGTTATAAGCGTCCTCATCATCAGTAAGAATCATTCCACCTTTCCCTATAGGGATGTGTTTCCTTCTGTGAAACGAAAGACAATAATATGAACCGGGAACATACATTCCACGTTTCATTCTAGTCGCGGAATCATAAACTGGATATGGGTTGAGTGGATACGCACCTGACCATTCTTCATCAACAAATTTAACACTACACCCCGCGTGCTTTATAGTACAAGGAACAGACACATAGGTTCTTCGTGGAACTTCCACGGTCCCAGATGCATTCAGATACTTCAAACACAAAAACATAGCATCAGTGCAGTTATCAACTGCAACAGCAAACTTACTTCCACCGTATTCTGCTAGTTTTTTCTCAAAGACATCAACAACATCCCACGGATCAGAACAATTATATTTTTCCATCGTGTAGGATAAAAGTTGTTCATCAT
>Ga0098038_1000409_pt1 | contig 19232 bp, 13 predicted proteins | sample 5B_taG_FD_75051 | JGI IMG/M metagenome (GOLD analysis project Ga0098038, IMG submission 75051) | Marine viral communities from the Subarctic Pacific Ocean - 5B_ETSP_OMZ_AT15132_CsCl metaG | ecosystem: Environmental > Aquatic > Marine > Oceanic | place: Pacific Ocean | collected 2015-01-08 | reverse complement strand
TGAAGCCTACTCTTGTTTGTGAGTCGCCTTTAAGATTAAATTTAACACACCTTATATCTTTTATCTCAGGTAAAACTGTACCCAAACTTGTGATATTTTCTTTGATTCTTTCATCAGAATTACCTGTCCAACTGTTTTGTCCGTTTACTATGTAAACTCCTGAATTGGAACTATTTACAACATAAAAATAGCCATTCGTTGTATGACCACCAGAACCCCAATTTTCTCCGTGTGCTTGTTGTGTCAAAGTTATATCATTTCTTGGAGTGATCCCTCCAATACTCATAACCTCATGACTGTTATGATTTCCAGCCGCAATTTTGAACAGAAAGGCTTCGCTGTTGTTGATTTTTCCTTGTATATGGGTGTCAGTTTTAACTTGAAGTGCCCAATTACCATCTGCATCTAAGAAACCAATCTCACTTGCTTCTGCATAAAGGTAACCATCTATGTTGCCACTACTGTCCATCATTTTGACTTGGTTTGAGTTGGCATCTGGTCCTCTTAATTCAAAATGATTACCATTTCTAATAGTGACTCTATTTATTCCACCAACACCTATGTAGTAGATATTGTCGTCAGTATCGTAAAGGTTATAACCTACTTGTGTTCCACTATTATTATGATAAATAAGACCTGTGTTGCCATCAGACTGACCTGCCTCTAATATTACATAGGTATCACCGCTTGCAGGCTTGACGTGTAATATACCATCAGGATCCGTAGTTCCTATGCCTACCCTACCATCTGATTTAATAAACATTCTTGTTTGATTACCACTATTTGCAAATCTCAAAGAATCAGCACTGTGGCTATATCCTATTAAGCCTTGAGACCTTGTTCCGTCTGAAAACATTATCAAGGCTTGATTAGAGGCTGGAGTTCTAAGATCGATAGCTACAGAGTCATTATTTTCTATAATAAGTCTATCAGCACCATCAGCAGAATAAGATGAACCTGAATCACCTCCATGTACATGTAATACACCTTCAGGATCTGAAGTTCCTATGCCTACTTTTCCGTCACCTTTAATATGCATACGCATACTAGTATTATTTGTCATAAAAGAAATGCCGTCTGCATTAGCTGTTCCAGATGAAACAACATTTCTAAGTACTAGTCCTTTATAAGTTGAACTAGCCGAGTAACCAAATAAAGCTCCATAACCACCATTTCTATTAGCTGCATACCAAATTTGTGAATCATCTGCATCTGTGCTTATTTGTACGGGCAGTCCTGGGTCATTTATTGAACCGTCACCAACAGATAATTTTCCTAATGGACTCGTAGTTCCTATTCCAACTTTATTATTGCTAGAGTCAACTACTAAGGTAGTTGTATCAACAGTTAGATCTGCTGACATCTTTACATCCCCCACGATATCTACGGGGACAGAAGGAGAAGCAGTACCTAGCCCAACTCTTGAGTTAGCGTTATCTACAACAAAAGTAGGTGAATCAAAAGCAACATCATTAGATCCTACTGTTAAAGTACCTGGCATAGTAATGTTGCCAGACAACTTAGCACTAGTAACTGTACTATCGCTTGGTGTTCCAATATTAACTGGATTGATTACATAAACTGTTACGCCTCTACCAGCTATCACGCCGTCCGTAATTGTTAGAGTATTTGAAGATATTGTGTATGAGTCTTGATCTTGAAAAACACCATCCACAAAAACTATTAAATTAGTTTCAGCAGCTGGATCATCTGAAAGAGTAAAAGCTGTTTGTGGGTTACCACCTGAATCTGCTGCTGTAAAAGTATCAACTGTAAGATTAGAGCTTTGTAAGTTAATTAGATTATCAATAATAACTTCAAGGGCCATTCCATTTGGAGGTGCTGCATCAAAAGTTAAGTTTGTACCTGAAAAAGAAAGAGTATTATGGTGCTGTAACACACCATTTAAGAACACCATAGCGTTAGCTTCAACGCCTGGATTAGTTCCGATATTGTAAGTTGTTGCTCCACCAGCTGTAGTTGCATTAAATATAGTCTGGTTAGCAGACTTTGAAGCTATATTTTCTTGAATCTGTTCAAGAACTCCAGCGGTAACCCTACCTTCAGCAGCATCTCCAGACGAGAATGCTCTTGCCGTAGTGCTCTCTTGAGCACGAACAATAGTTAATGTATTACTAGACCTAGCAGTACACTTACATATTTCATTATTTGAGCCATCATCAAAAGTAATTAAAAAGAATTCACCAGCGTTTAAGCTTGGGAATACGCTACCATCTGTTACTGTAGCGCTCGTAGCAGAGTTGCTAAGACTGGATGCAAGTGTCGTCTTGGCATTGTTTTTAAAAACAATTCCCACAGTAAAAGCCTCCTATTTTTAGCTAACTGTTACTGTCCAGGTAATTGTCATTGAGTCAGCTGACCCTTTGTTAACAACTGAAAATACTGTTCTACAAAGCATAGTACCGCTTGAAGAAGCATTTAATAAAGCTGCTTCCGTAACAGCACCTGTGCCTGTTCCTGCTGCAAAAGTCGCAACATACGTCACAACAGCAGCGGAAACGCTTGTACTCGTAAGAGAGACTCTTCCAAGTTCACTTCCAAGAGCAGTATCAGAAGCCGCTGCAGCTGTAGAACCACTACCTATGGCCATGTGAGACATGGCTGTAGCTGAAGCGTCTTTTATTCTAGAAGCAACGTAGCCTTTACCAGCGGTAACTACTAAGTTATCAACTTCTTGAACAACCTCTCCATTTATTGCAATTGCTAATTTACCTTTTAACTTTAAGTCATCATTTATCATTTGAGCTCCTAATTTAATACAAATGTATTTAAAGCAGCAGTATTCAGTATACTTCCCCCACCGGGTATAAACAGAATACTTACTGATTCAGATATTGTAGCACTATCCGTAAGGGATTTGCCAAAACTATCTACCAAACTTTCTGCGATACTTACAGATTCAATGTCTGTTAAATCTCGTGGTATAGCAATTCCAAAACTATGAACAAGTGTATCACCTATAGAGGTAGAGTCTTGTATTCCATCAGCCGAGTTCAGATTAGTTGTTTCCGTAACACTTAACGTATCTGAAAAAATGTTTTGCCCAGCTACATTAAGTGATTCTGTTATAGATACAGAATCAGTAAGTGCTTTAGAAACGTTAAAGACAGGGGTGCCGTCTGACATAGAAAGGCTGTCACTAGGGACTGAAGCTAATAAAAGGGCGATTGCTTCAGAAATACTAGAAGTATCTGCTATATCAGGCTTAGACACTGAAAAAGCTTGTGATTCGCTTATGCTTAATACATTGTTTTTTACAATACCTGACTGTGTAGCTAAATCATCACTAGCACTAGCTGTATCATCTAAAGCTGCTGTATCCGTAAATGTTCTAACAAAACTAACCACTCTAGCTAGAGACTCAACTACGCTAAGGTCTCCAGTACCTGCAAGAGACGAGTTTACCTCTCCTCCCATACCACTATGGTTAGTACAATAGTAGAACAATGTAGTGGCGGTAGCGTTAGTAACTTGTAGCCTAGTAAACGCACCTGAAGACCCAGGAGTACCGTTTGTAGTTACACCAGTAGTATATTGACTGCCACTAGCATGGCTGCCATTTGAGGTTTCACTAAACCTAAAAGGGTGGTTTGAGTTACTAGAATCTGATTGATCAAAAGTATATGTATTACCCGCTAACAGATGCACTATAGGAGTAATTACCCCATCTATATAGTATTTATTACCAGAGCCATGATTGTTTACACCAGTTGCTACAGTCACTGCAAACGTAGTGTCTCCAGTATCCTGCATAGAGGTTTCAGCCCCCATGCCACTATGTATAGCACAGTAGTAATGTAAGTCAGGAGTAGAAGAACTTATTACAATTCTAGTATAAGCTCCTGCAGATCCAGGTGTACCGTTTACAGTTACGTCTGTAGTGTACGCACTACCTGAGTTGTGAGTGCCGTTTGCTGTAGTAGAAAACCTAAAAGGGTGGCCTGAATTACTTGAGTCTGACTGGTCAAACGTGTATGTAATACTTTCGTTTAGAATTAATCCGGGACTAGGTAACCCATCTATGTAGAACTTATTACCCGATCCGTAAACATTAGTTCCCGTAGCTACAGTAACTGTGTAAGTCTTAGTTGTAGGTACGCCAGAAGAATCGTCAACAGCTTTGCCTACATCTTTTACATCAGACTCAGATATGCTTGTAGTGTCAGATTGTGGAAAACTTACTAATTTAGCTATCTGCTCCGTTACTGTAGGGGTATCTGCTTTGGATAAAGCTGTGGATAACGCTGGAGCATCTGCTAAAGAAGCCGTATCACTTTTTCCTAATCCTACGTTTTGAGCTAAATCTTCTGATACGGATAAGGTATCAGAAGCTGGTGTAGCAAATAGTTTCGCAACTTCTTCAGTAATAGTAGTAGAGTCTGTTTTACCTAACCCACTATCTACGGAGGCTACTGCATCAGATACTGAAGGTGTGTCTGCAAGTACCCTAAAGAAGTCTACAGCCTTGCTAAATTCTTCAGATATAGTAGGAGTATCAGACAGGCTTACACCCATAGCTTTTGCTAATTCTTCTGTTACAAGAGGGGTATCTGCTTTTACTAAACCTACACTACGTATGTCCGAATCCGCTAAAGATAAAGATTCTGCGTTTGGTGAGTTATATTGAGCTGAAAAATATAAGTTTTTAGTATCTGCATCTACGAATACATTTGCAGCTTGCAAATCCGTAAACTGTAATACACCCTCTAGATCGGTAAACGTAAGAACAGATTTAAAATTCTGAAAAGTAGATACGGGACTTAACGAGTCCGTATCAATGACTATACGTAAGTTATTGGAGTCAACAATGACTTTGAAGGCCATCTAACACCTCCAACGTCTTCTTGCTTGTCTAATCCTTGAGTTAGGATTGTTTCTTGTTTTTGCTGAACTTCTTTTTAATTGACCTAAAGACCTAGCGCAATAAGATTTACGCCTTTTAGCAGCTTTACTACCTTTCTTAACTTTACCAGTTACTGCTGTTTTTAACTTAGACCCTGGATTAGCACGCCTGTAAGCAGCTACCCCTTTTTTAGTCATACCAGCCCCTGACTTAGTTTTACGGTAGTTCCCGCCTTTGCCAGTAGTTCTACGTATTGGTTTAGCTCTTTTCCTTGCCATTAGTCAAAGTCGTCTCTTACTTTAAATTTTATAAAATCTTGTACGGTTTGTATGTTGCCATCAGATTTAGTAAATTCTACTTCCCCTTCAAACGTACCCGCAGAAGTCCAAGTCCCAGAGGGAAATATTAAACTGCACTCGCCAGCAGAAGGGCTAGACAAAGTAGCTGTTATAGTAGAAAGAACAGTAGTTTGACCTACTTCCCTAATACGTAGTTTTACAGAACCACCTGACAAATTGACAGGGGCCCAAGTGGTGTTATCTTCTTCGTCTAGAGTCTTACCTGAAGCCGCAGTATTGCTGTCCTTCAAAGTAAAATTTAACTCAGGTAGAGTATCACCTACTACTAATTTGACTGTACTTGAATATGCCATATTTTAATTATAACTGACTGTAAATTGGAATTATATCTTTTACTTTAAAGTCTCCAGTAGTTAAGTCAAACGCTTTTTCGAAACCAGGACCTAAGGGGCTTACCCAAAATGGGTCTCCGTATCTTTTCTCTGCCATGAATAATGGAGCAGCTAATGCATATGGCCCTAAAGCACCTGATCTATCAATAACTTCAAAACTGTATTCGCCCCAATCCATGTCTAATGATCTTCTATAGTTTTTATCATCGGGGCTTATACCAGGTAGCGCCCATGCCAACCCTACTTTAAATCGCTCTCTAAGGTCTAAACCTAACATACTTAAAGGTAGAAGAGCTGTAGCTGCTAGAAACAACGGCATCCCTGCTGCAGTTAGACCCGCTTCGTTAAACCTATTTCCAGATTCTCTCATAACCCCACCAATAACATTTTTACCATAGGCATAAAAGAAAGATTTAAGCTGCCAAATTAAAGCAAACCTAGGGTCAGAAGCCCACACAGGCCTTTCTGCAGCGTTTGGTCTAACGATAGACTCATCTACAAATCTAGCTAACGCTAACTTAACTTTAGGGTGGTTTTCTAGGTTTTGACCATCTTTTTCCCAATTGCTTACATCTTCCCAGGAAAGATCAAGTTCTTGTAAGTATCTTGTAGACCTTTGGTCTCCGTTTTCCGACATCAATCTATGTTCTTGTAAGAACCTTTTACCCATACCAGAAGCCATTATTCTAGTAAACCTTGTATACCACTCAAGCATCGTAACTCTAAAGAAACCTTCAGAAAAACGTTTAGCTTTCTCACTCATAAAGTCTAATTCACCAGCATTAATATACATAGTGTTTATCGCTTCAGTAGAAATAACCCCTATGTCCTTAGCTAACCTAGCTGCTTCTTCGGGGTTACGTACATAATTAGCAAACTCTTTACCAAAGTTTCTCCAACCTTTAAATTCTTTTGATCTAAGAACTGGACCAGCTAAATCGGGTAAAGACGCAAATACTGAGAAAGCTAATAAAGTAGTTATGTTAGCCACAAGACCCCAACTGTTTATAAACTTAAACGGTGCAGACATATTAGGATTTACTCTGCCTAATAATGCATACACTGCGTTTCTTGCATATTCTTGTTGTTCTTCTGGTAGTTGGCTAATAAGTCTCTCTACCTCTTTGGCCCCTCCTCTTTTCTGATACTCAACTCGTTTTACCGCGTTGCCAATATATCTCCTTATAGCTATGTCTGGAGAAGTCAAAGCTTCTTTATCTCCGTCTTTGAGTTGGCGCAAACGTGCGGTTGGTATATTTTTAAATGCTTCTGCTCTTTGTTTTAATATACCTAAATTAAAATCGTTAAACTCTTCTTCAGTAACATTAGTTTCATTGCCCTCTAGTAATCCATTATCAGGATCTACAACTAAGTTATCTACCATTTCAGTAGCTTGTTGTTCATTTATAGAAGGGTTAAATTCAACTATAAGATTTACTAACCCGTCTCTAAGAGCTGGGCTGTTTTGTATCTCTGCAATGTTTACTAACCTAGGGTAGTAGTTTTCTAATTTTTGAATACCTAATTCGCTTAATCCTTCTTGCTCATAAAAATTAGATAACCATTCTCTAACTTCTTTTGCCTTCTCGCTTAGTTCTTCATTTGATTTAGTATTATCTTCTGCTTCTAACAATATTTGCCTAGCCTCTGGTGTAATAGCAGCTACTTCATCTAGTCCTAAAATGTTAGAGAGCTCATTTACTTTTGCGTTTATCTTTACAATTTTAGTAGTTAAAAACCCTGTCTGTGTTTTAGTTTGCGTAGGAGAATAGAAAATTTCTGATATCTGTTTGCCTACTGGGCCTAAAGATCTTAAAAAATTATCATTATCATAAAAAATGTACTTTAACATTCTAGGGATGTTGTTATCAGACGATAATAGTTCAGCAGTTGTTTTTCTTAAATCATTAAATAGTTTCTTACCCGCTACATTTTTTACAGTCTGAGGTATAAAGTTATCTACAATGTTTCTAACATAATACCGTTCAGGTAAGCTAGTTGGTTGTCTTATTGGGTCTTTGACTCCATCTCTATATGAACTAGTAACTTCCTCCACATACTCAGCAAAAGTCGGGTTAAGGTCAAATCTTTGTCTAACGACTGAACTTAACGAGTTAAACGCTTCTTGTATTTTTGCAGCAATTCTTTTGAAAAAAGATTGAGCTTGGTTTTTAGCAGATTTTGTAGGATCTAATAAGTAAGCAGCTATTTGGTCTGCGTACCATTCTTCAAATCCAAACTCGCCTTCATACTGATTAGTGCCTATTTCTTGTTTAGCTTTTTCAAATTCTTTTAGTAAATTGTTAAACAAAGTTTTATTAGATAAAGAGTTAATAGCTTCTTGATTAAACACAGCATGTCCTAGCTCGTGAGCTAATGCTAGAGCTGCAACGCCTTGTTCAAACTTAGTAGCACCTTCATTGAGATTTACCAGAATAATACTAGCGTTTCTAAAATTTATAATCCGACCTTTTAAGTCCTGCTCTTGCATTATCTGTTGTTGGTCTCTAACTAACTGGTCTATTTCAGGATTACCAGTATTAGGATTTTCATCTGCTGAAAGCACTGCTATTTCACTTGTAAGTTTAAATTTATCTCTCGCAATGTTCATTAAACTTTCAACAAAACCTGGTGCGCCAAATCTATTAGATAAAGTTTCTGATACTGTGTAAGTCATTTTAGGAGCTTGAGGTCTAGTGGCATAATTCCTAGTAGGTTGTCCTAGCTCATAGAAAGTAGCAGCGTTATAAGCAGCAGTTGCTTCTTGTTCTGGAGGCAAACCTGGTTCAACGTCGGCACCTTCGTCCTGTGCTTGTTCAAACTGAAACTGACCTTCCTCTCGCATAGAGGGAGTTACAATTTTATTGCTGGGTTCATCTATAAGAGGATTTACTTCCTCATTTATAAAATCTTCAACGCTTTCTATACTTTGCTCCGTTTCACTAGCGAGGCCGCCCCTATCTAACTTATCTCGTTCTCTATTTGCAAGCTCCTCATTTATTTCTTCTCTAGTAAATAAACCAGTATCCTCAATTTGTTGTATTAAGGAATTTCTATCAGTCCTTGTAGTTCCCCTAAAGGGAGCTTTTTGTGTTTCAGATAAAGTAAGATTTCCATAAGTTACAGGATTTTGAACTGTAGGATCAATACTGAGTTCATATCCTAAGTCTCGAAGTAATAAGTACACAGTGTTCAAGCCATCTAGCCCAGCATCTTTCGACCCTCTAGTGCCCGCAGTTTGACTAAGACCTAATTGGGCGTTGTATCCAATGCCTGCAGAAACTAAAGCAGGCATATACACAGGTCTAGGTGCAGTCATGTTTGGGCCTTTTATTTTCCAACCTGTTTTTTTATTTTCATTACGAATTCTAGATTTTTCTATATTTAATGCTCTAGTGACCTGTGCAGGTAAATCTAAAGCTACATCTGCAGTAGAGTCAGGGGTTTGGAGCCTACGTATCTCGTATCGCTCATTATTATTTTCTTGAATGATATATAGATTATTAGGGTTTGCTTGCGCTACTTTTACATAAGCATTTAGTAACGAGTCAGAATAAAAACCTGCTGCTAAGTCAGATTCCATAGGTCCGTTATATTCAGCCTGCACTGGAAATAAGGTTCTAGCTGTCGTTTTTAATGTTTCGTCTCTACCCCTACCAGGTGCCCAACCTTGTTTAGTTCTATCTAAAATAGGAGGATCATCAGATATTTCTGGCACATCTAATTGTTCAGCTCTCTCTGCAACCCCTGCAATTTGACTTTCTCGTTCAAATCCTATTTCATCGGTATCAACGTCATCCTCTATAACCTCGCCGTCATCATCAAACTCTAAGTTTCTAGTATCTGGTTCTTCTTGAGGTAACTTAGCTTTCCTTTCGCGTAAATGCGTTTCAACTTCTTTAGCTGGTTGTACTGTGTAACTAGACCCAGCGAATAAAACATTGGCTTGTGTTACCGTTGCATCTAAGTCTTGAGAATTAGTAGATTGGTACCAAACAGGGTTACCTTGATCATCGTGTACTTCTACAACCATGGTGTCTTCAGGCTTTCGGTTGTGTGCGTAGCCTAACGCGTTTACAAGTTCAGAATCCAGTACAGTAGTGTTGTAAGGATTCTTCTCCATTCTCATTTTAAAAGAGTTTGCTTTTCTTTCATTAGTGGTAATAAACAGACCCATTTCAGAGGTTACTACTTCTCCTGTTTTTGGGTCTACAATCCTTCTACCTCCAGCTGTCGTATAGAAAACGCCTTTGTCTCGTAGCTTTGATCCATTCTTTCTAACCCAACTGTTCCAGGTATCAAAACTATCCCTATCTATATACATAGAGTCTTTTTTATTATCTGGATTAAGCATAGCGTCATACTGTGAACCAAGCCATTCTTCTGGTTCCTTGTATACTCTTCCTGCTTCTGTTTCGCCTACTCTTTCTTCCTCCCAATCCCTTGCAGCTTCTTGGGTATGAACATCATCTATGTCTGTTCTAGCTTTGCCTATAATGCTGGTGACTGTACCACCTGCTCCACCAATGCCCGCCCCACCAAAAAATCCTGCAAACACTGCTTGCGCTCTATCTAGGTTCGCTTGAGCCTGAGTATAACTATCATCAATAGCGAACTTCTGTTGGATGCTAAGTTCTTCTTGAAGTCCTTCTGTTGCACCTTCGGTACCAGCAGTTCTTATTGTAGAAGCCCCAATACTTTTTAAAATTCTATTATGAACAGGACCATTTCCTTTCTTCATTTGATTTATAAAACTTCTAGCAACCAACGCCTCTCCGCCTACACCTATGGCTGTAAAAGGCACACCCAACGCTAGTGCTTGAAAAGCTCTATCTGAATCCAACATATCTTGGTCAGCAAAGTTGCCATACGCAATACCTGCCCCTTGTGGGTACTCTTGACCAGCTGCACCGACCAACCCCCCACGTTGTGCGTACTTTCCTCGAACTACTTGATAAGCACCTTGTAGAAACTCCTCTTCGTCTTTGTCTAGAGCTGGGGGTAAGTTCTTTTTATTTTGTTTTTTAGCCTGTTCATATGCTATCTTTTTTCTAACAATACGTTCAGCTTCTTTAGCTCCTATTTTTTGAACCAAAGCTTTTGTCATAGCAGAACCCGTTAGCCCTGCTGCAGCTCCAGTTAAAGTTCCAGGGCCCGGCGCTATCAAACTCCCTACAGCAGCACCAGCTATAGCAGTTACTATACTAGCTCCAGCAGAAGGTAAAAACTGACCAGTAGCTCCAATCGCTTGATTTATAAAACCACCAAAGGTAGGTTCATTTAAAAATTCTTCAAAGTTTTCAAGCCCTGCCATATAGGCAGAACCTTCTAACTCCATTTGTTCAGCTTCTGCTAGTGCATTATCTCTAGCATCTTCATCACCCAAAAGCTGATTACCTAAAGCCCTAAAATAGTTTAGGTTAGCTGCAGCATTGGATGCTCCTGTTCTAACTCCTCGAGTAAAAAAGTTATAAGGGTCATTTTCCAAACCAGCGGGCGTACCTGCCTCTAACGGTTGACCTGATAAATCTCCATACTCAGTCTTGTCATAAGCGCCTAATACGTTATTGTCAGTGAGGTCTCCAACCTGCCCACCTGAAAAAGGTTTTTTATCTTCTTCTTTTTGAGTAAATAATTGAAATGCAGTGTCTGGGTCTACAGTTCTAGGTTTAGAAGAGTCGGGGTCTAAGCCTCTAGCCTGTTGCATAAAGTCAGAAGAGTAGTCAGCCGAAGCATCAGGAGTCTCGAAAGCTAGCATAGCTTCTATAAGGTTCTCTCGTACTGTAGGATCTTCTAAATCAATTTTAGCTTGAGAGTTGTACCCAGTCCTATTAGATACAAAATTTATATAGTTTTCAGTAGGGTTGTCGTCTGAAGGAGGGGCAAATCTATTTATTACATCCTCAACCGTGTCTAGATTATGACGTAACTTATAGTTTAGAAGTACTTTATCAGCGGCTCTTAGGCCGTAGAGGGGGTGTTCGAATTGTGCATAGCCATCATTGTCGGACCCTACCTGACCTAGCCAATTATTGTTAGCATTGTAACGAACGTTAAGCCAATTTTTATTTCTTTGTCCAACCTGCATATCATTGTGGATTTAGTACTGGAAGCACTCGTAATAAAATCGCATAGTCTGTAGGACCTACAGCGTTTTCGATTTGTTGAGCCGATAAACTTTCTTCAGCTTCTGTCAATTGACCTCCAAAAGTTTCAACTGTTACTAATTCAATTGGTGTACCCTTAGCGTCAACTCTCCAAGCCATATTTTCAAAAGCGTTAGCGAAAGCGTCGCTGTTTTCAGGCGCTGGTATATCCCCCCAAAAATCTGCTGAAAAGAAATTGAAATTTTGCTTTAACTTATTATAAGCCGATTCAGATACCAGTGTTTTGACTTTTTGGAATACCCTCTGTCCTTTACCTGTTGAATTTTTTAAAATACCTAATTTATCATAATTATCTGGTATGTCATTTAAAAAAGCATCAAGCTCAGTTCTAGCTATCCTATACGCAGAAGAAGCCCCACCACCGTCTTCGTCAGAAGGATCAGCAATAGCCTCATCTAACGCAGTCACTAAGTTATCTAATGCTTCATCTTGTGTTTCTCTAGCATCATCGGCTAACTCTTTTCTATAATTTAAGAACGCTTGTCTTGTATCTATATTTTGTCTAGCAGCTTGAAGTAATTCACCACTATCAACAGAAGGATCACCTGTTTTAATGTTGTTAACTAGACTAGTCGCTAGACTCCTAACATCTGATTCCGTGGTCTCAGGTCCAGCTAATGCACTAGCTACTACTAAACTAGCAAGAAAAGGGTTCTGTACTTTCTTGTCTTCAACCGCTTGTTTAAAACTTTCTCCGCTGTTAACTCCAGCATTTTGTAATGCGATCTTGTAAGAGGCTACAAGATCATCTGACATAAAACTTTGAAGGTTCCCACTGTTTACTAAATCTAAAGCTGCTTTTTTAGTCGTTATTTTAGAAAGGTCTGGATATTGAGACATATCTATGCCATCCATAAACTGTTCTTTAGTTAGAGCACTAGCATCTGTTTCTAGTCCTATTTCGGTTCTTGGAGTTTGGTATTTTTTGAACCTAGAAGAAGTGCTTTGTCTAATTTTTTCAGCAACTTCATCATCGCTTAGGTTTATAACAGACCCCCCAAACTGAGCCCTATATTGGTTAATCGCCCTTTTGTCTACAGAATCAGTCGTCGTACGACGCATAGGGACATTCCCACTATTTAATAGCTCGTCTTGTAGTTTTTTGTTTAGTCCAACTCTTGACCCTAAAGCATTGCCACCTAACTTACTTAAGACCTCTCTCTGTTCATCTGCGGTGAGTTTAAAGAAGTCATACTGACCCCCAGGTTGTATACCTTGTAAAAGGTCTGCGTCACTAACCCCCGCTATAGAGCTAGTTTGATTAGCCCCAGCAGCTTTATAGTCATTCCATTTCGCAAGCTTATCTGCACTAATTCCTTTTTGTATTAAAGCAGTCGCAGATTGTAAGCCCACGGATTGGTCAGCTCCCCTAATCTGACTGTTGGGATTATCTATTGCGTTATAAGCCTGTTGTCCTGTTACTCGTACGTCGTCCATTAAAGTATCAGTAGTAACGCCGTCTGTTCCTGTCCCTGTAACACCTAAAGTCTGTTGTATATCAGGTTGAGAAAGCGCTTGAGCCTTTCTTGACATTGTAGGATTAATAGCAGTATAAAGTTGATTTACCCTACCTTGTAAAAGAGCCCCAAACTCCGCACCGCTTAACAGTAAGGTATTGTCATCTTCTCTATCTGTTCTGTTTCTTGTAAAGAAACTAAACTTGCCGTCTTTACGTTTTAAAGGAACCATAACAACAGACTTACCGCCACTTATCCAATCATTTATGTCTTTGTCCGCAGCTGCTAACGCATCAGCGTTGCCTGATGCTTCGGCTTCTGCTCTACGGTCGGTTAGGCTAGTAGGAACTAAAGGCTTACCTTGTTTATTTTTGTTTATAACTATAGGGCCACCTACCTCTCCTTGTTCTACGCCTGACCCCTCTCGTACGTTTGTGTTTATGTACTGATTTAAACTAGTGTTTGTATTTAAAACATACTGCCTAGTTCTAGGGTCCATCTTTTGAAAAGCTTCTAGATAACCTTCGCCTAATTCATAAAGGCCTGTTTCTGCATTTAGGTCCATAAACCCATCAATAGAGTCTAAAAAAGAAATCTCACGATTTGCTTTATTAGCATCTAACCCAAATTCAGCAATTTCTGTTTGTGTTTTTAAAGCTTCTCTTTTTAAAGCAGCATCTTGTGCTCTAGATACATTACCTAGTGCACTTTCAAAAGCTTTTGCAAAGCTACTATAACTTTGTGCCATATCTAAATACCAAAAGTTAACCCAATTATAGCAGCGCTAGCTAAAGACCCGCCTAAGTTTGTCATGTTTGCTCTGTGACTTGCTCTAGCATTTTTATAAGCCATATCTCTTCTTGCCGCATTTTCAGCTGCCGTGTTTAGTTGGCCAAGAGCATTTCTGTTAACACCCTGACCGACGTTTATTAAATCAGCAAGAGTAGCTTGATTTACTTCTCTTTGTTGGATACGCGACCTGTTAAGAAGATCAGCCCTATTTAAAGCCCCGCCTAAATTAAGAGCTTTCTCTTGTTCCTGTCTTTGCACTGCTGTTAGGCCAGCCCCACCGTACCTCTCTATGTTTCTTTGCTGTATGTCTCTTGCTCGTTGCGTTGTTTCTGTAGCAGTCTCAGCGGCTTGGTCTATAAGACTAGTATCGTCTCTAGCTTCAATTAAACGTTCTTCAAAGGGCCTAAAATCTCTTATATAGTCTTCGTAATCCGTTCTAGCTATGTCGGCATAAGCTTTTTCAGGATCTGTTACTTCGGGCAACATGCCTACATTAAATTCAATAGCTTCTGGGTTTTGCATCCCGTACCCTTCCATAACTTGTCTGTATCCTAAACTTACTGGTATAGCCATTATGTTTTATATAAGCCTCCGCCTAAACCTGATATATCTTGAAATAACTTAAACCCTTCGGCATCTAAGTCTTTAGATTTAGCATAAGCCGCAGACCCCGCCGTAGTAGCAATTCTAATACCTGCCGCAGTTCTAGCGTCTCGCAACATTTGTTTATCTTTGGCCTCCTGTAAAGATTTAGTAGTTTCCATTCTAGCTATTTTACTTAGTCCAGTAGTAGCATCGGCTTGTTGACCCCTAGCTACTCCTAACACGCCTACTTGTTGATCACGTTTCGCACCTAAAGCATCTGAAGTAGCCTTACCTATTTGGGCTCCGGCAGCAGAAGCAACATCAGCTGCAACGTCCACAGATCTTGCTGCCTGTATACTTGGTTTTGCTGTAAGCGCTATCATTGTATCTGCGTTAGCAATGCCTGTAGCCGTAGGAGTAAAATCTTCTGAATCCGCTACATCGCGCATTTCACGCAATAACGGTCCGTATAACCTTCTAAAGTCTTCTTTTTCTTTAAGGGCAAGTGAAGCCTGAATTTTTTCATTTTCTGTAGGCTTATACTCTTGTTTTTTAGGTTTACTCAACGTTTCTCCTATAAATTCGTGTGTCTAAACTCCAACCATTTTCAACAGCATACTCTTCAAAGCTTGAAACATTTGATTGGGCTTCTATAAATTTACAGCCTAAATTTTTAGCCACATCATTTATCCAAGTTTGATGAGTAACCCATTGATGCTCACCAGTAGCATAAGTATACGCTACCCACATGTACAATGTCTTGTCTTTTGTGTACCTATCTATTTCAATAGTAAGAACTAAGAAGCCTTTACGGGAAGTGAATAGAAAAGCTCTTTCGTTTACACACTCGCTATAAACGTCTTCAGGAAAAAATGTTAAATTAGGGTTGTCTCTCAGTATCTCCTCTAAACCTGGTTTTACAGTGTCCCACATAGATCGTATATCTGTAAGCACAGGTTCAACAAACCCATCAGTAGTCAATCTCCTTACCATATCTTCTATACCTTTTTCTTGGGTTTAGTCCAACACCTTTGTATTTAACAAGTCTTCTAACACCAAGGTCTCCTGCTCTTGACCTAGCCTCAGCTTCTCTAACTTGTTCGTCAAATAAATTCCTGTAATCAGCTGCTGCTCTTGGGTCACTCCATTCCCTAGCGGGTATACGTAGTAACCTCCACAAAGCGCCAAATATAATGCCGTCTCTGTAATCGGTAGAAAAATCTGTATCTATATTATTAGAAGACCTAGAAGGTTTAAGAGCTACACTAACTCTAAACCCGTTTGTTTTCGTAGAACTCGGCACAGGAGCTACATAAAACAAGTCTGGAGATATCTGTAAAAAAACTTCTGGCGTGCCTGTTCTATCTCTCCAATCAGGGTAGTTAAGTTCTAAACTACGAGGGCTAGTGGGGTCCATATCTTCCCCGTCATAAGTCATCCAAAGGATTTGATGAACATCGGTGCCAGTAGGTTGATCAAATTCGTACTCAAAAACTCCGCTTATGCTAGTAACTACATCTAGCTCGACTTTATAAGCTTTAGATTTTTCGCATAGCTCAATAGTAGATGAACGTAAGTTTGTTTCAACTAAAGTATCAGGACATCCGGGAACGTACGGTAATACGTCTTTTACTAAAGAATCAAAACTAGCCACCTTAGCCTCCTATATTAGAAGTCGCTAAACCCCTAGTGGCAAGGTCAAAGTTAGGATTAACCAAATTCTGAGCTTGAGTTCCAGAACTTAAACTGTTTACAAATAATTGATAATGCTGACTAGACCTTTGTACATTACCTGCGTATTCAGAATCTTTTAAGTACGACTTGAATAAAACAAAATCTACTACCGCGTTAGCAAATGTGTCATCAATATCAATAGTAGAAGATGTAGAACTTAAATCAGTTGGAGCCTTAGAGAATACAATTTCGACAAAAGCATTTCCAGAAACTCCTGGATATACATAAAAACTTCTAGGGTCGTCTTGATCAAAAATGTAATGCTTCACGTTAGTTCCGTGTGCCGCATCTCCGCTGACGGTAGGATCATTCCAATCAGGCTCTTGAGTGTTAAGGATGTCGCTATCGACAATTCTAATTGCTCTTTTTCCTGTAGCACCGCCAGAAGCATCAGACATATTTCTGGTTACTTTTATTAATCTTAACCCAGTTGTTGGTAATGTTTGTTTTGTGCCAGTAACTAATTGAACATTAGACGTAGTAGCAGAAGCATCCGGTCTAAAATTAACAATCTCTCTTTGTGCATCATTTATATATCTAAGTAATTCAGCTTCAGGCCAACGCACGCTTGTTGTATCTTGTAGAGTGTCTTGCACTCTAGCAATAATGTTTGCCCCAGTAAGTGTTCCCATTTTTTATAATTAGTTAATAGCGGCTTGTAGCTCCTCTATCAAAACAGCTTTAGTTTTACGCCTATCCAACTCTATACCTAGAGTACGACCGTAAGTTTCTAGTTCAACTTTAGTCATACTTTCTAAATCCATCGGAGTTTCTTCTGTTGTAGTTTCCTCTGTTGTAGTTTCTTCTACTACAGGAGTCTCTTCTACTACAGGAGCTGCTGCTTTCTCTTCACTCTCAACTTCTCTAGCTCCTTGCTGTAAACATAAAACCCCAAAATCTGTCCCTACATTTTTAGGTACACCTGCCTCAAAAGAATCTGCATGTCCCCATGTAGAGGCTACATATGTGTCTTGGTCAAATACTACTCTCATTATTTTCTCCTTCTAAATTTATAGGCGACTAAAAAACTTTAGCCGCCCATAAAATGTTATCACAATTAGAATGCGACATCTAATCTTATGACACCAAAGTCCTCAGACTGACCTGTTATGTCAGAATTGTACTTTGGCTTCTTAAGACCAAAAATCTTACCAATTGAAATACCGTTTTGGTTTCCGTAGTCAAAAGTATCTTCAACTATTTCTGGAAGACCAATATCAGCCATTGCAAGTGATTGCGCACCGCAGAATAGACATGATGCGTAGTTAACATCAGCATCAGCTCCGCCTTTAAATCCAGCAGAACCAGCATTACTTGAGGTGCCAGCAGTGGCTCCTGAAGTGTTAAATACGTGTCTAAACTCATGAACCATAACACCGTCAACCATTAAGCTAGAAGATCCAGCAAATAGTTCGTTGTTTGGCCCTCTGATTCCAGCGCTTCTTACGTTTGATAAGAAGTCTGAATCGAGTTTAAGATCAGCCATTACTTGCGGGGAAACAAATAGATGATACATCTCTTCATTACCAGCGCCTCTCATACCTCTGATGTACTGATCTTTAGCAAAAGCTTTTAGATCAACAATGTGTCTGTACTTCAGAGTATCAGTAGCAGTAATAGATGTAACAGAACCAGCAGCAAGGTTATTACCGCTAATTCTCTTGTGTCTATTCGTTGTTGGTGCAGTTATATCACTATTAAACGAAAGATCCCCAAGGTTCTGTCCTGAAGTAAGAACAGGCCTTAAAGCTCCGTTGTTTTTATTTGTGTATGCAACACCAGCAAGCGATAAGAACGCAAGTTGGTCTATTCTATCAGCCATTGCATAAGCAAGGGCATCCCTTGAATGCTCACGGAAATTTACAACTGATTTTTGATCAGCCAATCTGCCCGAAAGCCTATTAGCAAATCTTAATTGATCAAGCTGTACGACGATGTCGAAGGATCTTAACGCCTCTTCATTTCCTTCTAAGGTGTTGTCTCCAACAATACCATCACCGGTCATGTCTGCAAGAAGAGTTAAAACTGCTCTTGCTCCTTTCTCGGATTGGGTAAGTTCAGAAATTTCCTGAACCATTGCGTTGGGTCCGCTACCTGCGAATTGATTAATGAAGGACATATTCCTAGCAACACGCCAGAAATCACGAGACCAGATGGTGAGCTGTTCACTGGTCAACGCGCTAAAGTTAGTATTAGCCATTTATATACCTTTAAGTTTAAAAGTTAACCAGTCGCTATATTCTGGGGCGACTTTTACCCGTCTACCCTTTATCGTTGGGAAACGTCTACGTGATTGTAACGAACACGAGCTCGACCATGTTTTACGTCTTGATTGACGAATACGTTGTTTAACCTCTACGAAGAGAACTAAGTATCGTCTTAGCGGACGTATCTATATACTACCCTACCCAAAATCACCGCGCAATCTTTTAAGTGTCTCTTCTGGTAGAGCTTGAAACTCTTTTTCAGACAACTTATTAAGATCTACTGGCTTGTCTCCTCTTTGAGCAGCGCCTTCTCCTTTCATAGAAGGTGGTTGTTGTTTAGAAGCTTCTATTTTTTCGCTGACCTTAGCAGTTTGTTTCTTTTTATTTAGTTCTGCTATTTTAGGATCAACTTTAGGAGCCTCCGTTTCTAGTAATTCTGGCTTTTTCATGTTTAGCGTAGTAGTGACGGCTCGTTCTAAAGCATAAGGGCCATCATATCCCTGCATCATAAAAGCATCCCTTAGTTCTAGAGCTTCTTTTAGCAAATCTGCATCATGGTCTGCGCTGTTTACATCAAATACTGGATATTGTTGCTCTAATTCGGTCGCTTTTGCTTGAATTGCCTGCACTTCTGTAGATTCTTGTATGTTTTGAGTAGTAGTTTGCTGGACTTCAAACATAATTTGCTGTTTTTCAGCATTTCTAATCTCAGTTCTTAAAGCAATAGCTTTTTCT
>Ga0098038_1000401_pt1 | contig 19380 bp, 33 predicted proteins | sample 5B_taG_FD_75051 | JGI IMG/M metagenome (GOLD analysis project Ga0098038, IMG submission 75051) | Marine viral communities from the Subarctic Pacific Ocean - 5B_ETSP_OMZ_AT15132_CsCl metaG | ecosystem: Environmental > Aquatic > Marine > Oceanic | place: Pacific Ocean | collected 2015-01-08 | reverse complement strand
TTTGACTACATGATTATCAGGACTACTGCTTTATTGGCTGCTGTGTTTATGATTAGGGCTACTGACCCTACAAGTGAAATGGCTGCTGCAATGATGGAAGAAGCAGATGGCAATATAGATGCCCTTAATAATGGCAAGGCTGCTTTATCTCATCAAAATACCTCTGACTCCTCTAAAGGTGTTATTAGGGATGTTACTTACACAGGTACAGTTAGACCTGTAGATACTCGTGGTCATTATAGTGGTACATATGATTTAATAAAAATACATATAGATACTACAGGTGGGGCTATTGGAACTGCTACATATTCTGTATGGGTTAAGGATGGCGATAAATTAGGAATGAATGAAGGCAATCAAGCTATCGATAAAGAAATTATAAATGGAGATTATCAAGCTTTAGCAGGTGGTCTTCAGATAAGATTTGCAGGAACAGATTTTAATTCTACTGCTGCTGTTGATGATATATGGGAAGTAGAAGTTATGGGTTGGTCAGAAGAAGTAGATGCTAATAGCTTGCAACCAATTAGAATGACACGAAGGTATCAGTAGATGCCTACTTTATCATCAGGTGGAACATTTGAAAATAATTGGAAGAATATTCTTGATAAACTAAGGAGTGTTCTTCGTAATGAATATGGTAATACTGTACCTGTATTTATAGGGGATGAGGAAGCCAATGCAGGTAGTCAGTTTATTCGCCTTGAACCTGTAGGTAGTGAGCTGTCTGAGTTTAATCAGACATCTGAAATAAGAGAATTTACTATAAATATTTATTATGTATTTTCAGGAGCTAATGTTAAGAAAACTGCTCTTGACCATATTTTAAGATTTGTATCAAGAACTGAAGCGTTAATACACGACAATATATCAATGACTTTAGCAGATAGTGGTAGTGCTTTTAATTGTAGGTTTGACTCTACTGAACTTGGCACAGATGATGAAGAAAATGTTTATATAGTTAGTTGGGTGTGGAAGTGCCAACACTTGCATATATAAAGGATAATTATGAAAATTAAATTAAAAGATTTAGATAAGAAATTACCAAGAGATAATAATCATTCAGGGATTGATGTAAAGAAATGGATTAAGCTAAATAAAGGTAACATTATTGAAGTAGAAAATGTTCCTGAGTTATGTAAAGATTTGGTAGTTGAAATTAAAGATGCCCCTAAAAAGAGCGTCAAACCAAAAGTTAAAAAAGAATTAAAAGGAGATAAATAATGGCAACAACAGCAACAGCATATTCTCCCAAAGAGTTTAAGGTCGCAGTTCAAGGAGAAACAACCTGTGGGACTGCACTACACTCAGGGATGTTTCAATTAGATGTCGATAGCATAAGTATGCCATCTCTAAATCCAACTCAAGTTTTAGATGTTAGGAGTAGTGGTGGAAGAACTTTAAAAGCAGCAGATGTCTTTACAGATAATAAACTTAGAGTAATTGAAATCGGCTTATCAGGAAGGATGCACAATGATACTTCTGCTAATGGTGGGCATATTCATCTTCTTAGGAATATTACAGATACAGCTTCAGGAAATATTTCTGTAGCTCATAATTATAGCCCAACAGGATTAGTCAGAGGTGTAACTTCAGGTCTTACTGCTTCAGCTTTTAAGTCCTTTACTCTTGCACTTATAAGACCTGATGCAGCAGTTAGTGGTAATAAAGGGTTAAATATGATATTTGGAGGTTGTCAGGTATCGAGTTTTACCTTGTCTGCAGACGCATCCTCAGATGGGGGAATGTATAAATGGTCAGCTACAATACAGTCAGGTCAAGTTCCTGAATTAGCTTCAACTGATGATTTAAGTTCTGTTGTTACAGCATATGCAAGTAATACTACACAAGTATTGAGCAGCTTGAATGCAAGTCAATTAAACGATGTAGATGTAGGACTGTCATCTTTTTCTTTGACTATAGATAATCCTGTAGTATTTGGTGGCACTTCAGATACAGGTTATAAATATATAAATCGTGGAGCAGAATGTTCTGTTACTTGTGATATGCAGGTAAAGTATGATGAGAATACTGATGAGTTTATAAGTAACTTTGACGCAGGGACTTTATTAACTAATGATTCGCCTCTTATAACCCAAGACTCTACTGCTCTTGATATTGATATTACAAATTCAATATTTACAAATGTAGCATTAAGTGAAGGTGATGTAATGATGCTTGATTGCTCAATCAAAGCATTAAGCCTTAGCACAACTGCACTTGTAACTATAGATGTATCTTAGGAGGTTTTAAATGGCAACTACATCAACTGCTTTTTCACCAAAAGAGTTTAAGGTCTTGTATAAGTTTCAAAGCGAATTTGGAACTCCTGCATCAGGTACAAATATGTATCAACTTGATGTTGATAGTATATCTATGCCATCATTAAATCCTAATCAGACACTTGACATTAAAACTTCTGATGGAAGAACTGCAAAAACTATAGACATGATGAAGGAAAATTATGGTAGACTATTATCTGTAAAAGAAATGACTTTCACAGGAACTTTCCATTTAGATACAGCTCATAAGCTCCCTTTATATAATATATTAAATCAATCTGCAAGCTCTGATGCAATTAATTTGGCATCAGGGTTTCAGCCTAATGCTTTATCTGATTCATCAGGAAGTCTTGGAAGCCACGAATTGTTTACTATAGTTATAGCAAGACCTCTAAGTACAAATACAGGTGGAGCTTTAGAGAATAAAGCTAAAAATTTAGAGTTTACAGATTGCGTTTGTACTAACTATCAAATATCAGCAGACGCAGGTACTGATGGGGGGTTGTACAAGTTCAGCATGACATTTTCAACAGGCTCTATATATTCTGATTTAGATGATGCAACTGATGTAACAGCAACTGCTTATGCAAATAGTACAGTTGTTACTATGGGTAAGATTAATGCAGGAAGCTTAAAGGTTTTTAATGCTAATCATGTTTTAAATTCTTTTAACGTTACTGTAGACCATCCTGCTATTTGGACAGGTGCAGGTGCAGCAGGATTTATTACTTGCAATAGAGGGCAAGAGGCATCTGTAACATTTGACGCACAAGTTAAATATGATGAGTTGGGTGATTCGCATATACAGAGTTTTGATGTAGGTGCAGTTCACGACAATGTTGGTCTTTATATAGAAAATTCAGACAACTTTGATATTTCAGTTAATGATTATATCATAACTAATGCAGCCCTTTCAGAAGGCGATATTATGATGTTAGATTTATCAGGCAAAGCAATAGACGATGGGACTGAAGCATTGCTAACTTTAGATTGGACAAGCTAATTAAATAAGAGGTTAAATGAAGTTAAAACTTGACTCAGGCAGAGAAGTTAAACTTAAAGATGTATCTTTAGATGATAGAGATGCAATGTTAGATAAAGTGGAGTATCAATTTAAAAAAGATGGTACTCCTAATGGCGTAAAAATGATGCACTCAACCATTACATTTTGGTTGCGTAAAGGATTAGATGGTGATACATCTGATAACTTTATTAAAGAATTATCATTTGAAGAAAGAACTCAAATCTTCCTAAAAATGCAAGACACCTTGCTATTGGGGGAAGGGAAGCCCTCCAACTCGAAATAAATATTATTTCTGAAGGTTGTGAGGGTTGTCAGTTTCACGAGTATCCATATAAGGCTCGAATCCCTGTTTTAATCGAGGGAAAGCGACCTGTTAAGGAGTTTGTATCAGATGAAGATGTTTGGGATGTAATTGACCTTTTAATAAAGGAAACTGAAGAAATGAATAAGAAGGGTAATGAGTTTGATGTTGCTAAATCAGTCAATTCTCAGATACCCTTTTTTGCTTGTAGGAATAAGATTTTAAATAAAGAATATCAGAAAGATATACAAAGATATATTTATTGTAAGGAATTTGGAGTTCCTGCATACAAAGGAGCATATGGCGACCAACCATCTAAATGGATTGAGAAGTCTTTTGTAATTAAAAATGCTCTGGCTAAAAAAGAAAAGGATTTGATAGATGGCAGCAAACAAAACAATAACGATTAATTTTGTCCCTAAGGGGGATGCCAAATTAATCACAGCCTTTCAGGGTCTTGCAAAAGCACAAAAAAAGTTTAACAACAATACTCAAAGAGTAACTAACAGCACAGGCATATTAGGAAATACTTTTTCTGTTGTTCGTTCTAAGTTGCTATTACTTAACTTTGCTATGGCTCTTGGAATTAGACAACTTGCAGGTTTTGCACAACAGGCTGCTAAAGTACAATCTATGAGTAGAGCTTTTGACACTTTATCTGGGGGTGTTAATAAGGGTTCTGCAGCTCTTGGAAAATTAAGAAGGGCTACTGATGGTACTATGGATGATTTTAGTTTATTTCAACAAGCAAATAATGCAATGATTCTTGGAGTTACTAAAAATTCATCTGAAATGGCTGAGATGTTTGATGTAGCTCAAAGGCTTGGTAGAGCATTAGGTAGAGATACAGCATCATCTGTTGAGTCTTTAATTACTGGTATTGGTCGTCAATCTCGGCTCATGCTTGATAATATCGGTATTATTGTTAAGGCAGACGAAGCGTATGAAGAGTATGCTGAAAAATTAAATACTACGGCAGATAAACTTACAGATGCACAAAAGAAACAGGCGTTCCTTGATGCTACAATGGAGTCAGCAAGGCAAAAAGTGTCATCTCTTGGGAGAGAAACTCTTTCAAGCGTAGACTCTTTTGATAGATTTATTACTGCCTCTAAAAATACAGCAGTAGCACTTGGGGATGTATTACTTCCTTCAATTACAAGTATATTAAATGGAATTGTTGATTTATCTGATGAGTTGAGAGGAGTATTTAGGTTAGCAAGAGATGGAAGGGATAATTTTAATTTATTTAACACAGAAATTGAAACATTTTCAGCAGGTATAGATGGTCTTAGCATTGAAGAGCTTGAGAAGCAGTTAAAAGATTTTCAAAGCCAATTAAAAGGTTTGCCTGAAAGTACAAAAGAGGCTGTAAAAGGGGTTACAGAGGTTGGAGATTTAGATTTATCATCAATGTCAATTATTATGCCTGAAGTAGATGATAAAAGTGTAATTACATTAGGCGATTATAATGAAAAATCAGCCGAATTGGGGGCAAATTTAGTAGAGGTCTCTCAAGGGCTTTTTGCTCTTAAAGACCCTTTTGCTATAATTGCAGAGCAAGCTGAAGGGACTACTCAAGCGTTTGATGCAATGATTTCAATAGACAATGATGTTTTAATTGAAAAAATTAGACTTTTAAAAGAAGAAATTGATAAGCTAAAAAATTCAGGCGATAGTGTAGAGCAAACCTTTTCCCAGATGATGGAAAAAGGCATTGAGATGGGTCAAGTTATTTCTAATCAATTTTCTGCAATGAATGCTGCTCAAACTGCAAGATTAGATGCAGAGGTAGCTGCTCTTAAAGCAAGCGATAAGTTTAAAAATGCGAGTTCAAAAAGCCAAGAGAAAATGGAAAAAGACCTTGCTTCCAAGCAAGCTGCTGAAAGAACGAGGCTTGCAAAATTTGATAAGGCTGCTAATTTTGCCAATGCAGGTATAAATATAGCTACAGCAATAACTAAAGTCTTGCCAAACATCCCTTTAGCTGTATTGATTGGAGCTATGGGTGCAGTTCAATTAGGTGCTATCGCAAGCACGCCAATACCTAAATTTGCTACAGGTGGTATGGTTGGTGGTCGTAGGCACTCACAAGGTGGCACTATGATAGAAGCAGAACAAGGTGAGTTTGTTATGTCCAGAACAGCAGTAAACGCTGTAGGTGTAGAAGCCATGAATAGAATCAATCAAGGTGGTGGTGCAGGTGCAGTAAATATATCTTTTGCAGGCAATGTTATGAGTCAGGACTTTATAGAAGATGAAGCAATACCAATGATTAAAGAGGCTATTAGGCGTGGTGCTGATATAGGAGTATCTTAGTGAAAAACACACAAATATATCCTGTTATAAAGATAGGTGATGATTATTTCTCTACCAACAATACTACATTTGAAGGCAATTATTGTAAACCTATCCTTTTAAACATACCTTCTATTAAACAAAGTGTAGATATTGAAAGTAGAAAGTTTAAGATTTCTAATGTATCTTTAGATTTATCTAATTTTCCTGTTAGTGGTGAAAGATTTTCAGACAGACTATCTACATCATCTTTAATCAACACAGAAGTTATTGTGTACTTTGTTCATCACGATACATCTGAAGAAGTGTATAGAGGGCAGATAAGAAGAATATCACACGATGATGAAAAGGTTAAGGTTGAGCTTGAAGATTTAACTGAACAAAAAGCACATAAGCCTTTGCCTCCTACTGCTCCTCCATCAAATTACTTGCCTGACAAATATGCAAATAAGCCAATACCAATGGTTTATGGACATGTAGATAGAAGTCCTTTACTACCTTATTATTCATATTCTGAAGATATTGGAAATGACTCAGATGAAGTTGAAAGTATTTTAGAATACAGATTGAAAATTGATACAGAACAATATTATGAAATAGTTGAGGAAACTGTAAATATAGGTAACGCACCATTTATGAAATCAGGGCTTTTTATTAAAGAAGCTGATGCGTATTTGAATCTTCATAAGACAAATGCTGAATTAGGCACTTTTGAAGGAGTAGAGAACTTTAGATATGAAGGCACAAGTATTGTATTAGATACAGATGATGTTAGTTATAGTGAAGATGAATCTGAAACATCTTCAAATGATTTTTCTAAGGGAAGATTAAGAGTACACCAAATAAGAAGATTTAATAAAGTTTCTTGGGAAGAAACAGGCGTTGAAGTTCAGGGAGGTCTTATTCAAGGAGAATTACAGGCAACATCAGCAGGAATTGGTAGGATTACAGGAACAACAGATACAGCTACTTGGCAAATAGGTGCTTCCATAGGGACAAATGATTCTGCTACAATGGATTGGAATGCAGGTCATTTTAAATGTATTCTTGAGCCAATTTCAATACCAAATTCTATGGCAAAAAATGAAGATGGGGATATTGAACCTCCTATTACAAGGGTTCTTGTAGATGTTGAGCATTTTAGCTTTAGAAGTGAAGAAACTACACCAAGTGGACAGGATGTAAATACATCAAGTGGACATTTTAATCAAAATGGTAGCATTTTATTTACAAAATGGGGAGTTTGGGTAGGTGGTGTACCTACTGATTACACTCAATTTGGTGGTCAATCTGCATCTACTTCTTTTACAAGTGCTAATTCTTTAGATAATATAAATGGTAGTGATTCTATAAGTGAAATTTTATTAGATGGGTTTACCACTCTAACATCTTATGATAATATAAAAATTGGGATTCCAAAGCATCTTTTCCCTGTTTATAATTACACAGGAACAACAACAACCTTTGATGATGATGATGATGTGGTCTTTAATGTAGATACTACTATAAATGATGCTTTTGTAGTTCAAACATTTTTTCTTGATGGTATAACAGATAAAGACTATTTTGTAAATGTAAAAGGCAGAGTAAACACATTTAATGACCACCCTGAACCTCCTGAAAACAATTTTATTGAAAACCCTATTGATATTATTTATGATATATTAAGGAGTGAACTTGGCTTAACTGCTGACCAAATTAATGAAGATGATTATGCAGAAGCAAGAAAAGAACACGAGGATTGGGAGTTTGGGTTTACTATAAATAAAAAAACAGATTCTAAAAAACTCATAGAAGATATTGCTAAATCAACAAAGTGTTTCCCTAAGTTTAAAAATGATGGCACATTTGGATTTAATATAATTAAAGATACATATACAGTATCAAATAATTATGGAACAGGTGATTATGAAACTGCAACTGAAATTAAAGAGCAAGATGTAATCAATTACTCATTTAGCAAAACTAAACCTGAGCAGATTTATAAAAAGGTAGATGTACAATATGAAAAAGACTATGCACAAGATTCGTATCTCAAAAGAACTGAATCAGAATACACAGGGATAAATACAGGCGAGTTTGATGATGTGGGGAACCCTATTTGGACAGATGAATATTATGGGATAGAAAATAGTAAGGATGCCTACTTAGAATTTGAATCTGATTATATTAGGAAAGATGATACAGCCAATCGCTTAAATAAATTTTTATCAGAGCAATACAGAAATGACCATCTTATATTTAACCTTAAATTACCATTATCTTACAATAAATTAGAAGTTGGTGATTTAGTTAAATTTAGGAGTTTGCTTAATGGGATAAAGGCTTATGGCATTGATTATAGATTAATACAAGACATAGGAACAATAGATGAAGCTGCAGGATATGAACAGAGAGCCTTTCCTTTATTTATGGTTACCTCTACAAAGAAAAATCTTGATTCAATCGAAATTGAATGTATGCAGTTGCACTATTTAAAGACAGCATTTACTATTGTTTCTTCAGATTGGTATGATGGAGTATTAAATGAACAAGGCAATTTTATTGAAGGAGATGAAACAGGGTTATTCTATTTTCCTGATAGTTCATTTGCATCTGCAATACAAGAAGAAACTGTTGAAGAAGAAGTTATAGAGCCAACAGGTGATGCTAATAGCGATGGGCATGTAAATATATTAGACATTGTTGCTATCGTAAATTTTATTTTTGGCAATCAACAATTAACTGAATATGGAACTACTGAAGCAGATTTTAATGGGGATGGGTCTATAGATATAATAGATATAGTGGGAATTGTAAATAAAATTTTGGAGGATGGATAATGATAACTTATGGTAATGGTGAAGTTTTATTTGATAGCAATGCCAAAGGATTTGAATTAAAATATAAAGGTACAATCAGGATTACAAGTAGCCCTGACAATCTTTTTCTATCTGCAAATAAAAACAAAGTTATAGGGGTTATGCTTGATGGTACAGACATGCCTTCTGAATTATTTAACTATGAGGGTGAATTTAGAATACTAAGCTGCAAGGTAGTAAAAGGCAATATTTTACAAAGAGAACGAATCACACTACAGGGTGTTGATTATTGGGAATTAGACAGAGAAAAATGGGAAGATGATGGTTCACTATGGGGTACAAGAGATGGCACTTATTTAGTAGGCTCTAAACAAAGATTTAACAAGCATAGTGTTGTTGTAAATAATAACATTAAAACACAATTTGAAGGTCAATATGTATATGGTGATGGCACACCTGTACCTGCTAATGAGTTAATACATATCCATGCAGATGGTGTTACTATGACAGGTGGAGTACACAATGAAGATTCAGTTGAAATATATCCTCCTAAAGATAGAAGACCAATAACAAGACAACAAGTTTCACAAATTACACAAGCCACAACTTCTACAACTACAACTTATACAAGTTCAGGTAGTAGTTCAGGTGGTGGAGGAGGATATTAATGGCTTATCAGAACGCAGGCACAAGTAGATTTTATGTAGATATACTGCAATGGCTAAAGTCACAGGGGCAGTTATCACAAGATTCTTACACAAGTCAATTTTTGACAGATGGAGATTTTATGGATTTAGTTGGCATAAATCCTACTAATCAATTAACCTTTCCTGATGGTGATGGCGATAATGATTTATTAAGATTTGAATCTGCATTAGACTTTAACAAGATAATGCCTAATGACAAAAACTTTTCTATGGTATTAGGACATAATTTTGGTTCAGCCAATTCATCTTACAAGACTTCTATCATAGATTCTAACGATGTTTATTATACAGTATCTTCAAGTGAACTAATAAATAATACTTCAGGCACTACTTCAGGCACAATAGCACTTGATGGATTTTCCATACTTACAGGTAACGATGCACAGGAAGCAGAAAACTGCAATAGGATGTCATTCAGGTTTGATTATCAAGGAACAGGGGGAACATATAATAACAATCCTCTTAAGATAGGCTCTTTATTATATGGAACATATTATGATATGCCACACTCTCCTGATTTATCCCTTAAACTATCTTATGACTATGATGGCATAAAAACACAACAAACTAAAGGTGGTGCTACCTTGTCTAATGCCTTGTATAGTAAACCTGCTGATTGGGGTGATATGGGTTGTTGGCAATTAGGTGATAACCCAAACTACAGGTCAGGGAGAAGAAGTTGGGATTTATCTTTTTCTTACTTATCTGATACAGATGTTTTCCCTGTAAACGCAAGCACAAGTTACGCAGCTACTGTAGGGTCTGAAACAGGATATGGAGATAACGCTCCTTCTACTAACACACATGGCACAGAAATTACAAGTGATGATACATATGAATTTTCTTCAAACATATTAACAGGTACAGATTTCTTTTCAGTTGTGTGGAATAAAACTATGGGTGGGCATTTGCCTTTTATCTTTCAACCTGATAATAATAATGCTAATCCTGACCAATTTGCAATCTGCCGATTCGATATGGATTCGCTACAATATGACCAAGTAGCACACAATACTTACAATATAAAACTAAAAATAAGGGAGGTTTGGTAATGGGGACGTATTATTTGGGTTCATTTTCGTATTCTTTATGTGGGCAGGACACTATCTTGATGACAATGCAATGGGAAACTACACCTGTCCATTATATTGTGCAGTAGAACACAAGCACTTTAGCGACCACGAGGGTCTTGAACAGGAAATCCAAGTTGAGCAAAGTAAATTATTAGACTGTCAAGAAAGTCACTAAATTCATGCTGCTCTAAATCTTTTGTTGATTCTATCTGGAACTTTCGTTTGATTTCTTGGTGTAGTTCATCTTCAGTATAGCCAAGTTCATTCGCCACCTGCTTTATAACTACCCTATAGTATGAGTTCTGCTTAGGAGAACGCTGTTTAACAGCCTTTTTAATCTCCAATGATACTTCACCCTCAAAATTATATAAGCTGCGTTTAAACCCCTGCCTATCATGTAGTTTTAAAACACCATCTTTAACTGTTCCAGTAAACTTCATAATTTAAAGCTCCTTTTTGTAGGTGCTTGATGTGAGAATACTTTACCTTGACTATCTCATCAAACCTGTTCCATTTTTTTCGGCTATATATCTTCATATAATCATTCTTATTTTCAGTATACTCGACTACGTTTTGTTTAAGAAAATCAAGTAAATCTTGACGTTTAAAACAAACAAATGAATTTAATTCTTTAATATCCATGACTATAAACTGTGCTTCTCCTTTAAGCCAGCCTTTTCTTCCATGAACATTGGTCAATTCTAACCATATACAATCTAAATGCCTATCCCCCTTAACATCAACAGACATGTCATCTACATAAAAATCTATATGTTTATAAATATCATCTTCTTTAGACGATTTTACTACATTCCTGCCTCTACTTTTAACGATTTTTGCATAAAATTCTTCAGTTTTGTTACCATTTTTTGCACAAAGCTCTCTTCTTTCTTCAGATATGTTCATTTTTCCTCCAATATTTATTCATTAAGTAACAAATTTTCCACATATTTAAATGGTATTTATCTTCAAATTCTGTATTCCCAACCTGATGCCACTCTTGATGATGCTGACGACACAGGGGAACACAGGAAAAATCTTCAATGCAATCCTTCTTCCTATTGCTCCCCATACCTATCGTATCCAGATGATGTGCATCAACTGGTGAACCCCCACATACGCTGCAACCAAAAGTTTTAACCATATTTATAAATTCTTTATTTTCGCTCACGATACAGCATATCTTTCATGTCTTTATTTTCTGCTTCTAATGATTCATTGTGCTGATATAATTCGTTCATCCTGTTAATCATCTCTGCTAAAGTCTGCACGCTCATAGTTGCGAATGTACCTGTCCTATTGCCTTTAAAGATTTGAAAATCAACTTCTTCATTTGGGATATAAAAAGGCGAAATTTGCGCTTTACATTTAGCCTGCCATTTATACTCGTCATTAAGCGTTCCATCAACTCCTTCAGTAAGACCCATAGAACGACCATCACTCCCCCAAGCACGCCTACAATGTAAGCCAACACTTTCAAAAAAATTAACAATCCATCTTTCAAAATTATTCCCCTTTATTTTACTTTTACTTGGCATCTTCATTGTCCCAATCATTATTAGGTTGTTGGCTAACAGTACAATTTATTTCTAACCCTGTTTCATTAAATAACTCATCAGAAGAAATACAATAATGTTCATAATATGAATCATCCCCAAGACTTTTATAAAAAGCTAATTCTTTTATCATTGCATCTTCAGGGGTTGCTCCTTCAGACATCTTCTTTATTTGTATCCTCCACCTATATAAATCCATTGGGTATAATGTATCAAAACAAAACCTATAATTTGTTGTAAACTTCATTAAGGTATAGTGTCCATCAAAATCATATTTAATTATATCCCAAACTTCAGGAGGAATACATATTACAGACTCTTGCCCTACTCCTTTTATTTTACTTTTACTTCGCATCTTCAAACTCCTTATACCTTTTGTTTTGTTTCCATTTACTTCCAAATTCTTCTTTCATGGCACACGTCTTGCATACGATTTTGTTTTCAGGATTTTCAAGCAATTTAATAATCGCAGGGTGTGGCATTAGCATATAAAATATGGCTTTGTTTTTATAAGTCTTACAAAGCTCACATTTTCTACTTTGCTTTTCCGTTGGTGTAATTCTCAAGTGGTCTTACTCCCCTTCTGCTTAGGCTTTGGTTTGCTAACTCCATTAATCGCTTTTCAGTAATCTTAATCAATTTTTCAGTAACTTTAACACCAAACTCTGTAGTCTTACCAAACAAGAATTTCCCATTATCATCATACACAGATAACTCTTTAAACTTCTTTAATTGGCTTCTATACACATACATTATAACATCTCTTGTCTTTTGGTTTGCTGACCTCATTTGTTTCCTTTACATTTATCTGTTGTTAGGTGCTTTTCATGGAAATTGCAATCATCGCAGATTGGCTTAGTTACATTAGGTTTACTGCAAGACTTACATTTAATTAACTTTATCATCATTTTTCTCCTTTTAATACCCATAGCCACAAGACTTGTTGTAGTTTTTTACAAGCAACTTACAGCCTTGTAATGTTCTGTGTGCGATAACCCTCTTGAGCAACTTTGCTCGCTATCTATGTGGTCAGCAACTTAATCACTATACTTAAAGTATTTTAAGTTACTTATGCTTGTGGCTCTCTATGGGTAATTTTAGGGGGTTCAGGAATCGGTAGTGTAGATTCGTTCATAAAGTCCCCATGCTTTCAGACCATGATGGGGTAGATTCACCAACCTTATGAGGCAAACCCCCTTAATTCTATATATTTTTTATCTCTTCAAGCGTTTTCTTTGCAATGGAATGTGTATCTGAATAATCAGATATGTTGGTTAAACCTTGAATTGCTAAGTCTAACTTTTTCTCCAAGACATCAACTCTTTGCGATAAACGTCTATTTTCATTAGATAGTTCTTCTAACATATTGTTTTTTCTCCATAATTCTAATATGGCTTCTTTTAGTTGAGATTCAAGTGTTGGCATCTTCTTTGAACGCTCCCTCCATAATGCTTTTTATATCCTGTGGAGATGCGTGGTCTTCTCTCATACGCATTTCTGCTTCACGCTTTCTTCTCTGGTAACGCTCCTCATCATCTGCGACCCTTTTATTAGATGTGGCAGTAGTAACATTGGTTGGATTTTGCATCGCTCTTGAAAGCCAATTATTGACAAACTTTTTAAAATCTTTTTTAGCATTATTAGGGCTGGATATAAGCCAAGCCTTTGCTTTTGCAAGCTCAGACTTTACATTAATGTTAGGATATGCCTCTTTCCATACATCCATTATAGTAGAGTCAATTGCTTCAAAGAACCTTTCAACCCTTTGGGTATATGGTAATGGCATTTTACCAGATATTTTAACTTGCTCTGGATATAAATATTCAAATACTTTTTTTGCATCTGCCCAACGCTCTTTGCCATTTACTCTAACATACAATTCTACCATTTATTCCCCTTTAGTAAAGTTTACCACAAACTTGCACTTCTTTTTTTTTGTATCTTTTTATTGTAATCATTTAAACACTTTTTACACCAAGTTTTATTATTCTTGCGATAGTCTTCCAGAGGCTTGTCTTTATTGCATTTATTGCAAATCAAGCCTTTTTCTGTAACCCTCTTTTTATAAATCTGTGTAGTTGTAATTGAACGACCACTTTTACCTTTATCTAACATAACACTTCCTTATAAAAAAGGGGCAAATTAATGCCCCAATTTATAATTACCAGATTTAGAATGGTAAGTCGTCATCTACTAATGACTCTTCTACAGGTGTACTTACCTGTCCGTTATTAAAAACAAACTCTTTACCATTACCTACAAAGTTTTTAGGTGTTTTTGCTTCACGCTCCTCTTTGCTTTGAGATTCAAAAACATAGTGAGTGTCACCATATTGGCTTTCACCATCCATATTCTCTGCTATAGTTAGATTTGCATAAGTTCCTTTTTCACCTTTATAGAACTTTGATTTGTCGAGTTTAGTTACATCAACTTTTATATTGATTATTTTACCCATTCTGATATTCCTTTACTTGTCTGTTTAGTTTATTTATGTATTTACTTGCTTCTTCTGAAGTTAGTCCTTCAAAACTTATAGGGCTTTTAGTGTTAGCCTGTAATTCAAGCTGCATTATAAGACTGCGTTGTTTTTCAGAAGAAGGTTTATCTTGCTTCTCTACTGGCTTTTCAAATGCATCTGCTTCAACCTCAGAGTATATCTGATATTCATACGCATTTATAAGTTTTAAGGTTAGCCTATCTTTTAATCGCTTTTCAGCCATAGCATTCATGTAAGGCATCTTACAATTAGTAGGATTGGCTTCACCATTAGACCATTCAGTCCTATCCCCAAGCGTAGCAGAGCCATACAATGTAACATTGGGTGGTATAGTACAACTTAGTTCTGGATTAGGCATATCAAATATAATCCCTTCCTTATAAGCAATACGCTCACAGGCATCATGGGTTAATATCCACATAGACCTGTTCCCACGTTTCATCTCCCAGAAATCATCTTTAGTAAGATTGTATTTCTCTTTTATCTCTTTTAGTCTATCTACATTAGACATTGTAAATCTCCTCTGCTTTACATCCAAGTTCTTTACATAGTTTGGCTATATAAATACCACTTGGTTGTCTATGATTGTTAATCCAGTAAGAAAAAGCAGTATCTGACACCCCTACAAGTTTTGCAAGAAAACTATGTTTTACTCCTTTTTTACCGACTATTTCTTTTAAGTTATTTTCCATAATTACTCCATGTTTTTAGAATGTAGTCTATCGCTTCTGCCCCTATATAGATTAAGCATAAAAATGCAAACCATGATATAAACAGAACTGCTACATAAGCTAATATATTGTTAATCATCTTCATTTTCTGTTGTTAAATTTATAAACACTATTTAAAATTATCAAGCAAAATTATAAGAAGGGGGAAATTTTCCCCCTAATTATAAAAACCTCATTATTTTGTCTTAACATTAAGAACCAGCTGTTCTTCAGGTAATGCCCTATGATTATAAATATCATGTAGCATTTGAATATGACCTATTTGCCTATCTCCAGAGTCATAAATTCTGCCCTTATATCTTTTTACTTGTTTTATCATATGTGCAGTATTATATCCCTTTCTTGCAACGCATTTCGACAAGGCTCTTAAAAAGTTTGTCTTATAGGAAAAATCCATATATTCATTAAGGTCTGTTGCGTGTCTGATTGTTTTATTGCCCAAATCCAGAGTTGTAATTCTCCATTCACCAGATTCAAACATACTTTTTCTTACAGAACACGCTAAATCACAACTATATATTTCATATAATGCAGGTATTGCAAACTCGGTTTCTTCCCATACATCATTTAATTTAATATAGTCTGGTGATTTATGATAAACAACTCCATTGTTTAGATAGTCTTCTGGTTTCCATTTCTTTGGAGTAACATTAAGCCAAATCATCAACTCATTCTCTGTCATGCCTGTTGACTTAATATCCACAATGTTAGCAGTAATAGAAAAATGGTTCTCACGAGCCACTTTTATTCTATGGTTACCATCAATCGCCAAATATTTAGTCCCACTTTTTATCAACGTGGGTGATGTTAACACACCATTTCTTGTCATAGAATCTCTTAAGTCCTTTAATCCAGATGGAACAAATCTTCTGTTCCAATCTGGAGTAATTATATTTGAATAGTCATGGATGACCATAATGCTTTTAACATGATTGTTATCACAGGGTGTTTTTAACTTTATTATCTCGTTTTTCATTCGTACTCCTTTTTTGTGTAATATTTGTTCAGACAATCCAAACAAACTTCTATTGTACCTCGTTTCATTCGAGGATATTTAACTTCATAGTGACTCTCATTATCGCAATCATTACATTGTCCATATTGCCAAGTCCAGAGAATCCTAATTTTGATTTTTAGTGGCTCATACATTTATATTAAGTCATTACTTCTTCTGTATGGGTCAGAGTGTTCCATGTCTAAATATATCTCATTTAATATAAATCGACGTTCTCTCTCTGTTCCAGACTCCAAATCTTTATACAGACCTTCAGCATCTTCATCATAGTAAGTGCAGTATCTATATTCATTATAATATATAGTAATCTCTTTTTTACTATCATTGTATTCCCAATATGGATAATTCATTTTATTTCTCCTTTTTTATAATTTCTGTAATATCAGGTATATCTTCAAAATCCGAATAATCTAATTCTGCTTCATCTATGGCACAATCTGATGCCTTATAAAAGCTTTTAAATCCACCCACTTTATACCCATCTGGTATTTGTTCTTTAAATGTTTTATTTTTTATTTTTATATTATTGTGAACAAGTTCTGAATTTACACCCTCTTCTGAATTATTTAGGCACTTTTGGCATATATTCTTTTTTACATGTGTAGACTTACTTCCAACGCTTTGTTTATATGATGGAAACTCATTATCATTTTTATTTTCTTTGCAAGAGCGACATGTCTTCATTTTACTTTACCTTTCATAAGCGTGTAATTAGGGTTTAATCTTAAATATAATCTGTCAATTATAATTCCTACCAACATAAATAAAAACGTGGCTAAAAATGGATTTAAAACGATGAAACTATTAAGCCAAGTTATAACGTCGTATATAATCATTTGCTTTCCTTTGGGAATAGGTCATTAACTATATCGTCAATTTGTTTTATTGGATCATCATTATCCCAGACATCCATAATAGATTCACCAGTAGAATCATCTATGTAAAATGTCTTATTGTTAATCTCTATATAAACACAATCCTTAGTTCTAATATCTATTTTCATGCTATTCTTCTCCTAATGTAAAGCCTAAATGCTTTATTGCTTGTTCAACTTCTTCTGGTAGTTCGTACACACCATCATAATCCACGAGTTCCCAATCATAAAACCATATCCCTCCACCTTCACCATAATCATCATGCTCAAAGTATCCTCTATGCTTTTTATCGCCATCTTCACATATATACGTAACCCACTTACCTATTCTATGAATGCTGTCATATTCATTCATTTATCTTCTCCTGTTAGTGCCTGTTGGAACATCTCTAAACATTCTATCCAACCTTCGTGCCTACCCTCATCAATATCATCTCCTGTGCAGTAGGTATCGTCTTGTTGAATATTTTTTTGTTCTATCAAAAGGTCGTGTACTTGCATCATTAATTTGTTGCGTACATCTGATACACCATCTGCATAGCCTTGTTTATAATCAGCATTCATTTTATAATTCCTCCTTTATTGTATTTACGTCATCCATTAGGCTTTGAGTAGTGGACATAACCTCATCCAATATTGTAGCCTGTGCTTTTTGTTCTTTTTGTAACTCTCGCAAGAGTTCTTCATTTTGTGTTAATATGTTTAGTATTACGTTATCCATTATTTACTCCAATTATAAGATTTACGATTTGACTTTAATTCCAGAACAGAATTGCAGTTTATAGTACGGAATCCGTTGTTCATCTCGAATACAACCATGTTACCTACAGATGATGGGTTATACTTTAATCCCTTACCCTTAACACCTTTAGATACGCCTTTACGAAATACCATCTTACGTACTGAACCATCTTTTTTTACAAACCTAACAGAACATATACGACCTCTGGATTGGTTTATAACGTCTATTACTTTTTCTACTTTATTCATTACACTAACTCCTTTTATGTATATTTCTTCTAACACTTGTTATCCTTTTTATTGCGGACAGAGGGGGAGTTGAACCCCCAATTCTTAAACCATTTTTCCCATTATAAAGAGGGGAAGCAAGGCTCTATTTTTACGCCTCCTCTTGAAAGTGAGTGTTCTTATGAGTACTTTATCAAGTCATCACATTGCCATAGATTTACTTTTCACCTTGCATCTGCCCAAATTTTCAAAAATCATATACCAATCATTTCAATTGATGTGATAACTTATTAACTATTGTTTACCTAAGTCAAGTATTATTTTCACTTTTGTTAAAGTTTTTTTAATCTATAGAGGAGAGAAATATATTTCTTGGTGGTTAATTTTAATCTGGTGTATATTTTCAACCCTTATTCGTTTGGGTACTACGCTTTTGGGGATAAGGGATAATAAAATAGGCTACCAAAAGACGATACAAAGCCTATGACCTATACCGAAGGGAGTAACGGGTGTATAGCCAGAATTACTTGGTAATGAACTCTCCGACTATAGATTGTAATTAATACTATAGTTATCCTAAAGCCATCAATTCAACGATGAGGGTAAAGATTGAGGTGTTCCCGTCTTTTGTAGACGTAGGGATACCTCTATCCTTTTCACCATAATTAACTCAAAGGGTAAAGTGTTTTTAAAAGTATAAAGGGAAATTATAATTCAAAATTATAAGTAAAAAATATAATTATAAAAACATGTTCAAAATTATAGGCATAAATTATAATTTTAAGAAATTCCAGAAAAATAGCCTCACTTTTCGGTGAAAATCGACTGAAAAATTCCAGATAAAAAACACGTCAAAAAACACTTAGTTGTATTATGCAACTATGACTATTTAAATCATGTGATGTAATTGCAACTATTTTTTGATTTACATTGTATAAAATACCCTTCAAATCTGTAAAAATAGCGTAAATTTACATTAATTTACAAGTTAACCAGATCCACACCATAAAACCAAATTAATTATATTTATTAACATTATTTTAATTTATTTTTAAAATATGTTTGACTTTATACATTTTAAACCTTAAATTTCATAAACTTAATTCATTAATTAAATAAGGAATAAATAAAAATGTTAAAAAATATAACTATAAATCAATTAAAAAAGAATAAAGAAGAATTTTTTAAACTTTCTCCAAATTCTTCAACAGTTTATATTGTTAACGGCTATGATAAATCTTACAAAGAATAT
>Ga0098038_1000400_pt1 | contig 19381 bp, 16 predicted proteins | sample 5B_taG_FD_75051 | JGI IMG/M metagenome (GOLD analysis project Ga0098038, IMG submission 75051) | Marine viral communities from the Subarctic Pacific Ocean - 5B_ETSP_OMZ_AT15132_CsCl metaG | ecosystem: Environmental > Aquatic > Marine > Oceanic | place: Pacific Ocean | collected 2015-01-08 | reverse complement strand
GCATCATCTTCAGCTAACTTTTTCCACATATCTATAAAGATATTAGTATACACATGAAAGCTATCACTAACTTGATAATACGTACCTACTGATACACCTAAAGACCTAGCTACGTATTCTTGTAGCATAGACATATGTACTACGTTAGCCCCGAAAGTACCCCATATAACGTCGTTAGACCTATTACTAACGGTCATATTAAGCTTACCGTCCCTAACCTTAAAGTATATAACCGTATTACAAGGTACGTCTACACCGTCTCTATTTAAATCTACTTTAGGATCCCACATCTGTAGTACGCTACGTCTATCATTGGGACTAGCTTTTAAACGTTTGATGATACTATCTATTTGATCAAAGTCAAAGTGGTTAATCCACCTATACCCATAAGCACCGTGCAGGTCAACACCGTCATCACTATACTCACGCATACGTTTATTATACTGTTCCACATAAGCTAAATCATTACGACCAGCTAACATCCACAAACTCTCCATAAAATGAAAGAACGGGTTAGCGTCCCTTATCTCTTCAAACATAACTCTTTCTGTAGGGTTTTTATACACAGTAGTAACAGGCGTAGGGAACTCCATAACTTCACCCACCCTACTTTCTAATACTATATGATCTATTTCTATTTTATCCAACGCCTTAATAAAGCCGTCATTTACGTTTCTACAATTAATAACTTCCATTTAAAATAATCCTCCTTGTTTTAAATCAGTACCGCTGTTAAAAGCTCTTTTCCATTGAACGTTTACATCTTTACGAGGCATACCGTTCCAAGCTGTTTTAGTTTCTTTTTCTACTATCTTAACAAACTCAGGGTGTAAACTGTGTAACTTTTCTGCCCCTGCATTATGAACATCTATAGTACGCCACTCACTACACCCACCAGCAGCATTAGAACTTTTTTGCCCTTGTGCGTAATAATAACTAATCTTACTAGGTTTACCTTGACGTAATAGTTGTAGGTTAATATCAAAGTCTTCCATAACTTGTACTCTGCCTAATTCTACACCGTCAAACATATCTAAGTTATAACCCAGTACCCTCATGTACCTTGTATTTTCTACGGCTAGTTTTTCTACACGGTTGTTGCCTTCCCTAGCACTAACTCCTACATGAGCGTAGTCATCTAACCATACATCTAATAAACCAAATAAAGCGGGGTACTCATCAGGCTCTAAGTAACGTAGATGCCAGTCACTATCTGACTTACGAATATAAAAACGTAGGTCATCATCTAACATAACTATCTTTTTATCATCAGTATGCTTGTGTATATACTGACGTTTTTTAGCTATACCCTTTATATCTTCCGGTATAACCATAAATTGACAGTCATACTTATCTTTATATAAATGTTCTTCATCAGAATCTATAACTAACACAACTTCTTTTCTCAAACTCTCAGGGAAAAACGATAGCGTAACTTGGTCATCAGCTCTACCCCGAGTGGGTATATAAATTTTCATAACAGCTCCTCCTGTATTTTAGGTTTATATTTAGCACGTGGTTTACCTTGACCTAACCGTACTCTTTCATACTTATCAAACTCACATAAACAATGTTCTATATCCCTCATCTCTAACGGTAAGGGTGCCATGTTACATAAATCTAGTAACTCTTTCATCTCACTAATTAACTGTGATTTAGGTATGCTTTTTTCTAGCTCTCTACCGTGTATTCTATTTAGTCCACGTTTAGCTCCTGGACCAGGATTAGCCCACGTCATAATATCTTCTGCGTTTTCTAAATGTTTAGTGTGTCGTAAATCAGTTACTACTTCGTAAGCCATAAAACCGCTAAATCCAGGGTAGGGTAAATAACGTTTCCAAGTTTCTTCTAGTGAGTTGTTTATAATTCTAGGAGGCATCTCATATAACGGTGTAAGTATTTTATCTATAGTTTGTTCAACTTTAGTACCGCCTAACGTACCAGTTAACATGTACGCCCCAGTATAAACTTTTTCTTTTCTATTCATTCTACCTTGCATTATAGCTTTAATACGTTCAGGGTTCCAATGTTCAGGGAAGCCTATTTCTTCTAACGTATCTGGCCAGTTTATTTGTCTAGCCATAGCCATAGCGAACGGTAAGTTAGGGTGGTCAGCGTAAGGCTCACGCCAGTTCTCACGTATCCATATGGTTACTCTATCTAGTTCACGGTACACGTTACAAAAACTATATTCTTTTAGTATAGGGTCATCAGTCCAAGGGTAAGCTTGACCTTCATCTCTACGTTCGTATATGCTGTGACGCTCTATCATATAGTTATTAAAATCAGTTTTAGGGTAATTACTCATATAGTCCACCAATCTGGTTGTCTGTCAGGTATTTTATTCCACTGTGCGTAAGTTTTTTCATTCACTACGTAATCACGGTAAGCCTGTACTGGGTCATCGTTTTTATAATCATCAGGCATAGCTTGTGGTAGCTTAGTCATACCGCCTGACTTTATGTTTAAAGGCAGACTAGCTAAAGCATCAGCTAACTTAGTAAACGTAAGATGCTCACGGTTGTACCTAGCTTTGTATTCTAAACATAAGCACACAAAGTGGTAATACAACCACCGATAGTTTTGACTAGTTTCCCTAGCCCATATAGTACAGGGGTGGTTTTTATACGCTGTTTTATAAATACCGTTTATATCACAATATTTATCACCTGAATATATACGGTGTGCTGTACTAAGCATTTGAGCTGACTCTAACGGCATCTTAACCACTAGTTTATCAGGTAAACACATAGCAGCATGTGCAGGATCTTTATGTACGTAAAATATGTTCATAGGCTATAGTCTCTAATAAAAATTTTAGTAATAATCAAAGTAAATGTAAAGTTAAATCCATAAGTTAAACTCTCTCCTAGTCTTACTAGATATTATGTGTAAATGTTTTTTAGTTCTAGTTACCCCTACGTAAAAAGCACGACACTCATCGTCAGGGTTTTTATATAATTCTTCGTAAGTACGGTTAGCTAAATCAGTAAGTAATATTACGTTATCACACTCACCGCCTTTCATAGCATGTATGGTGCTAAGGCGTATGCGTATGTCCATAGTTTTTTCACCTTTACGTAATGATGAAACTATGTATTCTTTTTGAGTATCGCCTAATAAATCAAAACACTCATGCCATATTTTATCAACTAATAAACCATAATTACGCTTTAAATTATTGATATCCAGTTCTTTTTTAGGGTCAGCTTGTTTAAGAGTTTTATAACCTTTTTTAACTCCTACCCCAGCACGCATATAGTTATAAATCTTTTTAACTTCTTCAGCTTTTAATTTACCGCCACTACGTAGTTTTTCCCAGTCTTTTATAGCTTGAATCAGTACCTCACTTATAGAAGCTTTATTATTTTTATAATAGAAGTAGCCCATAGTTTTTAAGTATTCCTCAACGGGAGTTAATAAATAATTGTTACGTGCTAAAACTAACCACTCACCCTTTGACATGTCTATATGTTCAAAGCTTTTATGATAACTGACGTCACCCTCTTCACTACGGGGTAGCCAAGTTTTAGGCTTTCTGTTTTGTATTCTATTAACTACTTTAAAGGCTACATCATGTACTTTTTTAGGTACACGGTAAGACTGCTCTAAGTATATATTCTTACCTTTTAAATTTATAAACTCATCAGTATCAGCACCAGCCCAAGTATAAATAGCTTGATCATCATCACCAGCAAAATAAACATGCTCAGTATTTTCTATAAGTTTATATATACAACGCCACTGCAGTTGTGATAAGTCTTGAGCTTCATCTACTATAACCGCTTTTAACTGTGGTGTGGTCTTATGATGTAAGAAACCTGATAACATATCAGTATAATCTTTTAAGTAATGTTTTTCTTTATAGTCTACGTAACTCTTACAGAACCAGTCAAAGTGTAACCAACTGATATCATAACCAGAGCGTGACCAACATTGTTTATAATCCATACACATATTACGTGCCATGTTTTCTAGGAATAACATCTTATCACCTTTACTGGTCAACGCCATGTAGTTCTCACCGTCCCAAGCACTACCTATACGTTCCCCAACTAATTCACTAAAGGCACGTAATGCTTTACGGTCTAGTATGTCAGCTGTAGTAAGACCTAACCAAAAATAACACAATGAGTGTATAGTTCTAAAATACGGTAGCTCATCTTTATCGTAATCAAACTTAGTCATAGCCCTACCTAAAGCTTCGTTTGCAGCTTTTTTAGTAAAGGCTAAATAACCTAACTCAGAGGGGCGTACGCCGTCTGTAAATAGCTTATCGACGGTATTTAATAGGTAAGTAGTTTTACCCGTACCTGGAGGTCCAAGGACTACGTTATGTGTCATAGTAAACCACGCTCCTCAAAGTCATGTCCATCAAGTGTTTCATCTTTATACTCAAAAGCTTTGACATACCAAACATTAGTACCTCTACCTTTTATATTCCAGAACTTAGTTTGTGCTTTCATATCTCTTAATCTACTAGCTATTTTATTAGTTTCTAAATCGGTAAACCTGTGTTTTAATAAAAACTCACGTAAATCTTTTATTCTAAAATATGTAATGCCTTCTTCTGTGAATGGTTTACCTAATAATATTTCTTCACGTGTACCCGCTTGGGCTACATCGGTACAAAAAGATTCAAGTAAATCTAAGAACTGACCCTCGGTAGATACATCTGAACTTACTTCTATAATTTCCATACCGCTATCCATTAAACTTTGTATCATAGCCTGCCAAGAAATCTCTTTCATTTTAGGTGGCATTAAATTTAATATCTCCATACACGCTCTTTGAAATTTAGTTTGATTCTGTAATTGTTCAGTAGTGAGTTCTAAACGTTTATCATCTATAGATAAAAACCACAAAGGCGGTGATGAATTAAGTTTAGCTAAACTAGAAAACATAGGAGTAGTATTACTAGAGCCTATACCAAACTTACAAGTACGGCATTTACTAACGTCACAATAAGAACGTATAGGTTCATCACTACATTTATAATTATAATCTTTTTTCTTTAACGTACTAATTAACCCTAAAACTTCTTGAGCTGGTAACGGCGGTATAACAAATTTACGGTTATACTCTTCTATTTCTGTTTCCCAACTTTCAGGCGTAGCTTGTTTTAAATAAACCCCCACATTAAATAAACCGTTGTTACGTGTACCCTCAGGGAAACCTTGTTTTAATAAAGTTTTTAAACACGGTGGTCCACCCTCTAACTCATCAACTTCAGGTACGGTTAGCTTTTGTAATTCTTCTAACGTTAAGCTACGCTCTAGGCTAAGACTAATAAATTGGGAGGGAGTTAGGGCTATACCGCTTTGGGGTTCTAGAGCGTACCTAGTAGATGTGGCACCTTGGAAATAAGGCATGTTTAACCAACTACCTATATCACCACGATCTACTAAGACCTCACGTTGTTTAGGAAATATTTCAACTCCGCCATAACCTAAACCAGCCGATAACTCCCTTAACTTGTCCTGCATATCACCAGCAGAAATAAACTCTTTTGTAAAACAAAAAACATGTGCACCTCCGCTTTTAGATCTGCACACCACTAGCGGGAGATTAAAGTTTTCTATCTTTTTTACTAAGTTAGGGATATCAAGTGAGTACGTATCAATATCTATGACGCCCCACTTTACTTGATTATTTTCGTTGATAGGTATAATGCCTAATCCGATTATACCCTCTAAATGATTTTGCCAATTTTTTAAGGAGGCACCTACAGTTTTAATAGTTTTAGCTACTCCTGACTTCTTTTGACCATTATTAGTTTCATCGACATTAAAAGTGCCGTGGGCTCTTTGTGAACCCTTAAATAAATCGTCAAATGCTTTTGCTAGCTCCAAGGTCTCTCCTAAAAAAAGGGGAGCCTGAACTCCCCTTATTCAATTAAAATGGTGCTTCTGTGCTAGGCTCGTCAGTAGTACCGCCAAAAGACATACCACTCACTGAAGAAGCAAACCCTTTTGCTGCCTCGTAATAGACCATCTCATCTTTTGATAACGCACCGCCTGATGTAATACTCCAACCAAACCATGCACCACGGTCGTTAGACTCTTGTACAGTTTTAAGAGTATACTTATGACTAAAACTAGGTGGGGTAAATACTTTACCGTCAACATTCATTTTAGCACTAGCCATCATAGAGTTCCAAGTTCTTGACTTTTTAAGCTGAGTACCAGCCATAGCCAACATTGCTTGATCAAAACTACCGTCTTGATTTATCACTAATAGAAAGTGTGTAGCGGAGGTTTGAATATAATTACCGTTAGGTAACGCATCTTGACCAAAATTATTTTTAGTAGTTTTATCTAATATAGAAGCGTCGTCGTGTTGAGCTACTAAGCCACCACCCGACTCTCTAGGAGTCCACTCTAAAAACAATCTTTTATACGCCACAGGTAAAACTACCAGTGGGTTATCATCAGTATATAAGTTATTGGTTACCGTATTTATAACGTCACCAGCACTTGCACCCTCGACATGTTTACCGTCGTTTTTATTTACCTCTGGGCTTAAAGCTTGAAGTATTTTTAAACGAGGTATAGCCATGTCCTCTGATGTTACGTTTTCTAAGCCACTACCCGCATCTTCAGCAAACATACTGGAGGTTAAGGCAACGTCAGTGGTTTTAGTTTCACTTATTTCATTTTTATTGTTTAAGTTTTCTTGGTTCATTTTTTAATTATCCTTGTTTTTTGACCTATATATACATTAAAGGTTTCAAGGGGTAGGTCGTTCCCATTTTCCACCTGCTCTCTAACGAACGCTTTCAAAGTCATAGGCTCTACCCATTTTTTCTGGGCGGGGTCTAATCCTTGTCCAGCTAATTCATCAGCGAGTTTTACGGCTGAGTCGTTTTCTTCCCTGCCGAAACTTACTGTAACTGTGTTTTTAATTATATCTCCATGACCGTTATTATTAAGCCAACCAAAGGCTTCGTCCATTTTATCAGGAGTTATTCTAGCTGAGTAATATTGTGCGGTGTTTATTTTACTACCGTCACTCATAGTTATTTCACTTAAACCTAGCTCACTTAACATACTAGGTATATCTTCTTCACTAACTTTTTTATATTTATTTTGTACTTCTTTTAGCTCAGCTTGTTTTTGATCTACTAATTTTTCTAACTCTAAAAGCTCTTGTGCTTTTTTACTTACTAACTCTAATGTGCTCATACGTGTACCTCTATATTATAATATTTATGCTCTCGGTTATCCCACTTTAGTAAGTTAGCCTTACCTCTATTAAAATGTAAAGCATAGTATACTGAGATACCAATGGCTGCGGGATCACCTATTAATAATAAGTAATCATTATCATTAAAGTATTTTAATTTATTTAGTATTTTAGATGTGGTGGGTTTAGGGCTAAACATCATATTAGTTTTATTATCTTCTAAAATAAAAACTAACTCACCGTACTCTGTAGCGGAAAGTATGTTTTGACGTTCGTCTGGTTTTTGTACTACATATACTGCCATTCTTCTCTCTTTTCTCTATGGGACAACTAAACGCATATTTTAAAGGTTGTATTAATTAATATAAATATAAGAGGAGTCAAATATAAATATAGATAAAATACACGTTTAGCTATTACCTATATATAAGGTTAGTTTATTTTAAAATAAAAATAAAGTTTTTTCTTTAAAAAGGTAATAGGTTTAATAACAACTAACCGTAAAGCCTATATTAACAGAGTTTGTGAAGACTATTAGTAAAGCTATTACCCACCTATTAGCGTAAAACGTGCCAATAGCTATTTATTTTTAGTATGATATATACTAACCTACGTATTAAGTATTAGCTTTAATGATAAAAAAGGGTTTAATTCATACCCTACCTCGCTAATGCTAGGTGGTGGCTGTCCTCCTATGGTTAATATTATTGACAACCACCACCAATTTAGAGACAAGATAGATGACAGATTTTATATTTAAAACTAAACCATACGACCATCAATTAGAGGCGTTAAAAACTTCTTGTGATAAAACTGAGTATGCTTTATTTATGGAGATGGGTTGTGGTAAATCTAAAGTGGCGGTAGATACTTTTGTTTATCAATATTCTAAAGGTAACGTATACAACGTATTAATAGTAGCCCCTAAAGGTGTTTATGGAACTTGGGTAACTAAAGAAGTACCTAATCACACACCAGACCATGTAACCTACGACTTAGTACAATGGTCAAGTAGCCACACACAAAAATTAAAAGAAGAATTTAAAAAGTTATTTACTAATGATTTTAGATTAAAAATATTAGTAATGAATATTGAAGCACTTAGTACTAAAAAAGGTAGAGAATTCGCTACTCGTTTTGTTATGAGTAATAAAACTATGTTCATAGTAGATGAAAGTACAACTATAAAAAACCCAGAGGCTAAAAGAACTAAAACTTGTATGGCTTTAGGTAAGTACGCTAACTACCGTAGAATATTGACTGGCTCACCAGTAACTAAGAGCCCTTTAGATTTATATAGTCAATGTTTATTTTTAGACCCCGCCTTATTAGGGTTTAGTAGTTTTTATTCTTTTAGGGCAAGGTACGCAGACTTAATAGAAAAAACTGGTAACGGTAGAACTTTTAAATTAGTAGTCGGGTATAAAAATTTAGATGAGTTAAATGAAAGTTTAAATAAGTTTAGTCATAGAGTATTGAAAAAAGATTGTTTAGATTTACCGGAAAAAGTTTATGTACGTAGAAACATAGCCATGACCCCTGAACAGAAAAAAGCTTATAAAGAATTACAGCGTTTTGCTTATACACAACTAGCTAATAGTAAGTCAGTTACTATAAACCATATAATGACACAAATAACCAGATTACATCAAATATCATGTGGATTCATAAGGACTGATGACGGGTATATTACCGAGTTACCCTCACAAAGACTCTCAGAATTGTCCTCTATTTTAGAGGAAACTAGCGGTAAAGTAATTATTTGGGCTAACTACAGACACGACATAAAAAAGATAGAAAAAATGCTAGTAGAAACTTACGGTGAAGATAGTGTGGGTGCTTATTACGGCGACGTTAGTAATACTGACCGTGAATTAGTTATAAATAAATTTCAAGATCCTAACAACCCTTTACGGTTTTTTGTAGGTAATACTCAAACGGGTGGTTTCGGTATAACTTTGACTGAGGCTAATACCGTTATATATTACAGTAATAATTACGACCTTGAAAAACGTTTACAGTCAGAAGACCGTGCTCACCGTATAGGTCAAACTAATAAAGTAACCTATATTGACATAGTGTGTGAACGTACTGTTGATGAAAAAATAGTAAAAGCCTTACGTAAAAAACAATCAATAGCTAGTACAATATTAGGTGAAGAAAAATATAAGGATTGGTTAACATGAAAACATCATCAGCTAAAGCTAAAGGGCGTAAACTGCAACAATGGTTTGCTAAAATATTAGTAAAATACTTGAACCTTGACCCAGAAGATTTAGAGAGTAGACCTATGGGTAGTCAGGGCGAAGATATAATACTAGGTAAAAATTCAAGAGAAAAGTTCCCTTATAGTATTGAATGTAAAAACGTAGAAAAACTTAACGTGTGGTCAGCTTATGAACAAGCTACACAAAACTGTAAAGGTTACGAGCCATTAGTAGTTATTAAAAGGAATAGAAGTAAACCGTTAGTAGTTATAGACGCTGAAGCTTTTGTTAACCTACACGACCCATATCCATACCCAAACGGGAAGGACTAAATCTATCAAAGTCTTCCATTATTCTATCCATCTCACTTATAGTTGGGTCAGGTAGAGTAGGTAAAAGTTGTGATATACCAGACATCATCATAGGACTTTCAGTCATTTCTGGTTCATCATCAAGTTCTATTAAATTCCTAATAGCTTCAATATCAAATACTGGTCCACGTTCATCAAACGTAGGGCTACCACCAGCAAACATCATATCATCTCTCGGCGGAACTTGTATAGGAGGCATCCCAATATCCATAGGTGGCATATTTGGTGGTGCCATAGGAGGCATATTTGGTGGTGCCATAGGAGGCATCCCGTCTATATCACCAAACGGTGGGGGTGGCATGTTTGGTGGAACCATAGGTGGTATGTTTGGTGGAACCATGGGCGGAAACTTTGGCGGGAGTCTTGGCGGAAAATCTGGTGGTATAGTAGGTGGTCCTATAGGCGGGAAATCTATAGGCGGAAATCTATCATCAAAAGGCGGGAATCTTCCATCTCCAGGTGGTCTATAAGGTGGTCCATCTCCAGGTGGTCTTCCTCCGCCACCTGTGCCACCGCCTCCGCCACCTGTGCCACCGCCACCTGTGCCACCGCCACCTGTCCCACCTCCATCATCTGGCGGTGGAACCTCTTCTTCTTTTGGAGTTATGTAAGGTGTGATAGTTCTATCGTATAAAGCGTTCAATTGACTCATTAAACCTCTAGGGTCAGTAGGCGTAGGTCTAGGTGTGAGCAAATCTCTTTTTCTAAATGGTAAACTATATATACCCGCTTGAGTAAAGAAAGGGTCACGACGTGGAGGACGTTCATCTGGTGGAGGTGGTAATGTAACGCTGTCTTCGTCTCTATTTCTAAGAGCAATAATATCTTTTATATTTTTTAAAAAACTCATTTATCTTCTTCCTTATTTTCTTCAACGGGCATCAATAGTTCATTTAAGTTTATATTATCTAGAGGAATAACGCTAGGTACGTCCGCTAGTTCACCCTTGTCAGTTAGTACGCCGTTTAAGTAGTACCCAGTACCTATCAGCCCGAAAGTAGTAATATTATCCGGGTTATCATAAAAACCTTTACTCTGTATAGCTTTTATCATTTCCTCAGGGTCATTAATTAATTTTATGTATTGATTTTCTCTAGCACCAGTTCTACCTTGACCTACCGCCGTCATAACACGACCCCTTACGGTAAATATACCTGTATAAGCTCTAGCTATACCGTTCATAACTTTAGATAGCATAGCGTTATCATAACCTTCTACTCTAACGTTACCGTTGTCTATCTTTTTAATAAAGTTATTATAAGTTTTTAAACCGTCAACCATCTCCTTACCGTAAAGAGTTTCTAGCAATGGTCCGTGGCTTCTTAAATAAGTGTCAAGCTGTCCGCTTTGAAATTTACCGTTTTTACTAGTAGCTCTTAAAAAGTCATCATAGCCTAATTCTTTCATTAATTGTATACTTTCAGTATCACCTTTTTTACTTGCTGTTTCAAAAACTTCTTTAAATACACTGATTCTACCAGGAGCGTACATATCATTAAATAATTTTTCTGGTTCAGCTTTTATACGAGTACGGGCATTGTGTAATATTTTAAGTTGTGGATTAGTTTGTTTAGAGCTTAAATTTAAAGTTTTGTATAAATTTTCACCTAATAAAACTTTAGTAGGCACAGGGTCAAAGGTAGTAAATATACCTTGATTAATACCAGCTTCATCAAAAAACTCACCGTATCTTTTATTTATTAAGCTTTGTTTTTCACTTAATTTTGAAGCTATCTCTTGCCCTTGTTTACTTGATTTAGTTGCTGCTTCCTCAATAGTTTGCTGTGCTCTAATTAAAAAAGTATCTGGTATAACTTCATCCTCTAAGTCTGCAGCTCTAGCTACATCTTGTGTAGTCATTTTTTCTAGTATTGCTTTTTCAGTAGGGGGCGTAGTAGGGTCATCTATTTTTTTCTGAATATTTTTAAAAGCCTCTTCAAACTGGTCGTAACTTGAACCAGGAAGCACATCTAAAGGGTTACCCCCGAATAACTTACCGATAGTAGAAAAAGCACCAGAAGCACCCATATCCGCTAAATAAACCATACCTGATTCTTGTAAAGCAGAGGATAATATTTCATCATCAGTATATTTTTCAGTTAATAAACCACGTTCTTTTAACCCTTGTAGGTTGTTATAACGCCAAACGAAGTGGCTAGTAGCTCCACCTTGTGCGGTCAAACCCACTACGGGATATTTATAAGTTACTAAACCGCTAGTTACCGCTAACGGTAGAGTAGCACCAGTAGGCAAATCTGTACCTAATTCTAAAGCAGCCATACTTGCTAAGCCAGAGAGAGTACTTACTGCAGCTCTTCCTCCGGGTGTGACATTAGCTCTGCGTAAACCCCACTCTGATAATAAACCAGCACCAGCCCCTAAAATATCTACAACCATAGGCTCCATAAAACCTATAAAATCACCATAGTCCATTCCAGGTGCATTTACGTATTGTCGTTTACCGTTCTCAGGGTTGAGATAAGTAAGTCTATCAGTTACTGGGTCTTTTTTTACGTCAAAATCTTTTATAGCTATATCAGGGTACTGCTCTTTTAATAAACCTTGTACGCCGTAAAAATAACTATCAGGCGGTAAGTATTGACTATCTTTTACAACCCCCGTAGGTGCACTAGATCTTACGTCAATATTGTAATAATTTTTAGCTACCTCTATACCGTCAAAGTCAGGGTTGAATATTCTACCTAAAGCGGGGACTTTTACGTTAGTTCCAGGGATAGTAGTAAAAAATCTATCACGCCAACTACCAGGAGCTCCGACTAAAGTATCTATAGTGTTTTTATTTACTCCTTTTTCTACTAAATAGTTTTTCATATTATTTTTAATAATATTATCACTATCGTCTTGATAATAAGGTTGAGCTGGCATAGGCTTAACTTCAGGCTGTGGTGCATCAGGCACTTTAGCTAAGTACTCAGGCGTTAAAAATTGATCAATATCTACTACTGGTTCTTGATTATTACCGTTAGCCATTAATCAGTATCTCCCGAGAGTTCGTTAATTCTTTCTTCTTTTTTCTGAGCGAAGATTCTATTAAAAAAGTTAAATGAAGCTAGTTCCTCAGCACTTATTCTTTTTTGTAAATTTTTACTAAATATGTCTAACCTCTCAGTATCACCGTTATTTAAAAACGTTTGATACTGCATTATTAATTGTGATATAGTTTGACCGTTACTTAAAGTTGTGTTAACGTCATAGTTTTGGGTAAGGTTAGTAATACCGAAGTTTTGATTTAATACCCTAGCCCTATTAGAATCTTGTAATAAGTCAGGGCTTAAAAATACATCAGACATATCAATTTTAGTTACGTCATCAGCTTGATACTCACGCCCAGCTACGCCGTAAACTATATCAAGGGGCGTACCCGCATACATAGGTGATATATCTTGAAGTTCTTCTATTTGATTTTTTATATGTTTTTTAAGTTTATCCTGTCTATCCATGTCAATACTTACGCCGTCAGGCTTAACTAGTGAGTCTAGAAGTGGGTAATTTTCTTCTAGTGTTTTTAGTTTTCTTATATTAGAGTTTATTAAACCCCTAGTAAAACGGTTATTAACCGCTAAAAAACCTTCTAAGGTACTAGCTTGACCACCGACGTTCCTTATGTTAAATATAACGTCTTTATCACTCATAGCTCTAAGGTCTAACCCGTCGCCTTTACTGTAGGTTGAAGCACTTTGTAAAGCTAAGTCAAAAAATGATGCTTCTATAGTTTCACGTGAAACGTTTGCTGCTAATAGTTTAGCAGCTAAATCACCTTTCATAAATTGTTCTCTAGCTGATATATACTCAGTATTATTAAGTATAGAATTTTTAAATTCATCAAAACCTACTTCATTTCTTCTAATTTCAGTTTCGTTCATATCATTAGATATTGTATCAGCTATCATAAAAGTAGTACCCGCACCTTTAAAATTAGTACCGCTAACGTCGTTACCTTGCGGAGTAGTTAATATACTAGTAAAAGTTTCAAAGTCTTTTATAAGCCTAGTACCTAAACTAGCTATGACCGTAGCGTCACTGAATAACTCATTCGGGTTCATACCCGCTTTTTGATAATCACTTATGATATTTCTAACTTCGGTATTAGCTGTGTGAAAATTTAAAACGTTATTAGTTATATTACTAGCTTGATTAAATGTTTCTTGTTCGTTTTTAATACCTTCTTTATACATGGCGTTACTACCGCCACCAGTAGCACCTTGAGTAATTTCTATCTCACCTGTTTCTGAGTTGATTTTAGCTGATAAACTAGTAGTATAGGGGAAGTACCTTTCAGGGTCCATCAACGCTTGTTCGTGTGTTAAAGTTTTTACTAAACCGTTATCTAAAGCGTCAATATATTTAGCAGTACCACTAGGTATAGCCGTAACTGATTTTAAATTACCGCCATCAACTTGTGTTTGTACGTTATTATATTGGTCTACGTTTAAAAAACGTTTACTTTTTTTACCATCATTATCTTCTATAATATAGGTATCACCGTTAGTGTCACCTCTAGGGTCACCTATAGTTATATTAGGGTTACGTTCCATATCTATGATTTTATAATTAGGTAACATTAATTCTTCAACGGTAACGGTATTGTCAGGGTTTACGGTTTCAACACGTACATTTTTAAGTTTTTCTTCGTCACCTCTAGCTTTACGTAAAGAACTTACGCCGTTAGTAGCTATGTATTTATTAGCTTCTACTTGACTTAAAAATAACGGGTTACTATAGTCAAACTTACCGTCACCACCTACTTGATAATATAAATCCCTAGTACCGAAATATTTATTGTCAACTAGTTTTTTAGCTAACTCGTTTTTATTTTTCATAGTGTCAACAAATAACTCTTTAGCTATTTGATCAACTTTTGCTGCTCTATCAAACTCAAATTTTTTCTTAGCGTTATCAAAAGCTGCATCTTCTTGGTTTTTACCCGCTAAATATGCAGTTGTAGCTCTTACTAATTTAGCTTTATTAGTGTCACCTCTTAACTCAGAATTTTTTAACGAGGCACCTAAAGCATATAGCGGTAAAGCTCCGCTAGGTTCTTTAATAAATTTTTTGTAGTCTGGGGCGGGTAAACTATCAGCTACGTATTGCCTAATAGCCCCTAATTGTTGATAATCTTCAAGGTCTGATAAACCGCTAACTACGTTATATAAGTCAGTTATTTCTTTAACGTCAGTAGTAGTATCTACCGCACCTTTGAATATAGCCGTTCTTGATTGGTCAGCTAAACTACTATTTTCGTCAGCTGTTACTTTATCAGCGTTTTCAATAACTGAATCAATTATTTCTTCATCAATATTTACATTACTGCTTATTGAAGGTATACCGTTAGCCATTTAGGACATCCTTTGAAGCGGTGCTCTATTTCTCATAATATCATCTGGACCTTGAGTAGTTGGTCTGTTTACTGAAAATCGGTTTCGAGCATTTACATCAGCTAATACTTTAGGGGGTAAAGTAGCCAACATGTTTGAAACTCTTGAAGGACCACCACCAGAGCTACCACCACCACCAGAGCTACCACCACTTAAACTTCTAAAGTCTTTGACAGCTCCTACTAAATTAGTAAGGTCGCCTAAACCTAAACCAGTATCTTTAGGTTGATCATAACCTTTAGTAATAGTACCTAAGTTAGGCACTATACCGCCCATGATATTAGCGTACTGACCTAGTATATTAGTAGGTAGGTTATATTTACCTACGAAGTCACCGTAAGCCTCGCTTAATCTAGCTTGGTCCATACCACGTTGCATTTTACCCATGTTTAACATTCTATTAATATCCTGACCTTGTAAACCGTATTGAGTAGTACCTAAATTACCTAAAGCACCAGCTATACCCGTACCAGCCTGACCACCTCTTAAACCTATGTTAGCCATATCAGTACCTAAACCGCCCATAACTCTACCGAAGTTAGCTCCTAAACCGCCTAGTCCTCCAGCTACGTTACCGTATACACCCGCTAAGTTAGTACCTATACCCGCTAACTGACTACCAAACTGACCCATCATACCCGCTTGACTTAACGCTCTACGTCTAGCATTTTCATCAGTAGATATAGCTTGTTGCATAGCTCTATCAAAACCTGCTCCACGTATGTTAGCTACGCTACGTGTTTGTGCTTCACGTAAAGCTCTTTCTCTTTCCTCAGCACCTAACCTAGCTCTACTACCTCCGAAAGCTCCTTGACTTATAGCTCTAGCTCTACCTACCTGATCTGATTTAGCTCCTTGTTCTTCAAGGTCTTGTAGTGTACGTTGTACTACTTGGTCTTCATAAGGGTTCATAAAATTACTTGCTGCGTTAGGGTTAAAACCACCTAAACCAGCTTGACTACCAGCTATACCCTGACCTATAGCACCAGTACCCGCCATAGCTCCGCTCAAAGCTGCACCTGGAGCTTGACCGTATAAGTTACTAGCTTGGTCAGTTAATTGACTTAAACCCGTTCCAGCTGTGCCTACCATACCCTGACCTTGTGCACCCGAGCCTTGTATACCCGCTAAACTGCCTTCTAGTATACTACCAGCTCTATTTAATGCGGGTTGGTAACTGCCTAAACTATCAAGCGTCATACCGAAACCTGCCGTTTCTGCTGGTGAAAAACCAGCTATACGTGAACCATAGTCAAACGGCGTTAAGCCTTGACTTAAACCGTAAAGTTGGTTAGTAAACATTTGATTGGCCATGGGCACCAATCCAGGAACTCCAGGTAAACCGCCTTGATAAAAGTCCGTAGCGAACCTCGGCGGAGCGGTGGTTTGCATAAAGGTTTGTTGATTACTAGTATCTGTACCGTTTGACATTATGCTCTACCTATGCCCATATTTTGAGCTTTTTTCTCGTTTTTATTCATCATAGCGTATAGGTTACTAATACCTTTACTATGGTCACCGTTACCCATACCCTTGACAGCTTGTTTAGTCATTACGAACTCACCGTCTGCTAATAGTGCGGGTACGGTATCTTTATCACCTGAACCCATAGGGTCACTAATATCACCGCCATGTTCTCTTAAATCTACTTCCGGTATTTTACCGCCGTCAGCTAACCGTATAACTCCGCCGTCTTTAGCGGGAGTAACTACATCAAAAGTAGGTAATTCAAATAAATCTTCTTGTTCTCTTTTTCTAATTTCGTCTAATATAATAGCTTGTAAAGGGTCAGCCATTGCTGTGTCAACTAACGTACCTGTAGGTATACCCGCAGCAGTTTGCGTAGGGAACGGACTAATAGCCCCGCTTAACCCACCACCAGCACCAGCTCCGCCTAAACGGTCGCCAAAGTAATCTGGTGTTTGGAATCTAGTTTGTTCATCTTCAGTTAAACCCTCAACTCCACCAGCAGCACTAAGTAATCCGCCTGCTAAAATACCTTTTTCGAGTGTGCTTAAACTTTTAAAAGCTGGGCTAGTTAAACTAGCACCCGCCATGTTACCAGTTAATAAGTTTTGGAAGTCAGCCCCTATACTTTGAAAAACTCCTGGGATACCTTCGCTAGTTACTGAAGCACCACCAGCAGCAGAACCTATATTACTAGGGCGGAACATAAAATCTTGGCTAAATGGGTTTAATGATTGTATACCCTGACCGCCTTGAAGCCCAGCTCCAGCTGCCATATTAGCACCTAAAAACACTTTAGCAGAACTGCCTAAAGTTTTCTTAAAATCTCTGCCTTCAGCTAACGAGCCTATGCCTTGACCTATAGCAGCACCTGCTGGTCCACCGATAGCGAACCCTATGACAGTCGCTATGTCACGAGTGCTCTTCTTTAAAAACTTGCCTATTTTCTTTATAAAACCCATGCTTCTTCTATTATAAAGGCAAAAATCAAATAATTATAGTGGTATCTCCTTTGTTGACTACGGTTACTTTACCTACTGAACCTGAAGCTTCAAAGCCTTGTGGCTTTTTAGGGGTACTTATATTCTCCCATTTATTACCTGTATACACTTGTAAAGCCTCTATAGTCGTGTTCCACACTATACTACCCGCATTAAAATTTACCTTATTTAACGTTTCTCCATCTATTTGTCTAATATTATCGGGGTCAAACTGACCCAAGTTAAGTTCAAGTATTCTTACTAATTTATTGTAAGTTAAAGGCGTTACATTATCGCCCATCTCTAATGGTAAATTAGTTGCTAAAAGTTTACTCATCGTCTACCGTCATTCTGTATATCCATCCTGAGTAAACCTAGTCTCCACCCTGTATCATCGTTTGCGTTAGTATCATCATCGTCTGATTCTAAACGTACTACGGCTTGTCTACCTCTGGCTCTAACGTGTGATTGCGTAGTGGAACCGCTTATAGCGTTAGTGTTTGAAGTACTTAGTGACTCACCTGGAAAATTTCTTGTTTTTAATACTATGTTTACCTGACCGCCATTACTATTATTTAAAAACCTAACGTCAGGTATTATTCTTCTTATAAAAGCGAACTGATCACCGTCGCCTATATCAAAGTCTGAGCTTTCTATAAATACATCAGTCATAGGATTACCGTCATCGTTATAACCGAACTCGTGTTGATACAAATAATTATCAGCTGTAGCTCTAGGATAATCTACTGTACCTTGATCAAGCCAAGCTGTACGTGATATTTGACCGTAAGTCCAAACTTTATCAGCGTAATCAAAAACTACATAACGGTCTATCTCTATACTATCAGCTGAGCAGTAAAACCAGCCTACTTCATCAAACTCTGTATTAGTAAACCCAAAGAATTTATGTGCCTGATTACTGTTTAAATCATCAAATACGTAACTTAATACGGTGCAAGGTAGTTTCTGTACGTTACCTGTATAAATGTAAAAGTTATCATAACCCATCCAGAATACACCGTTAGGAGCGACCACTGCCCCGTTAGGCGATATTAAACCACTAGCATTATTGATTAAGTTTAAACCGAAAGTAAAAGGTGGTCCAATAAATTGCATACTGTATAATGCGGTATCACTCCATATTAATACTTCTTGTCTAGCTTTTACTCCGCCTATAATTTTACTACCTTCAGATAATCTTAAATCACCCGCTGTATTAGTAAGTAAAGGTTCAAACTCTGTAGCACTTTCTTGGTCACTAAAAGCTATTAACATAGGGTCAGAAGTACCACTACGTGAACTACCTACTATAGGGTCAGCTCCTAAAACTATTATATGTCTATCAGTTTCTGATACTAACACCTGACTAGCTTTAGTAGGGGCTAAATTACTACCGCTTAAACTAGAAAGTTCTACGGCTCTACTAGTGACTCCGCCACTTTCATCCCAGTAGTATATTCCTCCACCACGGACATTGATTAATAAATCCTCACCAAAATGATCATGTGTCCATAACCTTAATTGATTAGAGTCAGTAAGGGCTGTGTTACCGCCCCAAGTACCAGAGTTCCAAGTACCACTACCGAAACCTGAGCTGTCTACGTATACATCTAAACCTACGTTTATTTGGTAAGCTCCTACTACGCTACTACCCCCGTTACCGCTATCACTTGAATTAGCCGTAACGGTACTACCGCTAGTATCTTTAGCGGTTATAACGTAACTATTATTATTAGTAATACTAACTATTTGATATTCTTGATTTAAAACTGCTG
>Ga0098038_1000396_pt1 | contig 19474 bp, 24 predicted proteins | sample 5B_taG_FD_75051 | JGI IMG/M metagenome (GOLD analysis project Ga0098038, IMG submission 75051) | Marine viral communities from the Subarctic Pacific Ocean - 5B_ETSP_OMZ_AT15132_CsCl metaG | ecosystem: Environmental > Aquatic > Marine > Oceanic | place: Pacific Ocean | collected 2015-01-08 | reverse complement strand
GTGAGCCGAGGTCGTTGTCTCGAGTATACTTAGCATACTCATATTTCTTTTCGAGTTTTAAATCGGTAATATAAAATGAATTATTTTCTCTAACAAGACGCACAAGGTCTTTTAGTTTAATTTCAAAATAAGAGCAACAATTATTCCTAACATTGTTGTCATTAAAAATCCTGTAGATGCTATCATTATTTTCTCAAGTCTATGTATGTCTTGATGAACATCATTTATTTTTCTATTAGTTTCTTCTTGCATAATTCTACATAACTTCTCATGATCATCCATTCTTTGATGAGCAAGTATATCTTTACTAGAAGCTTTTCTTGGCACTGACTATCCCTCCTTGATTAAAAGGTTTAATAGTATCTAAAGCTAGGGCTTGTTGAACATTAGATTGTCCACCAAAGGGTAAGTTTGATGTTTGTATGTTTGGTAAAGGAACACTAGATCCAGATTGTACTATTGAACCTGCTCTTTGTCCTGTGCCTTCTGGTCGTATTCCAGATTGTAAATAAGGATCTATTTCAATTGCAGGTGCATTCTCTGGATCAAATTCTCTTTTAGCAGGAGCACCTGGCATAATACCTGTTTTAAAATATTGTTCGTAAGCTTCTTTGTTTCCTTCAACTTTATCTATTGCTGCTTTTGCCTCTGCAGGCCCAACAATACCTTCTGAAACTAAAGCACTTCCTAATTGTCCAATATATCTTGTTAAAGCTTGATAGCTATCAATACCTTTATTACCTTTACCTAAACCATTCATTAAAGCTTTAGTTGTTGCAGGCCTTGACATCGCATAAGCTAATGCAGCAGGTCCTACTACAAAAAATGTTGCAGCACCAGGATCAATTGTACCTGTACCAAAACCAACTACACCAACTATTTGTGATATAGCACCTGCTTGTTTCATTTGTACAAGCATGTCTCCACTAGTTCCTCCAGCTCCTGGAGGTTTAATTTTACCTTCTACAGCTGAAATTCTTTTTACATAATCTTTAATTCCTTTAATTTGTGATTGTGATAAAAAACCAACTGGTTTTTTTGTAATAGGATCATCTCCCATTAACCATTTATAATCTGATAAAAATTTTTCTGCTTTTCTAGAATCTAGTTTAAAATACTGACCTTCTTTATTTACACTGCTTCTTAAAAAATCTTTGAAAAATTGTCCTTGTAATGCTCCTTGAATTGCTGTGCTATCTGGAACTACACCATTTGCTAACTTTACCTTACCAGAAAATAAATTATATTTTTTACCACCTACTTTTATTTTATTAGTACCAGCTTCTATGCTTTCTTGAAAGGCTCTAAAAAAACTAGGCTTACCTGCACCTATAATATTTTTGTATAGTCTTTCTTGTCCAAAATCTGTTTTCAATAAATCACTTACAACTTTACCTTGAAATGCTTCATTACCTAATCTATTAAAATCAGTAGCAATTCTTCTAGCTCTATTAACTGAAGCAGGTAATGGAGAATTAGCTAACATTGCTTCCATTCTTTTTCTAACTTCTGCTTTAACAGCATCGGCAGGTGTTCCCCCTACTCTCATTTTACCAATAGCAGAATATACTCTTGCAAAATTACTATAATCTGTTTCACGCCCCATATTTTGTACCATAGCAGTAATTTTTTCTATACCTTCATCTTGTACACCTCTTGCATTATCTGATACAGTTTTATTAATATATTTAAATAAGTTAGGTACCTCTTCAAAATCATTAATTCTATCATTAAAAACTTTTATCGTAGGTGAAACTTTTTCAGTACCAATCTGCACATTATAAGCAGGATTGTAAGAACCATCTGATCTAAGAATTACATCATCTACTTTTTTATATAAATCCATATATAATTTATCCTTAGTACTTTCAAATATCTCTCTACCACCTCTAATTTGTGATTGTAAAAAAGCTGTAACCCCATCTGCAGCAACATCATAATCAATTTTAGGTAAATCTTTTGTTAATACTTTTGTAAAATTATCAATAGATTCTATTGTCATTAATCTACCAAAACCTTCGGAACTTCTTATAAAACCTGCACCACCAATAGATGCAGCAGATAGTGAACTAGCTAACTCAACACCTGGTTGTTGTGTAAGTTTACCTGCGATAATATTTGCTTTTTCAAAAGCATATTTACCAGCTTTACCAAATACATCTTTTTTGTATTTAAAAAAATCTGGGTTAGCTTTTTGAGCGCTATCATAAACCTCATCAACTAAATCTTTACTTTCTAAAATAGTTCTTTGCGTTGGAGTTAAAACTCGTGCCGTTTTTAATTCTTTTGCACTTAAATTTTTACCAACTAAATTATCTAAAGTTTCTTTTGATGGAAGTTTTCCTGTTTCTTTTACTTTAACTATTTCTTTGTAAAATTTTTTATCTATATCTATACCTTTAATAACATCTTGAGCACCGTCAATTGTTTTAATTGAAAGTCCAGTAACTTTATTATAAACTTTAGCTAAACCTCCAGCCATACCAAAACCAAGTAGTTCACCAAAAGCACCTTGAGCTGTTCCTCTTGCAACTTCTCTTACAATACTTTCTTTTGGATCAAATGTTTGAGATATAGCTGCACCAGCTCCACCCCCTAGTCCTGCACCGGTTACTCCTCCAATTAATCTTTGTTTATTTTTACTTAAATTTAAAAGTGGCCTTGCTATTCTAGCAACTCTCGCTGCTAATAATCCTGTGCCAACTAAAGAAGAACCCCCAGTAAACGGAGCCGCAGCAACACCTGCAATACCACCAGCAATAGATAAACCTACCTCTGTTACTATTCTCATAAAGTCTGGACTTGCTAAAAAACTTTCTGTATCTTTATTATACTTTCCTTTTTGTGCATCAGATAAAACATCTTCAGGAGTGATCATAAGTTTCATCTCATCATCAAAACTTAATCCACCTTTACCTTCAGCTTTTTTAGCTGCTAAAACAGAATCAATAGCTATCTGTTCTTTTGGAGTAGGCTCAGTCCCTTTAATTTTAAATGTATTTCCTTGTACAACTATCTCTGCCATATAAATCCTTAATTTGCACTAACATCATATTTATTACCATCGTATTGTTTAATGGTAACACCTTCACTTAAATCAATATAGTTAGAAGCACCTCTTCCAGAAGCCTCCATAATTTCTAAGGCAGTAGTAAAGTCTGCATTATTATCTTCTGCAATTGCAATAGCATCTGCAAAGTAACTATCTAATGCTTGTAACTTTGCTTCAAACGTAGCTTCAGTATCACCTACCTGTGGAATAAGTTTTGTAATTCTTTCTGCTTCTTGTTCTGATACTGCAGCACCAGAGATTGCTTGTGTTACAAATGAAGTTGCTTGTTGTATTCTACTTTTAAAAGCACCATAGTCTTTTGAAAATTGTGAGCCTCCTACTTTACCAATAGATGCTCTTATTCTTCCTAAATCACCAAACCCTACTGGCTTACCTAATTTATAATAGTCATCACCAATTCTAGATAAAATAGTTCTTACTCTTTTACTACCTTGAATTTGTTTAATTGATTCAGCTGATGGTTTTGACACAACTGATATTTTTCCTGTTCCATCTACTTGAGCTACCGTCCCTTTAGGTAAATTATAAGCAACTAATTCTTTATCTGTTAAAGTCCTAACACTTTTTCCTGAACCTTTTGCTTTTTCTACAGATAAAATAGTTGCTGGTAATTTTCCAACACCTTCTCCTAATGCTGATAGTGCAGGACCAATACCTTCACCTTTTGCCTGCAGTAAGGGTGCCGCTAAAGTTGCGGCATAAATAGCTTTTTCTTTCGGTGATAAAGAACCTAATCCACCAGCTTGAAAATGTTTTATAGTTGGCTTTAAAGATTTAAAGTATCTAGCCTTAAACATTTTTCTAGTTAATACTTTATCCATAGCTACCTCGGTTGCATCATGTTATAAGCCGCATAACCACCTAAAGCTGTTCCTGCTGCTTGTGCTAAAGGATTAGCTCCAGGAGCCGTGGTTGCTGTAAGTGTACTCTGTGTAGTAGGTAAATTAGTCATAATACCTTTTAAGAATTCAACTCTTTGATATGGCTCGTATGATCTTTGTAATGCAGTTTGTCTTTGCGCCTCGAGTGCTTGTTGACCAATACCTCTTTGTAACGCCCCTGCTTGCATCTGTGCATTTATATCTGCAAGACTCATAGCTTGTTGTTGCCCGCCTAACTGACCTAATAATTGTCCGCCTGCTAATTGTTGCTGCCTTTGAGTTTGTGCTGCACCTAGTGCAGTTTGAAAACCTTGTGCTTGCGCTTGACCCATAGCTTGTAAAGTTCTGTTTTGTAATTCTGCTTGTTGAACTCCTTGTCTGCCACCACCAAAAGCTCCTGCATCAATAGCGGAAGCACTTAATTGGTTTTGTGCTATTTGTCCTTGTCTTCCAATTTCATTTGTAACATATTGTTGGTAAGGATTTAAAAATTGTCCAATGTTTGGATTTTGCATCCCTGCTGCTGCTGAAGCAATACCAGAAGTAACTGCACTTGCACCTACTCCTGTTTTACCTGCTTGAGCTATACCAGCTTTTTCTAAAGCACTAATTGGTGCAACTTGAATACCAGGTAAAGATACAGGTTTTTTAGCTAAGTTAGCTGCTTCATCATATAAAGTTAGTTTTCTAGCCTCAACTCCAGGTGCTTCTCTTGCAATTTGAGTTTGTGTTCCTGAACTAGAAGAACCACCTCCTCCACCACCACCAAAAATACTCATTAGTTTAACTCCTTCTCAAATTCAACATGTCTAGATTTATAACCATATTTAGTCATAACTTTTTTATATCCAGGTCTCATGTATGCTTTAACTTTTTTACATCCATTTACTTTAGCAAACTTTTCTAAAGTATTTATTAATTTATCTTCCCATAAATTCATTTTTTTCCCCGTACATATTAAACCTTGTAATTCTTTAAAGTTAGGGTTTTCAAATATTCTTGTTGTAACTACACCATAAACTTTATTTGTATCACCTTCTTCAGACCCAAATATTAAAAACAATTGATTTTCTCCTGAAAGAAGTAATTGTTTTATATCTTCTGGTTCTGCGTATTTACCACTGTAAACTAAAGCTTCTGCAATTAGAAAATGAACTAATGACCAAATATCCTCTACCTTAGAAGGTATAATTGGCAATACTTCAATATCATTTTTAATTATCTTTTCTGCTTGCATCGACTAAATCATAAATTCGTTTTAATTTTTTTTGTTGATCGTAAAAGAAACCAGCACCAGCTTTTCTCATACTACTATAACTTTTAGGATCTCCTCCAGATAAAATACCAGCTCCTAATACAGCGTCTGCTCTTGATACAAACTCTCCATCAGCTAATTGAGCTAGCATTGTGTCTTCATCTTTATTTCCGTTTCCTGAACCATCTTCAACATAACCCTCAGCTCTTACATAGTTATTAAGGTCATTTTCATTATGGTCAGTTTTAGAAGGTAAATAATTTACACCCCCTTTATTAAATTTTGGTACAGCAGTTGCTAGGCCACCTTGATTTGCATAAAACATATTACTTCCATAAGTCTCATCTCTTGTAGGCATAGTGTTTTCTGCTGGTACAAATGCACCTTTTAATTTAGCTGCTTGTTTATTGTACTCATCTGTATAATCTTGTTCTGTGAATGGAGGTTCTATTTCTTCCTCATCTTGTAGTAACGGTAAAACGCTTGAAGCTAATATTGCAGTTTGAAATTTATTATCTTTTGCTTTTTGTAGTAAGTTAGCAGCTATACCTTTTTTTGTTTCTCCTCCAACTACTGCTTCAGATAGAGGTGAAGACTTTGCTACTGTAGCTACTTTTTCTGGGTTCATAAATTGTTTACCATAAAGTTCAGATCCTGGTATTGTTTTTAATCCTTGAGTAGCACCATAAGTTTGAGAACCAAAACCTAAACTTGAAAAAGGTGCACCTTGTCCAATACCCCCAGCTCCTCCACTTATTGCGCCTATAGCATAAGAACCACCACCGACAATAGCAGCATCTCTTAATGCTCTTTTTGTGGATTTGCCTCTAAGTTTTTGAACGCCAAATGTGGCTAATGCTAGTGTAAATGGATCCATAGTCTATATATTTAATTATAGACAATATTACCATTTTACTCAGTGGGTTTCAACTCATCACTGAACCGTCCTTCGTACTGATGTTCTCCAATATGAACAATAGGATGATCTATAAAGGCATAACATTTTCCTCCTAAATCTGTCCATAATTTACAAAAAGAAAAATCTTCACCTAGAAATGTTTTTTCAACTGGATCGTGAAGCGTGTCAAAAAAATTCCACATATTTGGTCTATCAATATACTTACCATTTATCACGGTTTTTTGTACTATGTTTTTTTCTGGGTAAGCTTTAATCATTTTATCAAATACAGATCTTTTAATTAACATACAGCCAGTAGGGCTATGAGTTACTTCTATAACTCCATTATCAACTCTAATATCTTTATCATTTTTTACTTTCATTGGGTAAGTATTGAATGAAGACTTAAGTTGTTGAATATTTTTTATAGATCCTTCCTTAATTTTTTCTATAGTTTTTTCCCACATAATAGTTTTTAAAGGGTATGGTATTGAAATAATATCTTTATCTTTCTTAATCATTTCTAGTATTGAATCTGAATTAAAATATATATCTGAATCTATGAATAACATATGTGAAAAATTAGACTCCAAAAAACCAGCTACACATAAATTTCTACCTTGTGTAACTAAAGAAGATTTGACTAAAGAAAATGTAATTTTAATTTTATTTTTTAAACAAAATTGTTGTAACTCTAATAATGCTTGTGTGTAATGAATAGAACATTCACTATGCACAGGAGTTGCAACAAATAAAGATATGGTATCTTTATCTTTTTTATTATCTTTCCATAAGGGTGTTGAGGCTTTTTGTTGGGATTTAGATTCTATCTTTAATTCTTTTAAAGTTTGGTAAGTATCATTATTTATTGTTTCTTTCACTAATAGCCCCTTTCAAAAAATTTGTCCACTCTATTCCTTTTTTATTCCAATTGTAAAACCTTTTATAAAATTTTTGTTGTTCCTCTAAATGATCTTGCATAAAATTCTCATGCAAATATCCTGCTGCAACCTCTATAGCATTACTAGTTGCTATTGCCATACTTTCATAATCATTTGTATAATTTACATAGACAGGCCATTCTGCACATGTTTCATACAGAGCACCAAAGTTATTTGTTATAACATGAACTCCAGAGGCTAATGCTTCAAGAGCTGATGCACATGATGTTTCTTCAAATATACTTGGATAAACAAACATATCATAATTTGGCATCATTTCTAAAATGTATTCATTTGGTTTATATCCTATGTAATTTACATTAGATAAATTTTCAGCTTGTTCATATAAAGGTTTAAATTCTTCATCATGATTTTTTTTAAATTCGTCTCCATAGACTTGTGAAGAACTATATACATCTAGTATAATATTAGGGTTTTTTATTTCTTGCATTGCTCTAAGTAAAACATTTAGACCTCTCCATGGAGTACAATGATGTATTAACTTTACTTGAGAACCTTTTTTATAAATTTTTCTAATAGGAAAATGGGCTATACCGTTTTTTATAACAACAGATCTTTCCGTAGGTATATCAAAAAAATATCTAAATTTTTCATAGTTCCAATGACTATTAAATACATACCAATCATATTCACCATGTCTTGATTTATCTCTAAAAAAAGGTTGTAGATTTCCTTGATCCCAAGAATTTTTTTGCCAAAGTATATTTACCTTATTTGGATCTATTGGGACTTTACCAGGTATAGATGTACAGATTTGTACTTGATCTAGTAATTCTTTTGAAACATGCTTTTCAAGCATTTCCATTTGAATTTCAGTTGCGCCTCTTGGTTTCATTATTTTTTAGTTAGCGCACCCATTTCACCAATTCTTGTAACTTTAATTTCAAGGTCTTGCCTAAAGTCATCCACAGTAGTGTCAGTATTGGGGTCAGCAACATCATTATCAAAATCAACTTTACTAGCATATACTTTACCAGTCCTTTTATTTTTAATAATTTCTTTTGCTTCTGCTGGTATTTTTATTATATCACTCATTTTGGTCTCCGTCCTTGTCTATTATATTTTTTATTATTTTGCAACTTCTTTTTTTTATTTAAATTTTTTGTATGTCTGCGAGGTCTCTTTTTAGGTTTGTCTCTAGGTACGAAATGTGTAAATTTTTGTTTAGCCATTATTCTATAAAACCATTAATAGTTAATCTTCCATCATTTATATCATTACCATAATTTAATATTGATCCATGTCTTATACTTGAATCAAAAAAAACACATCTATTTTTTACAGACTTAACAGTTACCAAAGGAACGTCTAAATTACTAGCATAAAAATTTGTACCAGAATCAATGTTGTTATTAAGATATACAATTGAACTATATTTTTTTGGAAAATCTGTGTGAATAAAATCTTTTTGTTGGTCATCAGCTAATCTTAAATGAATATGTAAATCTAAATTCAAATGTCCTTGGTAGTTAAACTTTGATCTAAATTCTTTCATAAATAAAGCTTGTATAAAAATATTTTCTTTTATTAAAAAATTACTTCTAAATCCCGGCCAAGTTTGTTTTGTATTAAATTCTTTGTTAAAATCATCAACACTATACAACTTAATTTTTTTTAAACTTTGTTCTATTAAATTAAGATCATCAAAAAAATTTTCTACTATCTGTATCATTTTTTAAAAATTTTATTACCAATCACTAAAATATCTATATCAGAATTTTTAAAATAATCTATTGCATCTCTTGTACTAGACATTATTGGTTTACCATTGATATTTAAACTTGTATTTAATATTAATGGGCATCCTGTTTTTTTAAAAAATTCATTTATTAATTGATAATATATTTTGTTAGTTTTATCTACCCCTTGAAACCTACAAGTTTTATCTATATGTGTTACACTTTGTAAATTATCTCGATTCACATCACCCACATAAAGCATAAATGGATTTTCTATATCAGTGTTAAAATAATCTTTTACATATTCTTTTAAAATAGATGCACCAAATGGTCTATAACCCTCTCTTTTTTTAACTTTGTTAATAGTATTTTTACCATCAGTAATTAGTGGATTAATTAATAAAGATCTATTTCCTAAAGCTCTTGGCCCAATCTCACCCTTTCCTTGATACCAAGCAACTATCTTACCTTCTTTTAAATGTTCTGCTGTTTGCTTAATAGTGATATCACTTGGTTCTGTGTCTGGTGTCTCATCAGATTGAACATATGGAAAATGATCTAATTTAAATTTAGGTAAATTATTTTTAACCCTTAAATATTCTATAGCCCCTAATGAAAGACCTTCATCATTACAATGAGGTGGTATTATTAAATTTTTAAATTTATTTTTAAGAGCAGTGTTCCAAATTACATTTTGTGCAACACCTCCAGAATATGATATTACAGCATCATAATCTTTGTTAGTCACTTCCTCAAAAAAATTAATTAATATATCTGATACTTTATCGTGCACTGTTCTTATCCAATCTAAAGGTTGCATTTCTGCTAACAATCTATCTTTTTTGTACGTAGAATAACTATCAAAATTAAATAATTTATTAATAGAATAAATATCGTAATCTAAAGATTTTCTAAATTCTGGTAAAATATTTCCATAAGATTGAAGACCCATTAACTTACCTGCAATGTCATAAACTTGTTGTCCTGGTGAATTTATTTTAAAATCTTTACCTACACTAGCCATAGCTAATCCTAAAGATCCATTTTTATTTGTGTAGCCTCTTTTATGTATTTTGTTATCTATTATAACCGTCCATGCATTATTAGCATCTCCAAAACCATCTATTATTATTTCGTATTTTGGTCTAGTTTTATATAAAGGCCAACAACTCAAAGCATGACAAAGATGATGATTCACTCGATAGACTTTTTTATTTATCGGTAAATGATTAAAATTTATAGCTGGATAAAATTCTTCATTATCTAAAGGTAAATTATAAATCCAAGGATCTACAACAATTGCTATCTCATCAATTTCATCTGGCTCTATGTTAAATTTTTTCTGGATATCGGATTGCCATCCATATAAATTATTATATGCATGATGCTTTTGTTTATATAATCTTTCTGTTTTAAGATAATGAATTTTACTTCCATCATAGAAGGAAAGGTTACTATCGTGTTCACAAAGCCTCAAGCCTAAAAGTTTTTTAGCCATTCTCCTGTGATCTGTCTAACAGAGCAAAACTTATTGCACCTTGAATTGTATTACTTCCTGTAGCTGCTTGAACTGTTATTGCATCACCTGCTTCTAAATTTAAACCTTGAGGTGTAGCATTTACTTGAGACTTTGCAGCCACCTCATCTCTAAAAAATTCGTACTCAGTGCTTGAATCAGAAGAGTCTACTAAATTCATATTTACTAACACACCTGATGATGCATCGTTGTTTGAACAATAAACACTTTTAACTATAACTGTTGCATCACTAGGACATGTAAATACAGTAGTCTTACCTGTACTAGCTTGTTTGAAACCTTGGTTTTTATATCTTATTGTCATGATAAAAAATAATTAAATGACTCAATTTCATTTTTTAATTCTTGTTGATAAGAAGTGTTTAACTTATCTTTTAAAGTTTGTAAAGACTGAGAAAGTTGTCTTTGATTATCTTGAGTATATACTACTGCAGGTTCGGGAATAATTATGTCAACTCGAGCCATTATCTTAAACCATCGGGTTGAATATCTACTCTAAAGGTTCCATATCTCCAATTTTGATCTGTAGAAGTATTTGCTATTTTTACACTTGCAAATCTTGATCTAGCTCTAGTATCTATTTTATCTGTAGTGTTCGTTACTGAAAAAGGTCCGAGAGGCGAGGATGTTGAAGAATCATTAGGATAAGCTCTTAAATTAATAGTTACCTGTGCATCTCCTGTAAGTAATTTAAAATCTGGTATAAATCTTCTCATGCTCATAAAATCTTGTCCATTTCCATCACCTAAAGCAAAGTCTCCAGACTCAATAAAAGCTATAATAGCTGTTTTATTTCCCGCAGAGTCAACTTCATTATTACCTAATTCATGCGCATAATAAGTAGAAGCACCATTAATATTTGTAGCTCCTTGTACTATTGGAAAACTAGGTACACCTGAAAGATTAAATTCTGTTGCATATGGATTGTCATATAATGTTGAGTCATGCCAAGAAGTTCTACTTAAAGATCCGGTTGCCCAAGTTCCTTCTGTGTAATTAAAAGTAACTACTCTATCAACTAAATCAGATCCATTTTTTGGATAGAACCAACTTATCTCTTCGTATAAATGATTAAGACCTACATAGATTTGTTCTCCTGCACTATATTGTAAACCTAAATTATCTCCTCTACCATTTGTAAATACAAAATCTTCAACTGAACAAGGCACTGATTTAACTGTACCATCATAAACAAAAAATCCACCAGCTTGACCCATCCACCATACGGCTCCATTTACATACTTGACTGCATGTTGTCCTATTAATCCACAATTAGATCCTACTTGTCTAATTGAAAAAGTAAAAGGTGGACCTACAAATTGCATTACATAAGCAGAGGTATCAGTTAAAATTAATATGTAATCTTTAGCCTTAGCGGCACCAACAATTTTAACTCCTGAATCGATTCTAAATGTTCCTGCAGTATTTACTGAAGTTGGGGTATAATCAGAAATATTTTCTTGATCTGAAAATCTTATAAACATTGGGTCTTGTGTAGAATTAGTTCCAATTGTTGTTTCTGTTCCTAACATAATTAAGTGCCTATCTCTTTCAGAAACAATAGACATTACTGATCGAGTCGGGGCTCCAGATACAGCTGCTGCTCTTGTAGTTAATGCTGCAGCATTAGAATGAATTGGATTCCATTCAAAAGTTTTTCCATTCTTAATAGTAGCAATTAATTTTTCTCCGAAGTGGTCTAAAGACCATGAAGCAGGATCTAAGACTACACTTGTTGAAAGTGATGCTTGTCCCCATGCAGTAAAAAACTCAACTGAAGCTCCACTAGCATGAGCAGATCTTGTACCGGCTACAGCTCTTGTTATACCAGTCAAATCATTTGTGGAAATACCAGTGTATGAAATAAATTCAGCTCCAACTTTAATTGTTCCTGAAGTTGGAAAACCAACAACAGAAGATAGTGTGATCGAAGTTCCTGATCCTCCAGTTCCGGCAGTGTCATCTTGTAATAAACCATTTAGAGTTGAGATAATGTTTGAAGCACCACCCCACGAAGCAGTTCCCCATCCATACCCTGATGTTTGATTTAAAGGACCAACTTCTACATAAGGATTAATAATTGCTGACCCAGATGCAGCAACTGATGTTCCTGCTGCACTAGCCATAGTTATAGTAAATGTATCTACTGTAGGCACTGTTACAACTTGAAAAGTATTTGTTGTAAAATCTGCCGCTAAATATCCTGCACCAGTTGGTGGGGTTACAGAAGTAAACGTAAACAAATCACCAATCTCAAGACCATGTGCTATTTTATTTACAGTAACTTTATTCTGTGTGTTTACGGTTGTAAAAGTTGCTCCAGTAATTGGTGTGTCTAATGGTGTGATATCATAAAATGCGCCTTCAAAATAAATTACTAAAACTTTATTAGAACCTAAAGCTACATATCTTCTACCATCTAAATCTGCCCATATAACTTGTTCTCTTACAGCTCCAACTAATGTAGAGCCTGTTATTTGCTCCCATCCTCCAATTTTTTCTGGTAGTCCATATCTAAATCTAACATTATCTCCATCAGTCCATTGACCCTGGGCACCTGTTTCAGTGACTTGTTTATTAAATCCTGGAGCTATTTTTACTTTTGTTAATGGCATAAGGTATTATACCTTAAAATGTTAAATAATAGAAGATTACTTGGTTTCTATATCTTGACCCATATGGCTAATAACCTGAGCATTTTCTTTGCTAAAATTTTTATTACATTCCATTGCTAAAGAAACAAACAAATTAGTACAATGTTTTAATGCTTCAGCTGATAACAAAATTTTTTTATTATTATTTATCATCTTAATTTCATCATCATTGAATATAATTTCGCCAGAACCATCTTTATCTTTTAATTGATTAATTATCATAAATCTCCTTATTCACAACTTTTTGCAGTGCTATCAGGCATGCCCCAAAAAGGTCTTGTGTCTAAATAACGATCTTTATTTTTACCATTTTTGTCTACGTAATGCAAGAAAGCTTGCATAGAAAAGTCGCCTTGAAACTCTTCTCGATAATGTGGTAATTGTCTTCCAAGATATATTACTGCTTCACCCTTATCTAAATATACTGGTTTTCCATTCATATATATTGGCCATGGTGTACCGTCATTATTAATGTTAAGTGTTACACTAATTTCACAAGATCGCCTATCTGTGTGATTTGCAAGAGATGAAAATTTTGTATAGCATCTCCAAAAAGCATAAGTTGGTAATAATTGTACCCCAGTTTCTTTTTCCATTAACGGTAATTGTTTGAGCATCAAAGACTCAAAAACTGTATCTCCATAAAATTTTGAATCTGGTATTCCCATTTCTTTTGATTCATCAAAATTTGTAGTATTATTTCTATGTCTTATTTCACAATAATTACTTAATAATTTTACTTCATCTTTAGTAAGAAAATTTTTTATTTTTTTATATGTAAAATCTTTTCCTATAAGGCCCATGCTACTACCGAGTACCTTTCTCCTTTAGTTACAGGTAAAACACAATGAGGATATAAACTATTGCTAGGCCATATAATCATCCTATTTTCTTTTTTTTGTATTCTTGTAATTTTTTCTGACCTAGGATACTTAAAACATAAGTCTCCTCCCTCGTAATTATCGTTGATCATAAATATACAACTATAGTGTCTTGGAATTCTTGCGCTATGGTCTGTATGAAATTTATAATGTCCTCCCTTACCATATTTTAAAACTTGTATATCATTTATTAAAAATTCACTAGGAAGATCATGAAAATGATTATAACTATTTATACAACTTTTTAAATGTTTTATTAAATAATTACACCATAAGACTTCAGTGTAAGAATCTGTTTTAATATTATGTAAACCCCAAGTGCCTACTTTTCTTACGTTCTCATCAAGAACAGGTTCATCATCACCTATTATTGTTGCTCCTTGAAATTTATCTGAACTTCTGCATATTTTTTTAAATGCTTCTAAAGTTTTTTTTGGCATGACATCATCAAAGACTGTAATATATTTATGTAAATCAAAATTTACTTCCATGATTTTTTTTTCCAAAATAATTTTTTGTAATTATGAACTAAATATTTAACCATAAAAAATCTATTTTCCATATATTTTTTATCATCCATGACCTTAATTTTCATTTTCCAGTCTTCTCTTTTAAAAGGTATACATTGAACATAGGGAGTTCCTCTTTCAATAATAGTATCTAATATTTCGTATTTATCTCCATTTATTGTAATTGGAAAATTTATTTCATTTACAAAATTATCTGTATCAACGATACCTGCAATAATTGAAAAACGATCATCTGAGTTATTTAAAGGAGGGACAAAAAGAGTTGAATACCCAGGAGGTGTTCTTATTATCCATGGATTTAAAATTTTATGAAATGCTAAGTTTTTATTTTTTTCAACTAAAGGACTTCCCTTTAATTGTTCAGTAGAATGAAACTCTCCTTTTCCTTGATAATTAATATTTATTTTTTCAGCAAGACTATTCATCATTTGTTGAGCTGAATCAAATCCAGCTCTTTTTTTTCCCTCAAATTCAATATTGTGTCTTATCTTATAGTCTGTTGGTATTTTTAAAATATACCCAGCGGTAAGCGTATCTAAAAAAGGCATACAACCTTTAACAGTTTGCATTTCATAACTGTGTGTGAGTTTTTTATACCATTCTGGTATATTAGTTTTTGTAAGAACTGGTAAATTATCCTGATTATTTTTTATAAATTCTTTACTTGCTGAAAAAGTAATTACATTGTTTAACATTCGAAATGTTTAACACATTTACGGAAGTTGTAAAAGATTTAAATAAGTAATTCCATTATCCTGACAATATTTTTCCCAAGTAATAATTGGGTATGTCACAGTTGAAGTATCAAAAGTATTTAAGTAATTATTATAATTTACAAATTGAGTATATAAAGTTTTACTTTGAGTGCTAGCATTAGCATTAGCTGTAAGTAGATTTATACTCTCTCTTACATCTTTTAAATAAACATGTAATGCTTCTGCATCTGCCATTGAACCAGGTTCTGATTGTTCACTAATAGTCATTGAACTACCATCAATAACCCAAGTAGCATTATTTTGTTTTATTAAAGCAAAATCTGAGTCGCTTATATTAATTTCTGTATGAGGTGTATTTATAGCAGTTAACTCATTTTTTTCAGTTTCGTTTGCTGCTATTCTCAATAAATTATTATTATGTGTAATTGCGTAAGCCATTATGCGTTCCCATCATCAAAGTAAACTACTCCACCAGCACCACCAACGGCACCTGGAACTGGATTTGGTCCACCAGCATTATCACCTGAAAAGTTAGTACCAGGGCCTAAGCCAGCTGATCCTGCAAAAAATGTTTTCTCTGGTAATAAAATTCCACCTGGTGCTGTTCCGTAAGTTCCTTTTACTGCTCTGTTAGGTTGAAAAGCAGGTCCACCCCGAGCTCCTCCACCACCACCATTTGCAGTGAATGTTCCTAACGTGGATGCTGCACCAGCGTTTCCATCATTTCCACCTGGGCTTGTAGTACCTATGTTTCCACCGGCTCCAAGTGAGTATGCGATTGTTGCTCCACCAGAAGTTGGACCTGAAAAAAATCCTATTCCTCCATCTCCACCAGCTCCTCCTGCTCTTCCAGGAGCTTGAGTTGAAAATCCACCAGCACCTCCTGCAGCACCACAAAGGTATGCATAAAAATTGTTTGCAGCTGGGTTTGCAGTTATGTTTCCACTGTTTGGACCTACTTCAGCAAAATGTAAAACGTAAGCACCATCTCCACCTGCTCCACTAGCGGCAGCTGTCAATCTTCCTTGAGCATCTACAGTTATGTTTGCAGTTGTGTATGATCCTGCAGAAACAGAAGTGTCTGCAAGTTTATCAGCAGTTACGGCATCATTATTTATAGCTGCAGTTACAACTGCGTTATCAGCGATTGCTGCTGCTACAACGGCATCGTCAGCAATCTTAGCTGAGGTTACAGCATCGTCTGCAATCTTAGCTGTCGTTACTGCACTATCAGCAATTTGTGCTGCGGCTACTGTGCCACCTAAAGTGTCTAAAGATATCTCTTTTAAATTTGTTCCGTCAGAGTAGGCTGCATAAATTTTTGCAGCATCTAAAGAAAATCCAGTTCCTGATGCAGTTTTAATTGTAAGGTTAGCTGGATTAGTCAAACCTGTTGCATCGAATATATAAAATTTTTCTATTGAATCTGGAATAGTACAAATTGTACTAGCAGCAATTGAAGCTGTAGCAAATTTAATAACCATATTTCTAGCGTTAGAAATTGTTTTATCAGTCATTGCTAAAGCAAGAGTACCCCCACTATTAAGTGTTACTTGTTCAAATCCTGCAATCGCTTGTTGAATTAAGTTTAAGTTGTTATTTGTGTTATCACCCCATGTACCAGCATTTTCGCCAGTTACCATTAGTTCCAATTTTAAATCTGTAGAGTAAGCCGATGTCATAATTTTTTATCTCCTAAATAATTTTAATTTTATCTTACCTAAGCTGCTAGGTCAACCTCTGTCCAAACATTAGCAACTCCAGGGTCTATTTCAGCCCAAGCAGTTATATTTGGACTACCGATTGAAGCAGTCATTTGTATACCTGTAACATCAACAGCTGCTTGACCAGTTGCTATTACACTTCCTATAGAACTTGATAATTGAACACCTCCAACCCCTACAATTTGAGCAGGTATTTCGGCATGTTGCCCTAGAGATATAGCTAACTGTTGACCAGTTACAGGTTCATTAGTTGATTGTATTAAACTTATTGAACCAAGTGTCATTGACATTTGAATACCAGACACATCAACAGGTGTTTTTAAACCACCAACCGTAATACCTTGTTGTATTGTGGATTGAACACCTGTAACATCTACATCAGCATTTCCAGTTGCTGTTGATACAGTTGTCAGCGCATCGAGTTGATCTTCAGAAGCAAGTATAAATATATCCTGATCAATTTGAATTGAGAAAGAAGGACTTGCAAAAGTTGTAGTTAACTGTCCCGCACTTGTAACTGAAACATTTACATCAGTAAATGCTCCTGTTGCTGGAAAGTTTATTGTTGAAGTTAATTGTTGTCCAACAGCTATAGCAGAGTAAGCTCCACCCCAGGCTAAGTTGCCCCAAGTTCTTCTACCCCAACCTATTCCAGTTAACGTAGAATCATCTACAGTTGTTGCACCAATTGTTGAAGAAATTTGTGAACCAGATACATCTATTTCCTGTCCGATAGGTGTTGCAACACTTCCTATCCCCATAGATTCTAAACTACCAACTACTGTAACTGTTACAGAAGCACCCCCTATAGTTGTGCCTTGTGATGATGTTAAAGATATGCCGGTTACATCAACAGTTGCGTTACCGGATACTGATTGCAGTGTACCAATTGAGAAAGCAGCTTGTATTCCTGTTATTGATGGTTGAGATCCTGAAAGATCACCCCATTCATTTTCTCCCCATGTATCTCCACCCCAACCGACTTGAATTTCTGCGTCAGTTACGATTGTACCTAATGAAAAAGATGCTTGAAGATTGGCGCTACTTAAGGATGCAGTGTTATCACCGAGAGTACCCCAGTTTTGAAAACCCCATACATTTGAACCCCAAGTAGCTGCCATATCATTTTATATCCTTAAGCAATTCTTAAAATTGCAGCAGAAGTAGTAAATGCAGGAAACTGAATTGTAAATGTTCCAGATGTTGCAGTTTTATCACTTCCAAAATCTAACACAGCGACAGCATCAGTAGTATTTGAACCACCATCTGTAGTTGTATTGTAAATCAAAGCGCCTCTTGCAGTAAGAGTTACGTTTTGAAAAGAAAGATCAGCAAAGTCAGTGATAGCTATGCTTGATGAAACTTTAACACCTTGGTTAACTAAAGCTTTTCCACCAGCTGTATAGTTAGCTGAAGTTACTTCAGTGTTAGAGCCACCACCTGGGTTTGTTGAATAGTTCTCTGTTGATTTTCCTAAAGTCGCTGAACTTGTGTACATCGCTAATTTGTAAGTATCAGATGATGTATCAAAGTCGTGTTTTCCTTGCAGTAATTCTTTTTTAAAAGTATTACAGATTGCGTTTGTTGTTATAGCCATAATTATTCTCCTTTAAAATTATTGGTTTGGAGAAGGAGATGGTACTACCACTCTTGGTACACCGTCATCAAACTCCCCCCGTCTTCTTCTACCCATTTGTTGTAGGGCAAAATTTTGTACTTCTTCATTATACTTTGTTTGGTATAGGTTGTATAGATTGTCTGGTCCTTTTAAGAATCTAAAAGCTTCAGCCAAAACACCGTGAAGAAGCATAGATTCTTGATTTGTAGATACGAAAGTATTAGTTGTACTGGTGAATTCTGGTGGTGTTTTAATATAATTTACTTGTACAATATCAGCATTTGCAGGAGTGGGTGCTACTAAAATTACAGCACCTTGTTGAACATTATCTTCCCAATTAGCATAATATTTAGGGGTTCCTGTTGTTGAATCATTTGGAGAGTATTCTGAAATAAAACTTGTGTCTCTTTTTTCTAAAAAAGTTCTGTTATTGCTACTATCAATGACTTGAACTGATCTAATTATTATTGCATCATTAGGTAAAGATACATATCTATTACCTGCAGTAAAATTAGATGTAGCATATTTTCTTAAATCATCGTAATCAACTTTGCCTGCTATATCTAATTCTACACCTCTAATAAAATTTTGTATAATTGAATCTGTCAATACATTTGAATTTACCTCTGTGTAGTCTCGAACTTGAGTTAAAAAATTTGCGAATGTTATTGCCATTATGTTATACTCACTGTTATGTTACCAATAAAAGAATCTGCTTGTCTTCTTCTATTTTGTAATGATGGATCTTCTGGAACCATGCTATGTATTGTAGTTGTAATACCGTTTGATGTAACATTAAAATCTTGTGTTCTAAAAGCAAATTCTCCAGGTAATGATAAATTTGCAACTCCAACATGGATACCACCAGAATCTGAAATTGTTTGATCGTTTGAAAATTCTTGAGTTGGTTGTTGGGTTGTCATAGTTCTTGGATTTCTCAATGCTACTGCATCTGCTTTATGATAAGGTGGATCAAGTTGTGGGTGTTTGGGTTCAAATTCAGAAATATGCACTAAAGAACCATTCCATTCTTTAACCATCTCCTTGTAAGGAAATGCTTGTCCAG
>Ga0098038_1000393_pt1 | contig 19564 bp, 24 predicted proteins | sample 5B_taG_FD_75051 | JGI IMG/M metagenome (GOLD analysis project Ga0098038, IMG submission 75051) | Marine viral communities from the Subarctic Pacific Ocean - 5B_ETSP_OMZ_AT15132_CsCl metaG | ecosystem: Environmental > Aquatic > Marine > Oceanic | place: Pacific Ocean | collected 2015-01-08 | reverse complement strand
TGTGGTAATGGTGAAGAATAATAATATTATAGTTAATAACTTCTTCATATACTATAAATATTAGATATTTTCGTAACCTATACGTTGTTGTTCCATGTACTCCTCAAGTGAAAACTCATAGGTTTTACACTCATTACCTCTTAAACATTTTATCTGATAGACTTTCTCTTCTTCTCTGTCTATGTACACTTCCACTACGCTATTAGTGTAGTGTTTAGTGTATACTAATTCTTTTTCTTCCATTTTTTTATTATTTTTAATAAATGTTATACATCTCTACCATTGGTGTAGATGTGTTTTACTACTGGAAATCTTAGTGAGTGACATCCGTCTTGATTCATTGTCTCTTCGAAGTATTGGACTGTGATTGTCTTACCAATTATAAGTTCAGGATTCTTAAAATACTTTCTTCTTTCTTCTTGGTCGAAACCTGACCCTACCCCAACATCACATCCTTTGTGTTCTATTATAACAGAACCCAACATCTCTTCCTCTACTTCTTTACCATTTACAATAATTCGGTGAACTGCCGTTTCCACAGATTTGACTACATATTCTTCGTCAAAGAATTTTTTAACCTTTAGAAGGTCATTACTTCTTTTTCCTTTGTATTCAGAATCTTTACGGAGTATTAAACCCTCCCAATTGTTTTTGGTTGCCAGTTCTGCTAATTCTTGGAAGTGTTCTTCAGACTCAACCTTCCATTGTTCTAACATTTGCAGATACTGTAATTTAGGCTTGATACAAGTGGATAGTCGTTCACTGAGTTTCCGTGTACTAGTTTGACTATCAAACTCATCTAATAATAAATAGTCGAAAACTTTATATTTTGGATTCTTTATGGTATGATCTTTTCTTTTTATCTCTTTCATTATACCTTGGAAGTCTTCTACCCCACTTTCATCCATTAAACATACCTCACCATCAAATACGACATTAGTTAATTCTAGACTTTCTATTTCGTCTCTTAGGACGTTTAGAGTATCAAATGTCTTACCCTGTCGAGAATAGAAGTTGCACTTTCCTTTCTCATCTACTATGGCAAGACATCTAACCCCATCCAACTTTTGGGAGGCGAACCACTTTTGTTTATTAAAATCAACTTTACCCTTTTGTTTGTCATAAGAGTTAGCTAGTGCTACCTTAAAAGTAGGTACACATCCTGGTATTGCTTTGTTGATTAGGTCCGCTCCCGTTCTTGTTTTTAGATTCTTGTCTATAACACAATGTATTAATTCCTCACAACCTGGGTGTGCCTCTACAAATGAATTAACATAACCAATTGCATCATGACCAGTAATCGTACGTTTACTCAAGGCATCTAATAAATAAAATAATGATGCTGATTGGTAACCGTCTTTTTTAATATCTTTATTCTTTTTAAGATTTGCACTTGTAACATGGAATTGTTTGAATGGTGAATAAGTATACTTCAATAGTTTTTCAATCTTATGTTCACCCTTATATTCCTTGATTATTGCAATCTTATCATTAGTTGAGTTGGTGGACTTTAGTCGGTCCACAAATTCTTGTACTTGGTCGTAATCTTTTTTCCAGTTTATCATAATACAAAGATAAGAAAATTTTTTAATTTAACAAAAAAAGGGAGAATTAATTTGTACTTATTAATTCTCCCCCACAAGAGAGGGATACCTTTCTCCTCCGAGCTCTGCCCAATTCTACACCAGCTATGAAATAACCTATTCGTTACCAGACCCTGCGTGCCACTCTTATGTTTATTTTACTGCTAATCTTTTAATAAAGATTTTACCTCCTGGAATTCCCATAAGTTTTACTTGATCATATACTACACCACTGAAGGTATGCCACTTCCACCGTTCCTTTTCTTGTTTATTTTTGTATTCTGTTTTTTGTTGAGTAAACTCATAAATCAACGGTTTATTATAATATTCACCATCTATTAATCTAAGATTTATGTATATAGAGCCCCAAGAATTAACTTTAACCGAAGTTACTTTAAGTTTGCCCCAACCGTCTCTAAAATAATTGGAGGTGGATTTTTCTTTCCATTCTAGAATTTGACCTTTGTAAATTAATTTTTTAATTAAATTAATTACTTTGTCATTGTGAAAATCTAAGGTTGGGTTTCTGCTATCATATCTACTATTCATAATACAAAGATAAGCAATTTTATCTTAATTTTACAAATTTTTCACCATTAATTATATACATTCCCGCTGGTAAGTTTTTAAGGGGATTAGATTTTTCATAAACACTGGTTACCAATCTTCCATTAGAATCATATATTCCTGGTATCGTTTTATCTTCTGTCCCATACTCCTGTATACTTACCGCGTGTTCTTCACATTTAACAAAACCTTCTGTCTCCAATGTTTCAGGTAAAATACCTTCCACCCAGTTAACTATATCATATATTAAACTTCTATCTGGTCTTATTAACCAACACTCTGTTGCCCAAAAACCTTCATATAATTCAAATATTTCTGAACCAGGACCTCCACTAACCATTGGGAAATCTGGATCCCCATAATTATTCACATACTCTTGTAAACTTTGTTCACCTCCATTCCATGCTATTTGAATTACAAATATATTATTACATTGTCCATAATCATTATAGACATCAATTAAGTTCATCGTAGAATTATAACTACTGGTACAAGTTAAGGCTACACTATGAAATTGTATTACAACAGTGGTACCTTGATCTAGATATGTATACAAGTTGTGTTCTTGTCCATCAGTATCTGTTACAGTAAAGTCTGGTGCGTATTCTATAGTTGATTGACTAAATAATAAAAAAGGTGTAAGTAGTAGGGTTAAGATTATATTTCTCATATAGTATAATTTAATAGATTAGTATTTCTTTGATTTACACTAAGTTACAAAAAAATATCTAAACTACCAAATTAAGCCACTCCTAATGCGAAAATTACAATCATAAGAAGGATATATATGACTGGAGTGATATCTATTTTTTTCTCTGCTTCCATACCGATAAATAGTAAAAGTTCATCGATTGTATGTTAAGGTAATGTTAATTCTTTGTTAAATTTAACTACAAAAAAACCCCACCGAAGTGGGGTTAATCTCAGGAAGGGGGTTTTTGGTTTTCTTTCTTAAAGTAAAAATTGCGGTAACCTTCCTTTCATATATAAATCGCACAAGGCGAAGTAGTTAAATGGTGATAGGTTTGTATCGATCTGAACCGATAGTTTCTATCATCATTTTGTAAGGAGTAAGGTCCTCACAGCTTAAAATGTTTTTCATGATTGAGGGTGAGAAACCTGATACTAATGCTGTTCCCATCTCGTCAAAACGAGTTGGTACATTGTCTTGTCTACTCTGAATGTTCCAGTAAACAATCCCTGGCATTTCGTAACCAGCTTCCTCGTACATCCCTTTAATCATTTCTTGTGCAGTTGGGTTCCAGTCTGTTACACTATCCCAGTTTCCACTGATTGCTGAATCAAACTCCATATCCGAAAGGATAAGAACTTTGGTTGGCATCTCTGATACTGGAACATTGTGTTTTACTGCTTGGTCTAAGATTAACTTAAACGTTGCTTGTAAATCAGTATTCATTCCCCAGTCTGCTCTCTCCAGTTGGTCTAGCCTATCGACTAAAGAACCTTCAAGTAATTGTAGTTGTGGTTTAGAAGAGAATGTTATGAATGCGTTTTTGAAGACACCTTCATTTCTCTCTGAGATATACATACCCAATGATGTTGATACGTCCATACAGGTAACGTTACCGTTATTCCCTGCTGGAGTAGTCATTGAACCTGATACATCAACTACAGGTAATACTCTTTCACTAATTCCTTCCATGTAATTTGGAAGAGACTCCCATTGTGCTTGTGCAACATCTTTCTCCCCACCGTATTTAATGGATTTAACGATGTCATAAGGGTATACAGCCCCAGCGTTGATCGTAGTCTTCCCATCAACTAAGGCTCTTTTGTACTCCTCATACCTCTCTTCGTCATTCTTCATGAAAGCTTTTTGATACCTTGATGAGGCCAGGGATGGAAGTTTCGAGTAGTCTATGTTTTTCCAATCCTTAGCACACATCTTAGTTTCAACCACATTAGTCAATCCTACTAATAACTTACGATATTGTTTAGGAGACATCTTAAGGTACCTACGAATAATATTCGCCTTAGGTCCTTTCCTTGGCATCCACTTAGCACATAGACCATCCTTATTATCTAAGGCTGTCTTTACTAAGTTTAACGCCGACTCCCAACAGTTAATCGAACCTACTAGAGTAAGAACATCGTCCCATCTACCATATTCCCTGATTAAATGAATATTCTTGTTAAGGACTTTAATGTGATTTTCACATAACCATGTTAAACATTCTCTAAAGATTTTTCTCTCACCAGCTCCACCACGGACATCACGTGCCCAAAAAATAATTTTAATTGTTGTAAGAGGGTCTTCGTTAAACGCCTTTGACACCTTAGAAATTAATCTATCTTTTTCCATACCTCGCATTGCTCCAATTTGAAAGAATAGATTAACACAGTGATTGAGAGAAGATGAGTTTGTTGTCATCCCATTCTCAGTCTGAGTGTCCTTCTGTTGTATGGCGTCGATTAAATTCATAGTTATGTTATTAAAAAGTTTAGTATTATAAGTATATTATTTTCCAAACGGATATTAAGACTAAGCATAAAAATCTTTTCTGTCAATACCCTTAGGTGTTTTTTATTAAACCAGTTCTTCTATTACTCCTACCACCTCACTTAGGATTAAAATGGCTGTTGCCCACCCTAAACTAAAAGGTATTAAACAATAACCTAGTATTCTAATTCCTGATTTGATAAAACTAATTATCTGATGTTTTCTTGCATCTGGTAATTCTTGTTTTTTTCTATAGTCGCTTTGTAATCCTCCTGTTCTTGTCATTTTTTTACTAGGTTAAAGTTAAACTTAATATTGTTAAATTCTTTTGATTTTTCAGACATGTCGTCTATATGTTTCTGTTTATCGTCCCAGAAACTTACCTTCTTTGCTTCAGGATATTTCTTTAATAATCTTTTAAGTCTATCCCCTTTAGAACGATTTCCATCTCTCCCTTCAATAAACATATGTTCATCAAACGTAATTCCTCTTCTTTCCAATAAAGAAACCACCTCTTCTTGTACAACATCTATACGATTAGTAAGTAATACTTTAAGATTAGACGATGGTAAATCTTTGTAAATTTTATTTATTTCTTTCTGTGGTTTGAAAGTCCATTTGTTTTCGTCTAAACTTTCATCTTGATCCATATATTCAATGGATTCGGGATAAGGTGTTTCGACTAAGGTGTTGTCGAAATCGAATATTGATATTTCCATATAATTTTGTTTTGTGATACAAAGTTACGAAAAAATATGGGAGTAGAAAACTTTTTAGGAGTAAATATTATTTTATCCTTTCTATGTTGTCGCTTGGTCGATTGTCCAAATCAATAAGTTCTTTATTATCAACAGTCCATACACTATCGAATAAAGGAATCATGTTTCTCATATTGTCTTTAACTTGGTCGTGGTACTTAGCAACCATATCAGTTGGTAGGCTTCTAGGTCTTTCTGAATTCCTTTGTTGTGCCAAATCTAAAGGTGTTCTAACATATACTAAAGTAGTATGAAATCCCGCATCTTTTGCTAGTTTCTGCACATCCCTCATAACTTTTTCTTGTCCTCCACCAGCATCATATACCACGTTGGTTGGTTGGTTCCGTTCTTGTTCTAAGAATTGTTTCAAGAATTTTACAGTTAGATTACGAGGATCTGATGTTGTGTAAGTTTTATCTAATATTTCCTCATATCCTTCGGGAGTAGATATAGTTTCTTCCCATTTATCACCCCACAATTCTTTTGCTTTAAGTACTCTAACATTATCTACATTAAAGTTTTTTACATTATCAAGATTAATTAAGTTACCTGTAATAAAACTTTTACCAGCTCCTGGTCCTCCAGCTATAACAACAAAGTTATTGTTTGGGGAATCAAAGTTAACTACTTTTTCTTCAGAAAGTAGTCTTAGTTCTCTCTTAATTGATTCTCTTAGATTCATACTACTCTCTTGTTAAAAGGTAGTCGAAAATGGTTTGTACCATCCTTTCATCAAAGAACTCAGATTCAAACTCAGCAATTATATCGCTTGTTGTATCATAAGACATGTCATCAAAGTCACCCGTCTCATAAAGAATCATATATTTTGGAGGACCATCTGATGTTACCATTTCTAACACTAACTGACCATCTCTAAACGATTCCATACGTATAGGTTCAAACTGAAACTCTCTTAATACTCTTTTTATGTTTTCTTTTAATTTCATTTTTATATTTTTTCTTAGTTTCATCTTAACAATTACATGCTTGTTTTTGACATTGTGAATATTTGGCCTTTGCCATTTTTGCGATAAATGCATTTGCTGGTGATAATCCACTATTTTGTCCCGCTGACCATATGTCATTCCAATCGTTGTAAACATTAGGTTGTGGATTTGGGGCTGACGCCATTATTGATAATGCTTGGGTTTCTAAGTTAGTTGATGGCCAAGTATAATTTGAGCAGTCTCTATTGTTCATCCAATTAGCTGCCCAACTTGCGTTAGGGTTTTGAAACCACTGTGAAGCACAAGCTGAAGTGTTTCCGTGTGTACAAGGAGTTGTTGTATTTTGACATGGAAGATTTCCTAAAGAAGTTAATTGCCATCCTGGAGGACAATGAAGTGGATCTCCAGCTGGTGGTGGATTACTAGTATCGTCAAGGCCAGAAAGAAAAATATCAGTCTCTAAAGTTGCGCCATTACATCTTGAACATTCAGAATGTGTATAATTAACAAGACTTTGACCCTGCCAATAACAACAAGTTTCATCTTGACTGTCTGGATATCCATCTGTACCTAAACTACATCCAGTTTTACGACGCCAAAAAGTTGAAGGATAAGTATTATATGGTGCATTTAGATTATTTATTATACTTAAATATGTCGGATCCTGAAGAGCAGGATTATAAAGATTGGACGAACCATCAGCACAATATCCTACCATATCATTTGGTGTTATTTGAGGGTTGGCTGTAAAGAAATTGTTCCACCACCCAGCTGGTTGTTCACTTATTAACCTTAATTCTTTTTTTATGTTTTCTCTTAAATTCATTTTACTTAAAATGTTTTAGTAATTCCCAAATTTCATCATCTATACAAATCTTTGTAACTGCTGGTAATAACCAAGGAGATACGTTTGATATCTTTTGTCCGTCGGTTACCCATAAAAATAGTTGTTGATTCTTAAGTGCACTAATTTGAGCTTCTCCTAGAGTTCCCGCACCTGCTTTTCCGTCGTATCTTAATAGGTTAGTATCACATATATCTAACATCCTAAGATCTTGTAGAATTATATTTTGTCTTATTTTTTCACGGAAAGCTTTCATTTCGTCATCAGTTAATGAATCACTTTTCCATTTTCCAAATAAATCTGTAAACTCCGCATCTTCTTCTCTAACTGTTTCGGCTCTCATTGGATTTAGAATTGCTGGTTCTGAGATTCCTTTTGTGTCCCATTCCCCAGTTAATACTAGTTTAGCCATTCTTTCGTCTTTAACTACATGACTTTCACCAAAGTATCTTTCCATGGCAGTTCTCCATCCTAAAGCATCTGTTGCGAAGTCAATTGCTCCTCCAAGATATATTGCCCTAGGTTCAAATATTCCTGTCATATCATTTGGGTCCATTACTTGTATTAAATCAATAGTATCTTTTGTTTCTTCAGCACTCGCATTAATTAAATAAGTAGCGGCTTTATCTGTAAGATATCTCTTCAACCACTTAAACATTTTACCAAAAACACCTTTAGCTTTAAGTTCTGGAATCCCTTTATAATCAAAAGCCTCTTCTAGTGTTTGTTTATCATCTAGAGCATCTTCCAACATATCTTTAAGTTGTGCTCTTTCAGATGAAGAAAGTTTAACTAACTCATCTTGAAATTCTACTTGACCAATTGTGTCATCAAAATTTTCTAACTCTTCTTTAATTTTTGTCTTCATTGTTTCTTCTTTATCTTGAAAATCTATTTCTATGTCTCTCTCTACTTCTATTGGTTCTGTAGGTTTAATTTTAGCACCTAATGTAGGGTTTTGAGGTTCTTTAGGTATTCCCCCATGCCAACTCTTATAATCTATAACAGTTCCAGGGTCTGATCCATATCCAAGAGTTGGACTACCTCCTGGTAAATAATATACATGTCCCGTACACTCTGGGCCAAAAGGAGAGGCCGACACCCTTATTAATTGAGGATATTGGGGTCCCAAACTATAAAGTGGTTGGACTCCTCCATTTAGTACATAATCCCCAGTACAAGTATTTCTTGCCGAATACCATTCTACTATATCACCTACTTGGGGTTTTTGACCATCTATAGTAACATTGTTACTAGGTGCATGATGTGGTTGTAAATTATGTCCTATTGGACCGATACCCGGAAAGTTATTACTTGCTACTTGCCACCTTACATTTCCAGCAACAGGATGTCCAGTATCTGTATAACATACACAATCTTTTCTCTCCAACTCCTCGTGAGTGTGAGAATATATGTCCGCAGGTTCTAAACCACCTTGTTCATTTAATAAATTTTTTATTCTTTTCTTTAAGTCCATATTAATAAATATTAATAACCGGAAGAATCACCTTCCTTTCCTTTATAAATATCATAGGCTCTTGAGGTACCTATTCTAGTAGCCCCAGCTTTTACCATATTATCTAAGTCTTGTCTATTATAAACACCACCTGAAGCTTTAACTGGTAAATCTCTTGATCTTGATTTCATTAAAGTAACATCATCAACTGTTGCTCCTGTTCCTTTATAGAAACCTGTTGAGGTTTTAACAAACACGTTTTGTGCTTTACCTGGAAATTTGTCCATAACTTCTCTACTTATTAAATCTGTAATTCCTTCTATTTCTTCTTTAGAAAGAGCCCCTGTTTCTATAATCCATTTAACCATCTTCCCATTATTTAACCCAACTTCTGTACCAGCAATAATATCTTCCATTACTTTTTCTATTTCTCCTCTTTGGAAAGCTTTATAGTCAGCAACATAATCTAACTCATCTACTCCGTTTCGTATCGCCTCTTCTGCTTCAGTTACTTTATCGGAAGTGGACCCTCCACCTCCTGGGAAATCAATAACAGTTCCAATCACTACATTTGAATTGGCATCATCTATCATTTCTCTTGCTGTTGATACATACTCTGGTCGTATCATTACCAACTTAAAATTATTATCTATTGCTTCTTGTATTGTTTTTATAACGACATTTCTATTATCTTCGTCGCTAATATCTGCTTGTTCTCCTGTTTTTAAGTAAGTTGAGTCTAGATATTGTGTAATATCTTCTTCTTCTCTAATATTCATTAGATGTTTCATTTTTTTTATTTCATTTAATAGGTTAGACATATCTTTTACTTACAAATATACAAAATTTTATTATTAATGCCACATAACTACTCCATCTTGTGAAGCCATACACATTGCACCTTTCCAATCATTCCATTTAGCAAGGAACCAATCTTTATCATTTCCACTTAATTCTAGTGTTGGGTGAATTTTTAACCAAGCTTTATCAACTATGTCCATAACATCTTCTTCAAGATTAACAAAGTCTTCACATAGTTTATCTGTTACCGGTGCTCCTATATAACCTTCAGCATCAGAAAAATTAATCAATTCTTCAAAAGGATAATCAGCCCCTTCATTTTCCCAAGCCTCCATAGAACCACCCGGAAAACTTGCCCCTACTTTTGCTAAGGTATCTCTCCATTCTCCATAACCACTATACGAACCAGCCCTAAAACCATCTACATTTTCAGCAAGATAAGTACCTGGAGGATAATCCCCATATCTTTCTTCTCCCCAGTAACCACCTTGGTATAAAGTCACAAGATTCATGCTGTCTGGGATATCTGCATCTGCTTCCCAGTTGTAGTAGTCATCACTCCATGGTTCCATACCTTCTGGTAAATCAAAAGGTTGTAAACGTGTGTATACTGATATATCTAATCCCATTATCCTTTGAATAGTTTTTTCTTACCACCCTCATAAACATAAGCGTGACCTTCTTCTATAAGTTTATTATTAATATTAATTTGGTTATCGTCTTTGTCCATTATAAATATTTCTCCAAGTACTCTTCCATACTTTCCTACACCATAACTCTTTAATCTAAAATATCCTGATTTAGAACTTACTTCCATTAGTAATTCCTTATTTCGAGCTTTGGCCTCTAAACCTTTAGCCTTTTCTTCGAGGTCTCTAGTTCTACTTTCCCAAGTATCTATACCTTTATATCTAATTCTTTTCTTAACCCAGATATCAAATCCTACATCAATCATTGCGTCAATAGTATCCCCATCAACAACTCTATCTAACTTCGCTCTGTATATATACTTGTCCATGTTTATATTAATTTTTTTTATTTATTTTAACAACCACAACCGTGTATTTGGATTTGTTGCTCAACAGTTTCTAACTTACAATATAACGAATTAGCCCAAAGAGGTCCTACATTAGGAATTTGTCCACTCCATAATTGTTTTCTTTGACAAATGTGATTACATGGTTGATTAGGATTATTATTTATGTTTTGAAACGCATTGTTGTTTGTCCAACTATCCGCCCAATTAGACCAATTAAAATTCCCTGCGAATCCCGCACTAGGGTCACAACCACAAGCATCATTAACAGAAGTCATATCATCAGTACCACTACCCGTAGCATTAAAACTCATACCTGAAATCCTATATGGATTTGGATCATTACTAAATTTAATCACTTTATGTATATCCATTAGTGAGACTGGTGTTCCATCTAAAGTTGCACATTTTGAAGGGTCTGTATTAGATATAGTACCACCTAAACAAGATTTAGCGGAGACCATCAAACAGGTTGGTTGTGCAATTTCTTTAAGTGCTTTTTTAATCCTATCCCTTTGTGGATTAATTACTGGTCCTACTGGACTTAAAACTTCAAAGTCATCAATGGGATCACGTTCTGCTCGTTTTGTTTCACAATCTGACTCTATACAATCTTGTAGCGTTTCAAACTGACCTGGATTTTGTTGTGTTCCTGGCACACATTTATTAAATGAGAGTCTAGGTTTAATTCTTTTTTCTCCACATCTATAACCATAATCACAACTACCGTCGTCATTAGTAGCATTTGAATTATAATTAATTGCACTTGAATCCGTACATCCATCTATTGGTAACGTATTACCACCATCACAATCCTGACAAGAAGCATATGTACCTAAATGTTGATTGAGGTTGGAATTCATTCCATAAGCAAATGTTGTATAATTACCAGGAGCTCCAGGAGTGTGGCCACCCAAATATTCTAAACATGTAGGATTACACGATTGTGAGTTTGGGTTACATGTTACTATTTTTACTACTTGACCTGGAGATGGACTATTCCACACATTATGAATTATATTACTATTATTTATTAACATAGCATCAAGAGATCCTGCTTGGTTTTGAGTTAGTAAACCGGGTTGTGACCAATTACCTCCTGTAGTTTGATTTACTACGAACCCATCATAAGGAGGTAATCCTACAGTATTACCAACTCCTGAATTTGTACCACTTAAATTACATCCACGGTAAATTTGCATTACTCCAGGATTAGCTTGTTCATTTATGAATTGTTTAATCGATTCTTTAATTATATTTCTTAAACCCATGTCTTAACTTAAAAATATTTTTCTTTCTTCTTCTCTTCTCTTAGTTAACCCAGCTAAAACCTTACCACCTGCTTTATTCCATTTTAAGAATTCATTAGCCGCTCCTTGAAAGTCATCGGCATTTACTTTTTTTAGTAGTGTTGATCTTTTGAAGTTCCCAGAACCTAAATTATAAACAAAAGATGTCATCGCATCGAATTCACCTTGAGTTACTTCAGTAGTTACGTATCTCCTAACCGAAGGCTCATAAGAATCATTTAAGTGTTCAACCAAGTATTTGGTGGCTTCTTCTTCAGTCATTGTCATATCAGGAGTTACGGGTTTACCTAAAGCTGCAGCTGTCGTACCATAACCTATAGTCCAAACACCAACAGAGTCTTGGTATGCCTTACCTCTAAAACCTTCTTTTTCTTTTATAAAGTCAACACCTGCTTGACTCATTTTCATTGTTTTTACTGGATAACGTTTCATAATTTATATTTTAGGTCTTTTCATTTTAGTATATACAAGTTGAATTATCACTTATAGAATAGGGTTGTAATGGAGTACCTGGTGATGGGTAAGCTGGTCCTACAAGTCCTGAATTATCTATATTTGCGTTGTAATTTATAGCTGCTGGGTCTGTACAACCAGAAACTATAGTCACACAAGCATCACCAATATCACGATTATTATGACTTATAAATGGTGCATTACAAGTTGCATTAGGATCATAATTTCCAAAAGCACTTATAGTTTGTTGTCCTGTACCATAATCACCATTTGTTGTATATGTTTGTGAATCACAACATCCTGGTATTTCACCTGCAGCTCCTGTACATGCTGAACATCCTCCTGTTGTAACAGAAGGACAAGGATCAGACTGTAACATCTGTACATTGATATTTGGATAAGGAGCAACTATTGGATTACTAAAGCCTAGAAGTTTTATGTTTTGAGGTGTACTACTATAATTACCATTTGAATAGAGTCCCAATTCAAATTCATTTTGTCCTGCTTGTAAATCTGCATTAGTACACATAGAACCATTACACCAAAATCCCATTGCTGATGAATAATTTTGTGTTACACCTGGTTGATCACAATATTCATATGTTATACTGAAATGTGCATTAGGTATTTGTAGGGGTTTTGGTATAGGTTTTTTCTTTATTTTTTTTAATGGCGCTACGTTTTTTTGTTCAATTAGACTTAATATCTTTTTAGCTTGAGCCTCGTTTATTATAAATTTCTTTTTCATCTTCTTTTAATCCTTTTTTTATCTAACTTATCAAATCTTCTACAACATTTACAAGAAGAGTCGTCCATCATTTGGTATTTACAATACTTACAAAATTCATCTATCATCATACCGTATTGATTTTGTATTTTTACCTCAAGATATTTCTTATCACAAGGATCTTTTTTACAACATTTACACATTGGGTCGGATATTTCACCTGACATACATTTTTCACAAAAATGAATATAGTCTAATGGTCCACTTCCTTGGTAGTTAGGGTAATTACTTAAAATATACCCATTTATATCTTTACAAGGTCCATCCATGTCATCACCTCCACATTCTGTATTATTAATACAATCTTGTTGTGTGTTAAACCCTTGGAGTCCATATCCTGTGGCCATAGTCACCTGATTCATATTACTGATTTGTTGACACCCTGGGAAATTTATTGGGTCTTTACATACCCAACATCCAATATCTAATCGATTTTCACAATCTTCCGGTTCTACTTCATACGTACAAGAACCATCATCTACTGTAGCTGCTGGGTCATAATTAAGAGCTAGTGAGTCAGTACACCCATATAGTGGGTATACACAACAATTAGGACATGCACTTGTTGCAGTTGAATCATAGTTAATCGCTGTGGAATCCATACAACCCATACATGACTCATATTCACAACTTCCATCATCTGTATCTGCTTGAGGGTTATAGTTACAAGCTCCTTGATCTGTACATCCAAGTATATCATATGTACATGAACCATCATCTATAGTTGCTGTTGGGTCATAGTTATTAGCTTGAGAATCTGTACATCCGTAAACATCATAAACACATGAACCGTCATCAACAGTTGCTGCGACGTTATAATTATTTGCTGTAGTGTCAGTACAACCACTTATGGTATACGTACAAGAACCATCATCTATAGTTGCTGTTGGGTCATAGTTATTAGCGGTAGGATCTGTACAACCTCCATATACACAAGAACCATTATCGGTATTAGCTTGAGGCATGTAATTGGAAGCATTAGGGTCTGTACAACCTAATATAGGTGGTGGATAATCACAACAATCACCTGGTGCTGTACCTGGTCCACAGTAATCTGAGTTTCCTTGACAGTCAGCACATGCATTACTAGGCCCATAAGAATTACAAGGATGTGTGGCAAACTGATCATAGTTTGTTGCTGCCGGGTCCATACATCCATAATTACCAAATATTGGTGGTGGTGTAGGATTTGGGAAGCATTGTTCTTTTATCGCATTTCTTATGGATTTTCTCTTTTGGGGTTTGAAGTGAACTAAGTCTGGGTCACAAAATTCATTTTCTGGACATTTAACCACTTTCCCATCTCTAGGAACGCATTCTCCTTTACAATCACTATCTGTACTACAGTTACCTGGTTTAATAACACTGGCCATACAAGCTGGTGTAGGTACCCCATCTGGATTACCCTTACAACCACATCTTCTATTTATAACCACTTGTGCCTCCTCAAGAGCAACTCTAACTAAGTTTTTGATTGTATTTTTTGACATGATTTATATTTCAAATCCTAAATTAAAAATCATAAACCTGAACTTTGTAGTGAAATCTACTTTAATTTCTAACACTGTAAAAGTACCAAGTCTAAAAGTTAATGAATATTTTTCTTTTTTATTTCCGGCATCAAAGCCATTTATCCAATTTATTTTCATAATCTATTTTCTTGTTTTTTGCATTCGAGGTAAACCTTTACCTCTTCTTTTTTTATTCTTTTGAGGACGTGGTCCTCCTCCTGGTCCTCCTGAAAAATCACTAGGATCTGGATCCTGTCCTTCACCACACGTAGGTTCAGTATAAGGACATTGTTGTGCATTAGCAGATGATGGACATTCTATACATCCACCAGCATCTATTCTATATCTTGTTACTGGTGTTGGAGCTGGGGGTTGATATTGTTCCTGTAGACTCATTATCTTTTTAGCTTGAGTCTCGTTTATTATAAATTTCTTTTTCATGTCATTAATTTTTTAATTCTTTTTATTTCTTCTTGTAGATTTCTCCAATCACCTTCATCATAAGCATCAATACCAATTAAAGATTGACCATCTAAACCTTGTATATAATCACCTGTATAATCCTGAACATAAGGTAATACTTCTTCTTGTCCTGGAGTCACAACATCTGTTTGTGTTACTTCATCTCCTGCTATTTTTTTATTCCAAGTTGTTGGAATGTCTGAGTATTTTGAACCTTTATAATTAGGGTTCCTTCTATATCTAAAATTTACATTACCTCTGGTTCCCGATTTACCATACATTAAATCTAGTTGTTGGAGTACTTCTTTCATATTTTTATCAAATTCCTCAGCCTCTTTTCCGGTTATTATATCTCCTATGGCTTTATTACCTAAAATATATTTCCAAAGAGATGTTGTGTTACTTTGTAAACTTTTTATTTTTTGTGGAATTTCTGGTTCTTTATTAATTTCTGATGGAAGTTTTCCTTTTTGTTCAGCTATACGTGTTGTAGTTGAGGGTTCGTATTTCTTTCCTACAACTCCCTTGTACTTCATACCACCATCAAATTCAATATCTATTACTCCTTGTAGTGCATTTTGTATTCTTTTTAGAATTGGGAATTTAGCCTTTCTTGTGTTGGTTATCCAAATCGCCATCTTTTGTTGGTCTTCTAAAAACTTATCTCCCTGTGTATCTACATCTCTCCAATCTACTCTACCCATTTCAGCGTCAGACTTATAATCACCAAAAGTTACTGGTATTGGGTCAATACCTCCAAGGAATAGTAAATCTCTATATTCTAAATTTCTTGACCCTCTAGCCGTACCAGGATTAAATGGTTCTTTTTTCTTTTGGGTAATGTCACCCAAATTAAACTTGGCCATATCTGGAGCTGGTTTAATAAATATATCTGTACCACTATCTCCTGTGTCGTCTACTGGTGCTGGAGTTGTTTCTATGTTAAGATTACAAGCGGCCATTTGATTATCATCTTTTTCTCCAGTTTTAACATTTTCTTTAGCCCCCAATTCATTTGAGTCCATTCCTGAAGCGTTTACATCAATTTGACTAAGTGTTTCAGCATCAATTCCCATACCAGGTCCCATTGACTGTATTGCGTCTAATAGAGATTTAGCAAATGATATCGCTCTATTTTGAGATAAACTTCCTTCTCGAGAATTATCTACATCCCAATTATTTCCAGTGTTTGAAGCACCTCCCTTAACATCTAAATTTATACCATCAATACTATCTCCAGAGTCTTGAGCCGCCTTAATCATTTTACAATAGTCTTTTGCTATTTCTTGGACTTGTTTTTGTCCTGCAGTGTCTAATTGTGAACTTCCAAACTCAAATTGTGCACCACTATCATAACCAGCATTAGGTGCTGTTTTATCTCCTACTTTAATATCTGAACGTTTTTCCGGATTATCATCAAACAAATTATCAAAATCCTTATTTATGTCAGTACCTGTATCACCATCTAGTACATACTCTGTTTGTGCTTTATTCACTATATTAGAGTCAGATTTTTTATCTTCTCCTGGCATGGCACCAACATTCATAATCAATAACATAAACACCATTACGATACCTCTTCCCCAGTTTCCAAAATTATTCCACTTACAGTTTATATAACCAATACTCATAGTTGGCATCTTACTACAGTCTCTCTTTTCTTCTGAAAGTGTTGCACCTTCTTCATTGTAGGTATTATTCATCCAATCCATACCCACTGTATAAGCTTTGGACCATTGACCATCTTTAAGAAGGTTTTTAATCTCGGAGGAAACGGGAGACTTTTTTAATTCACCCCCCATACTCTTTGCAAAATCTTTGTCTTCTCCTTTAAGATACTTATCAACCCAAGACTTCACTGAGTCAGTTGCTCCCTTACCTAACATTTTCAACCAATTAACTAAAGCTTTTTGTTCAGTTAATGTTTCTTCCGTTAATAAACTACCATTATATGATCTTTCTACGGCCTCCCAAATGTGTTTATCTTCCGGTTTTGTTCTGCCCTTTATTCTATTATATTCTAATAAAATTGAAGCCTCTTTTAGTATTTGTTTTTTATGTCTTCTATTATGCACTGTCATTGGAAAATGGTTTTTATATAAATAGTTTAATTATAGAAAGAATTTCACCCTAAATCGCTTAAATCATATCCGGAAAACTTTTCCATATAATCTTTGACACTTATTCCATTACCATCTTTCTCATTTATCTTACCGCTACTCTTCAAATATTTACGTACTGATTTAGCACCGACTAAATGAGAGGCGGCTAAAATCCCTGATTCTGTTACCTCTATACCATTATACACCTCACCAATTTTATTGTACACCCTTCTTGTATAATGTTTATTATTCTTAAGAAGGTCAATCATTGCCTTTGTTTGCATCTCTGGTGGAAATATGTTTGGATTTTCTTTGAATTTTGTCGTGGTTATCTTATCATCTAATCCTACATCCTTAAGGGCGATATCTCCAAATTGATAAAGTCCTATATATCCCAATTGATTTATGGTATCCCATTTACCTGAAGACTCTCTCATTGCTAAATCTTTTAGAAAAGTATTTAAGTTTTTTCTTTCTATTTTAATTGGTACTGAGATATCTTCAACATCGATAGTCTCAATCTCTTTTGGTTCTATTTTTAATATTATATTTTTTTCTGTTGGGAATTCTTTGACTAGATCCTCTTTATCGATATTAGAACCGTATAGTGCCATCGCAAATAATAATCCTATAACTCCTCCACTAATTAAACCTATTCTTTTAAGTTTGTCATAAGCTTTCTTTATGAAACCTATCTCTTCTTCCTTATCTCCTTTAACATTCTCGAAAGCATCTTGTACAGACTCTAAAGTATTCTTAATATTATTTTGGTCCCACTTAATTAATCTTATTGCACCATCAGCATCCAATACTGTTGTAGTACCATCCTTATCCCAGATAACTTTTTCACCTGGACGAACTTCATATTCTCTTAATAGTTGTCTTATTCTTCTTCTCATAGTGGTTCTCCTTTTAAGCATTCCTCAACTTCCCATTCAGTATCTTCCATGTCCCAATCATGAACATAACCATTATCTGAATCTGCAAAATAATCCCAAGTCTCTTTGTTGTCATAACCGTCATCCTCATCATCTCTTTCCATTAAAATAGCACCATTCGCATCATGTATACAATCTACAATACCTTCACAACCACTAGACATATGATCATCTTCTAAAGAAAAGTAGGTTGATTTTTCTATAGGCCACCAATAAAGTTCTATCTCAGGTTCTTTCCACGATTGACACTCACAATCATCGTCGTAGTCAAACTCACACTCTTCTTCTTCAAACTCTCCAGATTCTTCAAAATACTTTTCTGTTGTTGCGTATTCACATTCACAATCTTGTTCATATTGTTCTGACTTACCATCATCTCTACACTCATCCAGATAATATTCAGTTTCATACTCATCTTTATTGTGCTCTATAACATACTTATAAATTTTTGGAATTAGAACTTCGTCGGGTCCTATGTTTTCAAATGGATTAGGACTATCTCCAGCCTCTTCGTTGTAATCTGCATTATATTTAGCAGTTAAACAATAAATCGCTTGATCTTCATCCCATGATCCTATACCAAAATATCTTTGTAGTATTGATTTGTAACCTTCGAAACTTATATTACCACATTCTGCCCAGTTAGAGTTATCATTCCCAGCCATATTCCAAACTTGTTTAAGAATAACCCAACTATTTCTTGATACTCCTTTAGTCATTTTTATTTACTAGATAAAGATCGTAGGTAAGAGTAATCTCATCACCTGCTTTTATTTCTTTTTTGGTTATTAACCTCCCTATGTCATCTTCGTAATGAATCCTAGTGTTTGACTCTTCTTTATGATTAATGAATCCCCCTAATGGTGTTCTGATAAACCCATTCTCAAATCGTTGGTCCTCAATGTGGGAAATCCCAAGTATTACTCCACCGTCAATATTTTCTGTTGCAAATAAACCTAACCCTTCTATTTCAGAGGGTTTGATGGTTAGACTAGATTTTAAGGGTCTATAGGTACTCATAATTAGTATTCGTTTTAATTATAAATACTTAATTAAGTCATTAAATTATAATATTTAGTTGGAATCTTGGAAAAAGAGTACACCCGACAGGATTCGAACCTGTGACCTACTGCTTAGAAGGCAGTTGCTCTATCCAGCTGAGCTACGGGTGCATATTTTACAACTATGAAATCTCTGTTCTAGTTGATGCTAGTTCTATTGTGTTTATTTTGACATTGGACTTGAATCCCCATAACTTTACCCAATTAGATATAGTTGTTTTAACTTTACTATCTTCTCTACGTAAGAACTTTCGAACCGCTCTAGGTCCATAGTAGTCTAGTGTTTCATAATCACCTAATGTGCTTTCTATCTTTGCATAGACTTTGATATCAACTTCAGTACAATCTTTTAATAAAGGAAAAGACTTTTTTTCTCTAGCTCGTAAAACTTGGACCACTCCATCTTTAAGATATAGTCCGTTTCTAATTTCTAAAGTTTTGGATTTTAATTTTTTGTTTAGTTCTCTCTTTGTCATAACACAAAGAT
>Ga0098038_1000392_pt1 | contig 19605 bp, 36 predicted proteins | sample 5B_taG_FD_75051 | JGI IMG/M metagenome (GOLD analysis project Ga0098038, IMG submission 75051) | Marine viral communities from the Subarctic Pacific Ocean - 5B_ETSP_OMZ_AT15132_CsCl metaG | ecosystem: Environmental > Aquatic > Marine > Oceanic | place: Pacific Ocean | collected 2015-01-08 | reverse complement strand
GGTCTTTTTATACAATAATTCCTGATTCTTAATATTAATTTCTGTTGCCCTATGACAAAGTGCTGGAGATTTTCCTAATGGAATATTTAACTGAGCAGATATACCATAATTCAAATTAAAGTTTTCTTTTTCAAATCTGGGAGTTTCCTGTACATACTTTATTGCTCCAGTATTCTCGTCATAAATATTCTGTTTGGTAACAGTTTCTCTAGGTAAAGAAAAGGTGTGAGAGTCGGTTACATATGGAGTGATCGTAAGACTAGGAGAAGCACAGACAATACCCTGACTCATTCTGAAAGAAGGCATTGATGACGGAGTTATCATCGTGGCATTATTATTTACAACACCTTGAGCATTAGAGCTAGGACTTGCAACTGTTGTATTAGCTAGAACTTTTGTAGGACAGAGAAATAAAGCTACTGCCCAAAGGTAGTTGTAGTTTCTACTGTGGTGCTTGTATTTATTGTTCTTTGTATTGTCGTTACTGTATCTAATCCTGGTGTTATTAGAGTTTCTTGAAGAGAAAAGGCTGATCCTGGAGTTGTTATTGTCCATCTTGGAACAGAATCTAAGTTTGGCGAAGTCCAACTAAAACTTACACCTCCAACTGTTTGTTCTGTAAGAGTGGTAGCGGTGGGATTGATATAGCTGTTTGTATCGGCACTTTCAATATTATGTCCTGATGCGGAGTAGGAATATCCTGTACGATACTGATGACTTGTGATCGTTTCATTTATTACGGATTCAGAAGTTGAAGAAGTCTGACTCGAACCACTACGAAATTGTGGAACGACAGGAACGGCTAATGTCCTTATAGGTAATGCTAATAAAACTAACAGCCAAAGTCTAGTCAATCGTAATACGAACAGTAGTAGAACCAACGCAGCTAGTACCTGATCCTCCAGCAGTGCAGGTATGAACTCCGCTACTTAAACTCGTTAGGGCAAGATTTCCAGCCGTACCTCCGCTTCCCACCGTTGTTTGGCCAGATAAGTGAGGTATCGAAGCAATTCCACTGGAAGGAGTTATTGCAGATGGTGTGGCATCTCCCATAGTGATGGATTCTGTAAGAGAAAATGCAGAACCAGCACTTGTAATAGCTTTGTCAGTTTGAATCAAAGCTGGAACTCCAGAAGTTAGACTAGAAACATTAAGTCCACCAATCTGACCAGAAGTTGTAGAGCCACCAGAAGTTACAGATGGAGTGATGTTGTTTCCTGATATTGAATAAGTCGTTCCAAGTTTATTGGTAACGCTATATGGCATATCTACAGTGATCTGTGCAGAGGTTACAAATTCCTGTTTTATATCAGCACAAACTGGTGTTGATATAAGAAATAAAAAGGGAAGAAGTTTTTTCATTTTTTATCCTCCTTTTTGTTAATAACTTCCGCACCAAGAATTTTAATGGGTGTCTCTATTCTAATGGTTTGATAGTTACCAGACTGTGTTGCTAATAACTGTTCCACCTCTTTTTTGTTCAGTGGTTTATCTTCTTTTTTATATGTACCATCTCCCCTTTTCTTTGCACCCTCTAATCCAAATGAAGCCAATGCTCCCGTAAGCAAACTGGCAGGGAATGTAATATCTTTTGGTTCGTTACTATACCCTGGAATTGAAATGTAGTTCAGAGAAACTATAAATCCACTCCAGGCAACAACAACAAGCCTTACTACGACTGAGATAAAGGCTAATTGCTCTTCTTTGTCTGTGATGTTGTCTTTAAGTTTTTGTAGTGGACTTTTTTTGATTTCTTCTGTCATAACTAGGATTTATTAGTCATACTAAGCATAATTATACTTTAAAGCAATGTCTGAGATCTATCCTGTGTTAATTGGAGTGGCAGCAACGGCTTTCGTAATGGTTTTATCTAATGTCAGTAGAAGAAGAGAAAAAGATATTATCGAATTATTTCGTAGAGTAAATCAACTTGAAAAAGACGTAAGCAGATTAGAAGGCCGAAATCGTTAATGTTTGGTATGTTTGGGAAAGAACATAAAACACTATGTCTAAATTTTTAATTGGTCTGTTTATCAAATTTGGTAAATCTGAGTCACTGCGTAAAGCTGCTTTAAGTCTTTTAAAAGATCTCGCTGCAAAATCTGACAATGATGTTGATGATGCAATCGTCAAAATGATTGAAGAAAAATTATTTCCAGTAAAATGAACATCAAGAAATTTCTTAACATTGATATAGAAGAAGCTCCTACAGAGTTAAAACTATCGGTTGAAATGAGATGTAGAGAAATTATGAAGAGTAATGATGTGGACAATATTAAAAGGTATTGTACGCATCTTATACGACATCAAATGGAACAAGATGTTTTCATAGCTTCCATGTTGGGTCGTCTGGTGGAACTAGAGGCTAACCTTGTAGTTAAAGAAATCAGAGACAAAAAACCAGCTAATCCTGTAAAAAAATTTTTTCATATTCCTTAATTTCCTTGATACTGAAATCTTTAACCTGTAATCTCGGTATTTTTGCGATTTCATAGTTATGTTTAACTATAGCAGTCCTTATGTGGTCGTTAATCCAGTCCCCATCATTAACGGTTAGGTCTGCTCTTGAATCGGTTGTTATATAAATTTTATGATCTACTCCACGAAGCTCTACATCTAGCAATAATCTTACTAAGTTTTTCTTTCTGTTTTCCTGCAAAAACTTTAATTTTTTTCCAGCTTGAGTTTCTTCTCGTTTCATTTTCTAACTCTTTTATTCTTTTGTTAATAGCATCATACCTAACACAATATTCCTTCATATCCAAATTATCGAACCAAAACTTGTTCTGTAGTTCTGCAAGCTGACACTGGTAATTTTCTATCAAATCTTTGTAATCTTTCATAGCACAACTAATCTTTAGTTTTTCTACCTTCAATTCTTCTCTGGACCGATTCTCTCCACATTAATTTATCTTTAGCTTCTGCAATTTTATACTCTGAACTAGGAAATTCACGTTGTAACGCTTCATAAGCCACTTTCCTGACCCATGCAGTACCACGAATACCTTCTTTTTCTGCTTGTTTTTCTATAAGCTCCGCCCTATTTGGGTCAATTAGTACCTGATAATAGCTTTTGTTTCCGTGTTTTAGAGCCATTTACAATATTATTCTTGTACTACTCTACCACCAAAAAGGCAAATCGGCTTTATCAAGCTGTCTTTCCACATACTTTTTTCTGGCTTCTTTACGTTTTTTAGTCTTTCCTGTACGAACTTCTCTAGCTCTTTTTAAAAAATCAATGATACTAGCTATATCTTTAGTAGTGGCTTTCGGAATCTCTTTATAGAGATCCTTCATTAAGTCTACTCTTATGTTCTTCTGCATAAGCATGAGGCATAACATCTGCTAGGTTTTTGTAGTATTGTACTCTGTCTGGTTTTTTGTGGCTGTAAAAGTACCAACCGTTTTCATCTCTGGTAATTGCAATCATTTGTTTTAGTCCAGTGTTTAATTAAAATTTTTAATTCTTCAATGCGTTTTTTAGCTGCACTGATACGATCCTGTGTGCTCAATGAACTTCACTCCATTTATCGCCAATAGATACTTCAGCTAATGCTGGTACGTTACCCAACCATTTTGCCTCCGCTTTTTCCATTGTAGTTTTAAGAATCTGAGCCCACTCATCTGCTAAATCTTCTTTAACAAGAAGTATTAATTCATCGTGAACGGCTGCTGCAATCATTACTTTATCTTCTCCTGTTTCCTTGACTTTGACCCATAAATTACCTAACGCACACTTAAGTATCGCAGCACCAGCACCTTGAATTGGTGTATTGCATCTGACAGTAGTTCTATTAAGATCGCCCTTTAAGAATCTACGCATATTAGATACTGGAATTCTAGTCTCAGGCCATTCATCCCCTTCGGTGGATCGTGAAAGATAATTCATCTCTCTTTGCCAATCCCGAATACCGTTATATGTAGTGAGCCAATTATCACGAATCTTTACAGCTTCATCATTAGACATGATTACACCACTGCTTCCAGCATATTTTCGTAAACCTTCAGCACCAGCACCATAAAGCAAACCAAAGTTAGCAGACTTGGCAATCTGTCTGTCACATCCCATTTGTCCAGCCGTATAGTCGTGCAAATCCTCTCCACGTTGAAATGCAGCAGTCATGTTCTTGTCTTTAGCTAGTGCAGCAGCAAGACGTAATTCCATCTGTGAAAAGTCAGCATCGACTATCTTCCAACCCTGGGGAGCTTGCACACATTGTCTAAACTCAGAATCTCTTGGTATCTGTTGATTATTAGGCTTAATACTAGACATTCTGCCTGTATCTGCACCTAACTGCATATAAGATGCTCTAACAAATCCATCGTCTGACATCTTATCCTGTATGCTTTCTATCATTTGCCTACGTTTTTCTCTACGTTTCCAAGTCATAAGTGTTTGGATCGTAGGAGAATCAGCAGCACAATTTTTCAAAGCATCTTTAGCAACACTAGGCTTACCATCATTGTTCACTGGTGTATAACCAAGTACTAACTCAAGTTTTTCTAATAACTGCTTAGAACTTTTTATATTAAATCCTGCGTACTGTTTAGTACCTAATCTGACTGAGCCCTGGTCTTTCGCACGAAGATTAAACGTGCCATCCTCATTTCTAGGCAGCTTTTTTCCAAGTGGTAAGTCATTATCAAGTTCTCTGATAAATTCATTACCAAGTTCTTTAATGTCATCTTCATAATCAATACGACATTGATCCAGTTCTTTTCTGTTCCAAGGTAGACCTGTTCGCCACATTTGAGCCATCGCTGGAAGTGCTCTACATTCCAAAGTAAAAGCTCTGTCTAACTTTGCATTTTTTAACTTTCTCTCCAGTACATGATCTAACTCAAGTAGTACTTCAATATCTTTTGCAGCATAAATTAACTGTTCTTTAGATAGTACTTCAGCACCCCAATCAGACTTCTGTTGTTCCTTAGATACATTCATATCTAGTTGTCTTTTAGCCAGTGCATCAAGACCATGTTTAGTCTGTGGAATACCATTTGTAAGTAATCTGCTGGCTAACATACTGCAACGCACAAATCCTTCTGGATATATGCCATGCTCCTGTAACCAGCCGAGATCAAATACTGCGTTGTGTGCCAGCCAGTATCTATTGGTACTACTGAAAAATTCTTCTAAATAGTTCCAATCGCCACGCTCTAACTCAAAGCAGTCAATAACTACTATGGTTCTAGAAGAAAAACACCCCAACTGAATTAGTCGGAGTTTACCTTCTTCAGGCTGTAGCTGTAATGTTTCTGTATCAAACGCAAGACTGTGTGCTGTCTGCAATCTTCTTAATTCTGATACTCCATAATAAACAGAATATTTTTGTTTAGTAATTGTTGAGGTCATGGAAGAACCTGTAAATATGCCCTGTTATTGTAGCACAATAGATTATCTTGTCCAGTAGCTTAACTTCTTTTGTAAAGTATTTACACTAAGTCGTGTACATATAGATACATCAAGTCCATAGCTAACAGCCTGTAAAACCTGACTATGGAAGTATTCTGGATCGTGATATTCGACCTGATTTACTCTCTCCACTCTACGTCTTGTCCTGTCATATTCCGTATAACGCACAGTAGCCAGTGGACTATTTTCTGAGGGGTTTTTTTCCTCATAAATAGTGACATTTATAAAAGACTCTTTCAACGATTACTGCTCCCAGAATTTTTGGTTTTCCTCTATATACCCAGACCCATCGGTGTATAAACCCTTTTCCGTTCCAGTAGAAGAGTTTTCAACAACAATCGGTTTTGTATTAACCTCCTCTTTGTATAAACCTATATTATCTTCTGAGGTTTTTACAAAATTAGGGTTTTTACAAATATCATTGTTGTTCAAATCCGTTCCAATATCTATATTATTAGGTTTATACACATCATTTTGGGGTATATCACGCGTGAGGGACGTAAAAGACTTTGGTAATTCCTTACCAACTGCTTTATAAAATTTAGATGGTCTACCTCCTTTACTTTTAGTTTTTGGAACGTCAACCTCTTCAATCAATTTCTGATCTTCAAGTTTATTCAAACTATATACTATGGCACGTTTTCTATGAGATCCACCAACAGTATCGTGGTCTACCAAATCTTTAACGCACCAAGGCTTAGTTTCTGTTCTCATCAAACGCAATATATCAAGAGTATGTTTATTTGGAGTGTCTATAACAACCTCTTCTGTGCGATCCGGTGCAGGGCTTATAGAGTATGTGTAATCAGGTAGCAGGGTAAATATCATCCGAAGCCCTTCACGGTCCTCTCTGGACTTCTCAACGCTCACTAATCTGCTATTTGCTGTAAGACCCATCTCAGCAGCATCATTCATTGATAGCTTTTTCATATTCCAAGTTTCATCCACCGCGTTTTTAATTGCAGTAGTTCCTCTAAATTTTCCTTCCTTGGTATTGTGATGAATAATAATTATCGAACAAGCAGGAAAATCCTGTCCATTTCGCCTAACAAGTTTTTTAATAGGTAACGCATACTCTCTCCTGTTTTCTTCGTATGGGTTACTATCATTGCAGCCATCCAAACTATCAATAACCACCAGATCATACGCATACTTGTTCTGCATCTTTTTGAATCTGCTATACCACTGCATATCCCACTCAGTAACTACCCGAACATTCTTATCACATCCGATAAGTTTCATCTGCCTACGCAAGATTCTCTCGTTCTGATCCCCATTCAACCAAAGCACCTTACCAACTGGTACGTTAACTAAAGCACCATAAACATTGAACGCTTTTCCATGTCCAATATGTTTTGCCACTGTCTGACACATAGCAGTTTTTCCTGTACCACCATCTGCATGAACTAACAAAGTCCAAGGTTTAGGCAGCAATCCTGGAATCAGATATTCAAAAGGTGTGTCATCTAGCTCATCAATAGCCAAAGGTTTTTGACCTTTAGTTCTATTGAACATTTCGTGAGTATCAACTAATCTCTCAATCTCAGCAGCATTACCACGCTTCGCTTCAATAGCTAATTTATGGACCGCTTGGTTATGCAGTGCAGGGTTCTCATTCTTAGGATCATTGTCAATATCCATATATCGCTGAATGAGATCTTCGCCATCCAGCACTTCTTCTTTATATCTAAGTGGGATAGCCTCTACATCTTCAATTAATTTATCTAATCCAACCTGTTTAAATCTCTTTCTCTCTGGATCGACCTTATCAGCCAACTCAATCAAGTGCGACATATTGTATCTAGCACCATCATTTCTCCATGTTGCATACCATCTAGCAGCACAGGGATCCTCGCCTTCTTCCCAACAATGCTCATAATCAGGATCTTTTCTACTCCACTCTGTCCAAAGTTCTAAACCTTCAATCCCCGGTAGCTCATTGTTTATCATTGCTCCAATTTCCCACCAATAATGCTCTTGGTTAGGTCCTTTATGTCCGATAACACTCAAGCAACCACTAACAATAGCAACTCTCTCTTCCTTGGTTCGTTTACTCCATCTGTTATCAACATATTTAATATCAACATCTTGATTATTTTTCTTGTACTGATCTTTCATACGAGACAACAGCCATTCTGGGGCAACTGGTACGTCAAAAAGATCGCCTTCTAATTTATATTCGCCTTTACCAACTCCTTTCTTATAATATTCTCCTGCTATAACACCCTGTCCTCCCCACAAAACTTCCCAACCCTCTTGTCCAGCAGCAGTCTGACTGATAGATGCAACCTCAGTTACAAGATCCTGCGGTACTTTAAACAAAAACTTCGCAGCATTTTTCCTGAGTGATGTAACTTTTGGTGCTTTTTTGAGATCTTTACCCCATTTCTTTTCAATAACACCTAAATTTCTATCTACGTCAAATATCACAAGACCATCTGACTTTTGTCCTGTGAATATACCTATAGCTTTGAACTTATCAGGCTCCCTTTCAATCATCAGAGCCGAATCATTTACTGTAAGTTCTTCTTTCCACGCTCTACCAAACGGTACTTTCCCATCAGAATATCTATCTGGACTCGACTCGTTTCTTTTTGGTAGTAATACACCCTCGGCATATATTGGACAAGTCAACCATGTCAATGGAATTTCAGGGATGAAATTTTTATTACTCATGTGTTACAATACCTACTGTAGACTATATGTTGAAACCCTGAAGGAACTCCACCCTTTAGGGTTTTCTTATTATATAGCATTGACATTAATTTGTCTATGTACTACAATAGTAAGGCAACTCAGGCTTTTATAGCCAACACGCATTATGCCTTTCATTTCAACTAAAGCTAGAGAAGATGCTGCATCTTCAAGTAGCACAAAAGACGATTACTTAAATCCACCAAATGTTAAAAATGGACAAAAAGTTCGTTTTAAACTGTTAGCTGAAGAGCCTTTCATGTTCTATGAACTATGGGGTAACGAAGTTAACAATCCAGAAAGACGTAAGCCATTCCGTTTCGCTGAAGATCCCACCGCAGAGGATATTACAGAAAAACTTGGCGATGACTACGTTAGATCACTTTCCAGAGATGGTAAAGCAAACGAGCCTTGCAAGATAGCTCAAGCAGTTCCCATATATAATTATGACTTGGAACGTGTACAAGTATTTTCTTGGACTCAAAAAACAATCACTCAGCAATTTGACGTAATCAGTCAGTTAGATGATTACGAAGATATGACTGAATGTGATTTTTACTTGTCTCGTACAGGAGAAGGCACAGATACAAAGTATACTGTGCAAGCTGCTCCACTGAAAAAAGCTATGGCTAAAGCTGTAGATGAAGCATGGGAAGCAGAAAAAGAGTTCGATCTAGAACGACTTCTTAAAGGTGGTAATCCCTTTAAAGAAGAAGAATAATCCCCATTTATAGGGAGTCGCTATTGACTCCCTTTTATTTTGCTGTATATTAATTATGGGAACGTGTATTTATTATCCATTCATGGGAACGCTAGACAAACAAAATGCCCTAGCATCTCTCAGAAAATGGAAGCTAATTCAAGATAATAGTGGACCGCACAGAGTCTACCGTGATAAAGAAAACAACGTATATCACTCAGTTACACACATTTTAAAAGAAACTGCACCCCAACATACAAAAGATGCCCTTGAAAGTTGGCTTAAAAGGTCCGATTCTATTGTGGAGCGTGATATTGCTTGCGAAAGAGGCAAGCTCGCACACAGCCACGCAGAATTTATTCTCAAACTTGCAGCAAAATTTGCAAGACAAAACTCAAACAAAAGAGGTCTATGGAGGACTGGATCGGACGGACTGGAACGCTGTCCGAAAAAAGTCACTCAATGGGGCCTACAAAAAGCAGTTGAATCCGCACCGCGTGTTAGCTGGAGTGCGTCAGGCTACGCCAGAGGTCTACGATCATTCATACTGGATCGTGTAACCGCCATTCATGCAGTCGAGTTCTCCGTGTACAAACCAGGCTACGGATTTGCTGGCACAGCAGACGCTCTACTGGATATTGATGGAGACGGGCCATTCATAGTGGACTGGAAAACAGCTAAAGAAGTCAGGTCAGATGACATGATCGAACAATTCTGTCATCAACTTGGAGCGTACAGTCTAGGTCTACAGCATCTCACAGGCATAAAGCCCAAATATGGTGCGGTTGTAGTAGCTCGCAGAAGTGGCAAACCCCAAATAAAAATCCTCAACAACTTAGAGTTGCGAGGATCGGAAAGTATTTTTCTAGATAGAGTGGATCGTTACCACAAAAGCCTTAATGAAAAGGAAGCTATAAAGTTTTACGCTCAAGACTGGGAAGATTATGGGATTACCCTTCAACCCTCAACATCTATGGATCGTTAATCATTGCGATAATTTCTCAAATAGTGGATTAGTGGTTTTCTTTTTTGAAACTTTCTTTTTAGTTTCTTTTGGTGCGGAGGCAACAAATGTAACTTACGCTTAAAAATTCTAGATCGAATTAACATTTCCTGTTCATCACTAAGTACTCTAGTGGGTATCCCGTTATTTATAATAATTCGGGGATATGAAATTTCTATTTCTTTAGTAATTTCATCATGTATTCTTTTAAGATTAAATTCTTTTTTTGGATCGCTAGTCATCTTTATCCTCCCAGTTGCATCTACAACTTTCTTCCTCCCAGTCTACTTGAAACATATCCATATCATCAGCTTCAACCTCGTAAAGATCAGAAAATTCCCAGTCTCCATCTTCATCAGTAGAAAAATCTCCACCATCAAAGTCTCTCCAATGTTCACGTACTTTATCTTCATCTACACCATCTGGTGCAGTTATATAAAGATGATGAGAAGTCATGGAAGTGACTGTTAATTTGTAGCATTTACTCATTGGCATAATTCCTCAAATCGTTTGTTAGTTTCTTTTAAAATATATGGAAGTGTACCTTCTTTATGTTTCCAGCACAGTTCATTTAGCTGATCTTCTGTAAGATCATTTTTTACTCGATATTCTTCCCACACAGTATCGTGTATGGATTCGAGTAAGGCATCATTTTGAGAATTACTCATAAGTAATCGTGCCATTTAGTGCCGAATAAAGATAGCATCTCTCCATCTGTTGGCTCGTAGTCATCACTATCTGGATCGGGGTAAACCCCAGTGTCCTGTAGATACTGGATCGCATCATCTTCACGCTGGCTGTCCAGTGCGGATTGATGGTTGTGTAAAAAGGAATCAGACATTTTTGCTATCCCTCACAGTGTCTACACATTCATAAACTTTTTCAGCAAACCAGTCTGAATCAGTAATTACATCTAATTCATGGTTTACTAACTCACTGGCATAAGTTTTTATAACTCCAGCAAGTTTAACGCCGTAAGTTTCATCAACTTTGTTAATAATTGGATCGCTAGTCATACTTTTTTGAACCTCGTAAGTAATTTTGAATATGTTTCGATAGTGCTGCAATACTCTTTAACCTTCCCATCAGTAAGAAAGTCATTTGCACTGTCTAGTACGTTTGAGAGTATTTCATCTTTACTATCTTTTAGCTGTTTATCTGGATCGGGTTTTGAAGTCTCCCATTTATAGAGATTCAACTGATCCTTATAGTATCTATACGCAGTAGCCACTGGAATACCATGATCCTCCGTAAGAATTTCAACTATATCTTTTCGAGATAGTTTATCTTTTGGATCGGTTTTCTTTTCATTCTCTACTAGCGTCTTATAGATAAAATCTTCAGCAGTCTCTTTATCCATTCAATAACCTCCTTTTATGTTCTCTAGCTTCGCCAAGAGAGTCATAAAATTCAATTACCGAGTACAGGATACTATCAAACAAGTAAGTGTCATCATACTCCTTCCATATTTCGTACAAGTTGGTACGATACCTATTTTCAGGATGCTTCATATTCCACTTGAGTAGAATATAGTAAGGTTTAATTTTCATTGTTAAAATTAGCGTATTTAATAAAAGTGGATTCAAACGCGTTATACAGTATGTTTTGATTATCTGGATCGGCTAAGGAATAGCAATGAGCGAGGGAAGCGACAAAACTTCCCCCGAACATATCCATGTTGTCCAGTGCGGTATATATTTGATGTTTGTCCATTACCAACTTGAGTAGTAGATAATGTCGTCAAAATCAGCGAAGTCGCCGTAGTTTCCTGTAGGTAAATCCAATATGGATCGGGTCATTTGTGCTGTACTCTGTAGCTCGGTAAAATAATCATTATCATAATCGTATGTACCGAAAAAACTTCCTTCCGTAGGAGGTAAGTAGTCCTTAGCCCTGCTAGGTGCTGCGAGTGTTGCCGTAGCTGCTGTATTTAGTAGGTCAAGTTGTTTTCTTGATACTGAATATTCCTCACAGTTATCCTTACCACCCTGTACGTTTTTAACAAACCACCCATGTATGTGGTTCGCTTTTCGCCAGTAAGCTAGGGGTAATTTTATAGTGTATGAAGCCCATGGAGTTGTGTCATCTACTGGGAGTTCATTTAAGTTGTGGTTATTGAGTAAGCTAGTGTACTCAAAAGTTCTAACGTACGCTGGATCGTTAGCAAATTTTCTCTCCTTATTTTCTTGTAAAGCAGAGAATGTTTTTGTACCGTAAAGGTACATATCTAAGCCCATAAATTTAGGTGGTTTAGTGAACAACTCTATTATAGTACTATTGTAGTATGTTGTAAATAGTCAATTCTCATTTATTAATTCTCACTGATAATTCTGAGAATTTGCCATTCATAGTGGGTCGTATGTTTAAAAAACCATTCAAAAATCGCCATTCATAGTACAGTATTTATTATAATTTTTTGTTGATTTTCACTGCCTGACTTCAAAAAATGTAGATGAACACTATATAGTATGAAAAAATTTTTCCTGGAAATTTTGGGAAAAAAGTTTTCCACAGGACAGTGCGAGTTTTCCACAGACAGAAAACGTACTGGATACTATGAGTAAAAATACCTAACAAGATATTAATTTTATTATTACTTAAATATTAAATATTGCTATTAATAGAATATTAAATTAGAATATGCAAGACACCATATTAGTGTCATTTTTAAACACCCATATTAAAAACAAAATGGAAAATCAAATTGAAAATTTCAAAAATCAACTAGAAAATACATTAAGTATTTCTAATAATCAATTCTCAAAAAATTTAGAGAATCAACTAAACGCGGAAAAACTAGGATATCAAAATTCTAGTAATGAAACTATTTTTAAAGGATCAAAATTTATTGACGATTCTTTTAAAAAAGATTTAGACATTATATGGAAAGAAAATGAGTTAGATTTTGATGCAGTAAGGAGAGATTTATTTTTTAAAAATGAAAAAGGAGAACTAATAAAAATAAATGACTACCAAGCAATATGTCACGACAAAAAGGATCAACTTCTTAATATTCCTAAGATGCAGTATACAACATTGCAACTAGACAGTATTAAAAAAGTAATTCAGGAGGTAAGAGGAAAAACAACAATAGAATCAATAATGAATGTAGACAATAAAAGATTTGTTTTAAATCTTGGTATTGATGACGCAGTACAAGATGTACAAAAAGATGACCCACATAAATTAAGGCTTGCTATTGTTTCAAGTCATGATAGTTCAGTATCTTGTCACATATCATTTATTCACTTCAGGATGTTCTGTTTTAATCAAATGAATAAATTAAAACAGTCAAATCCTTTAGTTTTTAAACATACAAAATCTATTAATGAAAATGTAAAAAACATAAATAGAATTATTGATTTTAAAAAAGGAGAGTTTACAAAATCAATTGAGGATTATAAATATATGGTACGCAAAGAAATAAGAGAAGAACAAATTAAACAAGTACTAGAAAATTTATTCTATGAAAAATGGAAAAATAAGAAAGTTTGCACCGATAGAGTTTTAAAGTTAACAAGAGAAAAAACATATCTAGATCTTGTTGAGGTTAAGCAAATTAAAGAAAATTTAGAAAAAGAATTTGAACAAAACGGGAGAACAGCTTACAGCTTACACAATGGAATTAATTATTACTATTCTCATCAAATGGGAGCTAGTAATATAAACTCGGAATCCGAGAGAGCGAGAATAAGAATGGAACAAAATTATTATGGTAAAAACTCAAATATAATAGATAAATCTAAAGAGTTATGTTTAGCTTTATAAATACATAAGCTTACATCTAATAAAACTAGATCAGGAACTCGAAAACCTGATCTTTTTTTATGCAAATTTATAAAATGATCTTACTTTGAGTCTAAAATAAAACAAATAAAAATTAAATGATTTTAAATTTTTAATGACTATTACTACATTACTACAATTAAAATTATAGGATTATTAAATCTAGACTTAAGAACTATTGCAAATACTAGGTTTTTAGCAGTCAATTCTTACTAATCTCACATAAAAAACAGTGTCTAAAAAGGATAATACAATATTAGCTTATAGGTAAAATTACGGTATAATAGACTTAGGCAATAGCCTATTTTAAACAACCCTAATTTAAAAAGGAACTAAAACCAATGACCACAACAACACAACCAAATCAAACAAACCTACCTGAAGAAAATTTCGGATTTTTAACGATTTCCAGTCCATTAACTTTTTATATGGATAAAAACCCCGAAATAGTTAATGAGGTTTTTAATTATCTAGAACAACATTTTTTTAAAGGTATTTTTAATGGCGGAAGAGATAACCAACAATTATGCAAACAAGTGATTGATTCTGAAAATGGCGGTATTTTATATGGCTGGTACACATTAAGCACAGGTCGAAAAATTATGATTAAATGCGTAGGTTATGGATTAAAGGAAAATCAAATGGATTTGAAACAATGGACAAAAGCAGATTATAACAATACTTGTATTATGTTCCCAAGTGATGACTAAATAAAACTACTTCAGGAACTAATGCAATGAAAACACCTAAACAAAAATTTAAATCTAAAATAAAAGATTTAATTATTAAGTCAACAAGTGAAGGAAAACACCAAACCGCAATACAACTTTATCAAACTTATTTCTTATTCAAAAAATCTTTATAAAATTATGGACAGATCAAATTCAAAAGCAAACATCAAAGATAAAAATTTATCATTTGATAATGACCAACTAAATTCAATTAAAAATAATTTAGATAAAGATGATTTTAATTTATTAAATCATTTAGTTGATAATGAATACTCAAGACTATTACAGTTTGAAGATGAACTTAAAAGAGTTTATAAAAGTTATGAACCGTGGAGTAAAAAGTTCAGGCCTAATATTCAATCTAGATATAGATTATTAATAGATGAGATAGAAAGCGAAAGACACCAAATTGAAAAAGTTGGAGAACTAACAAACTCTTTAAAAAATGAATATACCAAATACCATTGGAAGTTACCACACGATCAAATTCAAGAACAACTAACAGAAGAAGAACTCAAAAAGTTTGGTAGTTGTTGCACCGTGGAATTAATAAATCAAATGGTAGATAATACAAAAGAATATTTAAAGGATAAATCTTTTAATGATTAGTTTTTACTCTCTCACGTCATACCCACTCTGTAACACCCGAACCACTATGGAACGCAACCACCCCAGAACCAAAGCCGCCCCGATTATTTTTAATAAGTGTTTTTACGCTATGGTATTTTTTATTGCTGGTTTTTTACTAGCTAGCCACTACACCAACAGCCCGCAATTAAAAGAATGTCTAAAAGACCCTACGATTAATAATGATTTTTGTTATAAAAAATTTGTAGGATAATCTAAGCAGCCGCACAATATACCACGCCCGCAAAATCACGCGGGCTTTTTTATTGCTTATTTATTTTACTAGCTACTGCACATACAGACCACCACACGCACGGGGCAGTGTAGCAAAAAAATTTTTTATAAATTTATTACCCCTGAACCTACTGATAAATCTACAAATTAAGACTACTTTTTCTTTCCTTCTACACTAATAGATAATGTTGGAGTGTTTAGATTAATTGTCTCTTCGCTTTCTCCAAGAACCTTCCCTAACGAATCCAATATCTGAGCAGCAGTCTGAAGCTGGCCTCTCTTCATTGCTTTGTTGAAAAGCCTCATTCTCATCCCCTGGAGTCGTGAGATCATCTTCTCTCTATCTTTCTCCCAATCTTCATCGTTCCATTCTTTTACCTGTCTCCAATCTCTCCACGCTGTCTCCACCCCAATGTTTTCCTTACCTGCATGATCGTGAACTAATTGCCTAGTTGTTAAGCCTTCAAGCTGACGATTATACAATCTCTGCCTTCTCGCCTCAATAACTACATCTGGATTTCGCTTTCCACAGACCTTGCCACCCATAGGTGCATTTGGACTGTCTACATCTGGTCGATAGTATGCTTGAGCCACGGACTAAATAAATACTAATACTTGAATGATAACCCTAAAAATACCGTTTAGTCGACTAAAACACGGAAATTTGTTCATATTTAAGCTATTCTTTATTACATGAGTACAAAAACAGCCGAAAATCTCTCCCTCCGATGGGCACAGGGGGAGGTGTTCAACGCAAAAGAAAGATTCAGAGTCCTCGTGGCTGGCAGAAGATTCGGAAAATCCTATTTATCCTGCATTGAACTACTGAAAGCAGCAATAAACCGCCCAGGCGAAACATACTTCTACTGTGCCCCAACCTATCGCATGGCAAAAGACATAGCCTGGAAAGAAATAAAGAAACTTATCCCACGAGAATGGATCCAATCTAAAAACGAAACCGATCTCAAAATTGAACTAATCAATGGATCGCTAATCGAACTCAAAGGCACAGAAAACGCAACAACCCTGCGTGGCCGAAGCCTCGCTGGAGTAGTACTTGACGAAGCAGCCTTCATGGATTCCGATGTCTGGTTCCAAGTTATTCGACCAGCCCTCGCAGATAAGCAAGGTTGGGCACTTTTCATATCCACACCCGATGGCACGGCATCATGGTTCTACGATTTATGGTGTTACGTTCCAGAAGATACATCAGGAGATTGGAAACGCTGGAGCTTCACAACAATAGACGGGGGTAACGTCCCAAAAGAAGAAGTCGAAGCAGCAAGGGCTCAGTTAGATAACAGAACTTTCAAGCAGGAGTTCGAGGCAAGTTTCGAGAATCTCACTGGTCTCGTTGCAGTCTCATTTTCAGATTCCAACATTTCCACCGAAGCGGAGGACATATCCATCGCCCCACTCTTATTAGGGGTCGATTTTAACGTAGATCCACTCTGCGGAATCTGTGCTGTCCGCTACCGAGAATACCTATACGTCTTTGACGAAATAATTATGACGGGTGGGGCAACAACCTGGGATTTTGCAGAAGAAGTAACTAACCGATATGGCGTGGAACGCAGAGTAGTAGCTTGTCCCGACCCCACTGGTGCTGCCAGAAAAACATCAGGAGTGGGTTCAACGGATCACACTATCCTACGCAGAAGTGGATTCACGGTATCTTCTCCTAAATCCCCCTGGAAAATCCGTGACAAAGTAACATCCGTAAATACAGCATTATTTGATGCAGCAGGAGAAAGACGAACTCTGATCCACCCACGCTGCAAAGAACTTATAAAATCGCTTAGAACTCTAACTTACGCCCCAAATACAGGTATGCCCAATAAAAACTTAGGAGTTGACCACGCATTTGACGCTTTTGGGTATCTTTGTTTACAACAATTCAATCTTGCAAAACCAGAGACACTGGGCCAAACTTCGTTTAGAATATATTAAGAGACTTCTTTATTTATGGCTTACGGCTCAATGACCCCAAAGAAAAAGAAAAAGAAGAAAAAGGGAGGTAAAAAGAGACATGAATGTACCTGTAAATAAAGCGTTATACTCCAGAGTGAAATCAGAAGCTAAACGTAAATTCAAAGTTTACCCTTCTGCTTACGCTAACGCATGGCTTGTACGAGAGTACAAAAAACGTGGTGGCACTTATCGAGTGGAGAAAAAACGTGGCAAAAAGTAGTGGTGGTCTAACCCGTTGGTTCAAAGAAAATTGGGTAGATGTCAAAACTGGTAAGCCTTGTGGTCGTTCAAAAGGAGAAAAACGAAGTTATCCAGCTTGCCGACCTAAAAATCGTGTCTCAAGTAAGACACCTAAGACTGTTGGAGAGATGACAGCAAGTGAAAAAGCTAGATTTAAACGTGAAAAAACTGGTAGTAAAAAGATAACTTATCAACATAGACGTAAAAAGAAGAAAAAATAACTGTAAAAAACGCAGTTTCAAGGTAATATATTGTTATAAGTAAATTTTTCTTAGAATCATGGCATTTTTTCGTGGCGAAGAAGGCTCTGTTGCATTTGATAACGGAACTGGATCAGTTGGAGCTATAGCTTCTACAACAGCTTGGACACTAGACGTAACAAAAGACACATTAGAGTGCACTGCTCATGGAGATACCTCCAGAAAGTATGTAGGTTCTTTGAAGTCGGGCTCTGGTACTGTTGATCTTCTTTACACAGCTACATCTGGAGATGATACTTCTGAAATAATTAATGATGTTCTGACATCTGAAGATGCTGGCGATGCTTCATTTAACCTTTTCCTAGATACATCAGGTGGTAAAAAACTAAGTTTTAACGGAATTATTACAGGAACTTCATTTAGTTCTACTGTCGGAGACATTTCTACTGTATCTGTCAGTTTCCAGACAACTGGCGATATAACTTCTGCTGTCTGATGCCTAAAGGATCTTATTCGGGCAAACAACGTAAACTTGCTGCGGTTGCTCCACCACGGGATAAGATTACGGCTGCTGATCTTAAAAAACTTAATGCAAAAAAGAAAAAGAGGAAGAAGAAATGAAAACTCTAACTCAAAGACAGAAAGATGCTTTAGCTAGGCATAAAAAGAAGGGTACTCATACCAGAAAACATATGGAAGAGATGAAAAACTTGATGTTAAAGGGTAAAACTTTTACTGAAGCTCATAAAATGACAATGAAGAAGGTGGGAAAATAATGCCACGCAAGAAAGGAGTCAGTTTATCTGTAGGAAGAGGCGAAAAGTCTAAGAGAGGTGGACTGACTGCTAAAGGACGAGCAAAATATAATAGAGCTACGGGTAGTAATTTACAAGCACCTGTTACTGAAAAAAATCCAACTGGTAAAAGAGCAGCGAGAAGAAAATCATTTTGTGCCCGTATGTCTGGGATGCCAGGGCCATTAAAAGATAAAAAAGGCAGACCTACAAGAAAAGCGTTAGCTTTAAAACGATGGAGGTGTTGAAATGACTTATGCTGTTCCTGGTCCAATTAGAACCAATATCGTTTCATCTACTTCTGTAGGTGGTATTGATAGTCCTTTTACTAGAACAAGGGCTGTTTTAGATATGATGAAAGGGTGGGAAATAATGAAAGCTGTTACAGAAGGTACTGAATATCTACGAGAAAATAGCGAAGCATTTTTGCCATTAGAACCAAGAGAAGATTTTGATGCTTATTTGGCTAGAGTAAATCGTGCTGTATTTAGTCCTTTTACACAAAGATTAATAAGAGCAGCTACAGGTCTTGTATTAAGAAAACCAATAACATTAACAGGAGATCCCTATTGGACAGAAATGTTTAAGATGGATGTTGATGGTTGTAAATCAGATTTAGATGAGTATGCCAGAAGAATATTGATGTGTTCTCTTACTTATGGTCAAAGTCATATTCTTGTAGATTATCCTGCACCATCTGGAGCATTAAGTCTTGCAGAGGAAAGAGAGCAAAATCGTAGACCTTACTGGATTGAAGTAGACCCCACAAATCTTTATGGTTGGAGATTGGATAGAGAATCAAATTATGGAAATTTAATACAAGCTCGAATTGCAGAAAAGGCTGTATTACCTGATGGAGATTTTGGAGAAAAGGTTTATGACCAGATAAGAGTAATAGAACCTGGTCGGTATAGAATTTTTCGTAAGAAAGAGCAGATTGAAGAAATGTATGATGTTTCTGATAATAGTGTGACGGGAAATTTTGAGATGGGATCAGCAGATAAAGATTATCAGCAAGTTGAATCTGGTAGTTTTTCTCTTGGAGAAATACCTTTAGTTACTGTTTATTCTGGTAAAACTGAGAATTTAGTAAGTAAACCACCTTTACTTGATATTGCATATTTGAATCTTGCACATTTTCAAAGACAAGCTGATTTAATTCATAGTTTGCACGTTGCATCTCAACCGATGTTGGTAATGGAAGGATATGAT
>Ga0098038_1000390_pt1 | contig 19678 bp, 23 predicted proteins | sample 5B_taG_FD_75051 | JGI IMG/M metagenome (GOLD analysis project Ga0098038, IMG submission 75051) | Marine viral communities from the Subarctic Pacific Ocean - 5B_ETSP_OMZ_AT15132_CsCl metaG | ecosystem: Environmental > Aquatic > Marine > Oceanic | place: Pacific Ocean | collected 2015-01-08 | reverse complement strand
TTTTTTATCTCCTCTGGCTAATGCTACCATTAATTGAATGCCATGAGTATATCTAGCAGATTCTTTATATGGTATAGCGATAGGTCTATTATTAAAAACTCCTATAGCATCTCTATTTCTAATAGGCTCCATATATGCATATAAAAAATTAAGTCCATGTTCTTCTATTTTTCTTACTAAATATTTTTGTCTTAATTCCCATACATTACTAATATCAATTTTATGTTTTTGAATAAAATCAAACATTTTTTTATTTTTTATAATAGTAGAGCTTCCATTTGGGATAATATCATCTATTAATGTATTACCACCATAAACTTTACTATTAAATTCTTTTATAATTTGCAAATCTTCCCTAGCATCATCTTTTAAAGTTTCTGTAAAACTATCGTATTTATAACCTTGCGACTTTTCTTTTAATAATGTATTTAAAGAATTTTTATGAATAACAGATCTAACCAAATTACTATTCTCAATAGGTATGTATTTTTTATAATTTAATTTTTTCGGATCTAAGTTTTTAATTTGTTTTTGAAAATCTTTTTCAACTTTATTTTGAAATTTATTTATTACATAATCTAATGCATTTATTTTATTTTTTTTCCACTTCCATCCATAAGAACTTTTATTAATAAATTCTTTTTTCTTATCTAATCTTTTTATAGTCGATATATATGAATTGAATTTTTGAGTATCATCAACTACTTTTTTACTAAATTTATCTATTTCAAGAGTAACTTCTCCAATAAATATATCTGATTCACTATTAGGTATTGCATTAAAATCTCCTTCAGCATTTAATGGAACATCTAATATACTTGAAAACCAAGTGTCAACTTGATTCATAGTTTCTACATTAAGGTTCATTTCTTTTTTGCCTTCCATGAAATCACTTTTAGCGATTTGAACAGCCATCCTATCTAAGAAACCTCCACCTTGTCCATCGTATATATCTTGAACATTGTCTTTTATTATTTCAAAAGAACCACTTTCTTCTTTTAATAAATTATTTAAATAATTTTTATCTTTATTGTTTAATGTATTTTTCTTATAAAATAACTTACCAAACAAGCCTTTATATATATTTTTATGAAAGTCTCTATATGCTACGCTACCATTATAAAGATCGTAAAAAGTAGATTTTCTAGGAGATCCATCTTGATAACTTTTATCTCCGAATGAGTTTAACAATTTATTATGTTGATTTAAAAATTCTTTTATAATTAGTTTATCTGCGTCATTTAAGGTTTTAGTTGTCTTATATTTATTAGTTTCTGAATCTAATGTGTACTTATTAAATATTCTTACCCTTTTACCATTAACAGTTTGACCATTCTCTATTATTTCTCTTAATTGTTTCTTAGTTACTTCTTTAGGTTTTAATGAATTTTCATTTTTAGGAAATAAAAATTTATCTGCCCAATTATATATATCACTTGCTATATCTTTATTAAGACTACCAGACCCATCTAAAAATAATTGAGTCTCAAAAGCAGCTCTTTGGAAATAAGCTAATGTTTCTGTATCAACAGTTACATATTCATTCTCTCCACTTTGATATAACAGAGAAGGGCCGATCTTTTCTTTTGTAAATTCATTAGTTCTCAATTCATCTTCCCATTGATTTGCTTGATCAGAATCAAACATATAATCTTTATTACCTAAATTTTGTATATAATTAACTTTTCTTGGTGTTTTTTGAACAATACCTATTGCTTGTTTGTAAGATATTGAACTACCTATTTTAGATAATACAGAGTTACGAGATTGCTTTGAATCCATTCCAAATGTAAAATTAGACTTTCCTTGAGAATCTGAAGGATCAATTCCTTGAACAAAATAAGCTTGACTTCTATTTATATGATCAAACATATAATCATCGTGAGCAAAGAAGTAATCAACTTTGTCTGCATCATAATCGCCTTCGTAAACATTCGCAATATCAAAACTATTAATTTCAACACCTAATCCTTGAGATTTATCTAAGAAACCCCTTAATCCTAATAGTGTAATATCATTAGGTCTTGTTCTTGGATTTCTCCTAGATATAACACCTATTTCATATCTTGTATTTGTTAATTCTGCTATTGTTTGAATCATATCATGAGCTCCACCTAAAGTCATTTCTGTTTCTAAATTTTCTTTAAATTGCTCTATTGTATTTTTTTCATTATCTGATAATCCAATAACATCATCAACTTCTTTAAAAAAATCATCTATTTTTAAAATTTTATCATTTTGAACTATTCTTATTTTCTTTGTACCTAATCCACTTATAAATGTATTTCTTTCTGCATGAGGTAACATTAGTTGACCTCTAATATCTATTTTACCATTTTTATTAATAATAGTAGGAAGAAGTCTTGTTTTGTTTTTTCCTACATGACTTTTGCCAGAAACAATAAGTTCAGATTGCCCTCCATATCTACCACTTTCTGAATCTATCTCACTTTTTATTCTATTTGTAAATGCTCTTCTTTTAGAAAAGATAGTATCAATATATTCTTGAGCTAAATACTTATACGCTTGATTTAAACTATAATCTCTTGGATCAGCAGTTTCTTTCATTGACATATAATACATTAAGTTGCTTAAGTTTTTTAATGAACCTTCCTGAGAATCTTCGGGTATATTTCCTTCTTGCATTTTTTGTCTCATAAAAGCATTTAATCTTATAGGATCATTTAATATTTTTGACATTTCTTCTAAGTTTGCCCCTAACTCACCCTCAACGTCTTTAAATGCTTCAGCATGTTCTTTAACATTCATATAATTAAAATCAGCATCTGATATACTTGCTGACAATAAGTCTGAATCTTTTTGAGGTCTTAGTCCCAATGCATTAATATCAATTGTTTTGATTAAAGAAGAGTATTGACCTGTATTTAATTCATCCCATCTAGTATTAGTAATCATATTAACTTCTCTTTTAGTCGGATCACCTGCGCCATCAAATGCTTTTGCACCAGATTTAGTAAGTAATATGTCTACTGTTGGATTGTTCTTAAAGAAACCATCAAGAGCAGGGGAATAAACAAACAATGTTTTACCATACAAAAGAGTTTTCCCTTCGCCTTGAGATGAAATAACTGGTTTAATTGGGTTTGTAGAATCAGGACTATGACCCATGTAAGCATGATACTCATTCATTGCTTCTTTAGATAAATAAGATATACTATCAAATCCTGATACTTCAGAATGTGCTTTGCCTATTGAATCTTCTATTCTTACATCCGCATATTCAGGGTATTCTGCTTTTAAGTCTTGTATAATTTGACTCATAGATTCTGTATCATCATCCCAAATAACTACATTGTGTCCTTTTTTAGTCAATCTTTTATCTATTAAATCAACTACTTTATCTTTCTTACCCATTAAAACAGATCTAGCTCTTCTAATTGATTTTAAATATTCTTCTGTAGGTCTAACAAAATTTTTAGTAGTAATTAATTTTAATCTTTTAATATATTTATCTACATTTTCAGCATTATCTTCATTTAATATTTTATAAAATAATTCATTATCTTTACTCTTAAATCCTACTTCGTATATTAAAAATCTAGTTGCGTGTTCAATCTGCTCTTCATCGTATTTATAAATACTATCTTTACTATCAAAATATTCTTTTAATAATTTCATAGCTTCTTTAGTACTACCAGTAACTTTATTTACATGCTCTTTATAAAATCTATCAAAATCATCTACAATTTTTTGAACATCATTTGTAGAAATAGCAATGCTATCCATTCCATCAAAAACATCTAGTTTTTTAATACCAACATTATTTGGATCAAAGTTAGGTGCGTCTTCTTGTCCGAAATTTTTAGACCTTAATGTTTGAGCAACTCTTTCTGTAGTTGTTCTTATTGTTTGTCTTAAATTAGTTGGTATATTTTCAGTAGCGAGTATATTGTAACTTTTTTCTACTAAATTTCCTTGAGGGTTAAACTCAGTATAAGTAACGGTATTATCAAATATTGCATAATCTAATCCTAGTGATCTAAAATAAGTATGGACTGGGTTATTTTGCATTATCTCTCTATTTTCATCTCTAGATAAAGAATTATTTCTTATGCTAAATTTTTTAACAGAAACTCTATCTTTAGATCCAAATGCTATTTGACTAATGTCTTGAAAAATTTTATCTTTTGTTTTTTTACTTGTTATTTTTGAAAATTCAGTATTATTAAAAACAACAGATTTTGCCATTCTCTTTATAGATTCTTCTGTTATAACAAAGTTTTCTTGAACTGACTCACCTTTTAAAGCATCAGGATTTTTTTCATATAATAAAGAATCAAAATATTCTTTTTTAGATTCATTACTTTGATCATTATAACTTACAATTTGATCACCTTGTTTAAATTTATATCTTGAAAAAAATTGATCAATACCTAAAGATGGATTTTTAATAACATCACTAGCTTCTTTATTGTAACTTCTATTATCTTCTTGTTTTTGTTTAATTCTATTTTCAACAACATCACTAGTATATCCTAATCTATCTATATCTTTACTTATACTTTCAAAATTTTCTATTGTTAAATTTTTATTAATTATTTCAAGATTCCCATCTACATTTCTTTTTATAATTTTTTGTCTATGCAACATATTCAAGACATCTATTTTAGCTTGATAGTCTCTGTCTTTAATATATTCTATGATTTGATTCTTAGTTCCACTTAGTTTAGTATTTGACATAAGATCAAATAACTTATCTAATTCTGCATCATCTCTTGATCTATCTGTATTGTATATAGATTCAAATTCTTGTCTTAATATTCTTGCATCTTCTGGTTGTAATTGAACTGGATCAGCAACTACATTAACTACATCTGTATCTTTTTTAAGATCTTTTAATTTTTTATTATATCTATTTTGCAACTCAAGATCTGAAGGTATAGATACTTCTCTTAATTGAAAGTTTCTGATACCTTTATTATCTAAAACTCCCGGTATGCTAAAAGCAGATTTTCCAGATTGTTTTATAATAAAATCTATATCTGATTGATCTACTATATTATTTTTTAACCTAATTTTATTAATATCATTTAAAATCATTTGATACATAAAATCCATATTAGGTCTATTAATTAAATCTAATTTTACACCTAATCTACCTAAAGATTCTTTTAGTCTAGACACTTGAGTTTTTTCTATTATATTTGGACTTGGGTCAGTAGTAACATCAAATTCACCTAATGCTTTTAAAATACCATGTATTTTACCTAAATCTATTTTACTGGCATCATCATCCATTTTTATAGAACTATAGTCATTTACTAATAATGGTTTATTATCTTTCATAACAATTAACCCAGCGTCAATAAAACTACTTTGTAGTCTAGCATCCATATTCTTTTCAGATAATGCACTCATCATATTTTTAGTTACATTCTTTCCCATGTTTCTCATCATAGGTACAATATAAGAATCTAATTCTGTAAATTTAAAACTAGCTCTTCCGTCTTTATTAGAAATTTGATTGTCTATATTATTTTCTTCATTTTTTACAATATCGTAAATTGATTTTAATGTAGTAGCTTCTTCTATTTTATTTGAAGATTGAGATTTATCAAAACTAACCATTGATAAACCTTCTGTAACAGCTGTTACTGTTTCTAAACTTCTTGTTGCACTATATAATTCTTCTTCTGCTTCAATACCATCTTTACCATTTAACCACTCTTTAAACTCACCTTTACTAGCTCTTTCTAATAAATCATTACTAATTGTCATGTTTGCTGGTATTTTAACACCACTATTATTTTCTGTAATTTTTATATCTGGATGATTTGCTTGATTAACTCTCCTTAAAACACCTATTAATTTTTCTTCCATTCCTTGAGTTGCTTCATTAACTCTATCTTGCAAAGCTTTATCCATATCTTCAACAGTTTTAAAACCTTGACTATCTAAAAGACTTATAATCTTAGATGCTTGTTTATCTGTAATCTGATCTAAAGTTTTTACATAATTATAATCTGCATCCATTAATCCTTTTAAAACATTTATTCTTCCACCATATGGATCAATTCTTCTAGCAATGTTTTCATTATCATAAAAAGATTTTTCTCCTTCTGCCATTGTATCATTAGTAACATCTCTATCATTACTAACAATACCTTCTTCTTCTAAGTATTTAGTTAGTTCAGGATTGTCTCTAATAATTCCTACTCCGAATCTTTCATTATCACCTGATAAATTTGAAGAATGAAATGTGTTTGATGACTTAATACCAAGAGCATCTAATCCTTCTCTTAATTTATTAATTTTAGTATCAATGTCTATTTTACCAAAATTACCTCTTCTCATTGTAAATCCACCAATTAAAAAACTAGATACAAAATCTGTAGGATCAAATTGATATTGACCATCACTATCTATATAGTTTTGAGTATATTGAACTCCAGACATAGCAAGACCAGATACAGCCATTCTAGGAAACAATAATCTATAATTTTCAAAACCTTCTTTTATTGATTCATTTATAATATCTTTAGCATATTGTTTTTTATTAGACATCAACCACTTAGTTAATTCTTTTTCTGCATCATCTCCTAATTCTTCTCTAAGTCTTTCAACTAATTTTTTATTTGTTAATCTTTCGTTACTTCTTCCAAATTTAAATAAATCTATATTTGATTTCTCTCCATCTTTAGTAAAATTCATTCTAGTAGATTTACTATTAAATCTATTTTGTTCTGCTAAGTTTGTAGCTTGTTCAACTAATTTATCTAAACTTTTTCCTTTATAATTATTCCTACCTAAAGCAGCTCTAACGCCTTGATAAAAATCTACTTTAGATTTCATTAATTTATTTAAAGGTTTAAATGGGGCAACTCCAACAGCATTAATAACTGTTCCTCCGGCAAATCCAAATACCACTTCTCTTGATACACTGCCTAGTTCTAAAAAATTTTCATTAAAAGGATTAAAGCTACCAAAGGACAATGCATCTTTATCTCCTCTTAAGACTTGTTGACCTTGTTGAGTAATGCTCATCACACCATCAGCAACAGAAAATACAAGTGCGTCTTCAAGGAACTCACCCATAAATCTACCCTTAGCTCCTTCTCCAAATTTTTGCTTTGCTAATTGTTGTAGGGTTTTTACTGGAACACCTTTTCCGGCAACTGTTTGAGCCATTTTTCTCATAGCATCTGCTTGCCTTGAATTAATTTGTCCTGAATTAAGTAAGCTTCTAATTCTAGTATTTATATTTGTTTTAAAAGAACCTTCAAATGCTTTACTAGCATAACCAGTTTTTATTCCTACTGAAGAAACAGTTTGATTTAATACATTGCCAACTTCATCGGAAAGTTCTTTTTGTACTTTTTTAGAAAGTTTTCCAGCTTTTTTAGCTGCTTGAGTCATTGATTTTATAGCAGACTTAGTAGTTTGTTTACCAAAAACTCTACTACCAATAGTAGTTGCTAACCCACCTAAAGCTCTTGAAGTTAACTTAACAGGCGCACCTACTAAATAACCAGCACCTGTTCCAACTCCTCCAGCTATTTTAGCTAAAGTATTTTCTTCTTGAAATTCCCTAGCTGTTTCTTGTATACCTAAGTCTATACCAGTAAATCTTTCTAAACCAGCTTCTATTAATCCGGGAGCTCCAAATCCAGCTGATTCTGCAAGTTCATACGTTCCAGCTACTCCTGTCTCATATAGTGTTTTACCTAAATTTCTTAACGCTCCTAAATTTTCATCAGGTTCAGGTTGTACAGTTGGTTTAGATGCCTGTTCTCTAAGAGATCTAAATTGTTCTTGCCTTCTATCAAATAATTCTCTACGAGAAAGTTCTTCTTCTTTTTTTGGAGGTTGATTTATTTGGAAAGCATTTAAAGTTCCAGAAGGATTATTAAAGGCATTTTCTCTTTCCCTTTGTAATCTTAAAAGAGCTTGTTCAGCTTCTCTTGTTAAAGCCATATTATCGCAAACCTGCTTCTTCTGGTGTAAAAAGTTTTCCTGTTGCTGGATTTATTTCATTTAATAATAATCTTCTTTCTTCTATAGAAAAATAAGAATCTCGATCAGCTCCTTCTTGTTTTTTCTCAATTTCTTTTAAAAGAGAATCAAATTCTTTGTTTACTTTTTTACTAGAAAAATCTGTAAGGGATTTTATTATTTTAATTTTATTTTCTTCTTCTTTATAAAAATCTCCAGTTCCTAAAATCTCTTGTACGGATTTTTTGTATTTATCATAATCTCGATTTAATTCTTTATTATCTCCTGAAAAATAACCTATCTGCGAATCACTACTTAAATTATCAAAAGCTTTTAAAAAAGGAGTATAATCTGCGCTACCAGATTTTTTACTTGTTTCAAGGTACATTAAAGAGCTTATTAAAGGTTGACTTTCTGGTCTTTTTAAAAAATTTTCTATTTCTTTTATTTCAACATCATTCACTGCAAAACTTTTTATAGATTTTTTTAAATCTGTTTCTTTTCCATCCCAATTGCTTTCTATATAACTATATATTTTTTCAGGTATTAATTTAGTCCTTCTAATTCCTCCATATAAAATTTTTTCTGTATTAGCTACATCATTATTTAAAGCTGCAAACATTTTTTCAGTTTCACTTTCTACTTGTTTTTCCTTAAGGAAATCAAGTTCAAGTTTAACTTTTTCTAATTGAGCTTCTTGAAATTCAGTTTTTGGAGCTGATTTTGGATCTAATAGTCGTTCTTTTTCTATACTTCTTATTTCTGCTTTTTCTTTTTCAGCAGATTCAGTTAGTTCTAATCTTCTTCTATCAAATTCTAATCTTTGTTTTCTTTCGTTTCTATCTAATTCTTGTTGTTTTAATTTTGTTCCAAGATCTAATAAAGATAAAGATCTGTCTATTTTCTGTTGTTCTCTTGCTTGAGAGTATTTTAATATACTATTTAAAGAATCTAAAGCTGCTGACATTATCTGAATATCCCAAAATATTTAGTGTTTGCTTGTTGTTGTGCAAGTTTTCTTTGTTGTTCCAATTGTTGCCTTTGTGATTGCATTTCAAATTTTTGTTGCTCAAAATTAGATAAAACATCGCTTAAATTTTTAGAAAGGCTAATATCAACATCTTCTAATTTAGTTTCATAATCAGATCTTAAATCTTGTATTAAAGTTTTATCTAATTTTACATTAGCAAAACCAGTTTTAGTAGATAAATTAGTCTGTTGTTTTAAAGCTTTTTCTATAGATTTTTGTCCAACTTTTTGAGTTTTATCTAAAGTTCTTTGAGATTCTAATGTTGGTAATAATAAACTTGAACTTAAAGATTCACCTAATGAACTTTCAGCTTCTTTTAAAGATGCTAAAGATTCATCTAAATAATTTACTTGAGATTTTCCTTGTTCTCTCATTGCTCTTGTTTGACCATAAGATTGAGCTGAACCAGTTGCAAAACTAATAGCGGCTAAAGCAGCCATTAAAGGTGGAAATTTTTCTTCTAATCCAGTTTCAGGATTAATAGTTCCAGAACCTAATGTATCTACTATTTGCTCTCCTAAATATCCATAGTCTTCTATTAATTTTTTTTCTTCTTTATTAACATGCCATAAACTTCCTTTAGAAGTTTTAATTATTTCAGTATCTCCAAATCTGCCTTTTTTAGCTAATTTATTATTCATGGTCGTTGTAAATTTTCGTAATAATTAGGATCTAACATAGACCTAAGAGTATTACTAGTTTGAGTATATTCAGTAAGAAAATTAGATGGTGATCTTTTTTCTCCAATATCCATATCTTGACTTTCCATATATTCATCCGACATAACAAGCATCTCAGGTTTAAAAACAGATTTTGGAGTTTCTAATCCACCTCCTTCAGATTGCATAAATTTAGGTGGCAATTGAGATGCTCCTCCAGTAATTGAACCAACTTTAGGAGATTCTAAATTTATATTATTAGAGGGCATTGTATCTTTACCTGTCATTCTTTCTAATAAATCTTTAGCTGTTTGTTCTGATTTTATTTTAGACCCTAAAGCAGATACATCATATTTGCTTCCTATTGCTTTATCTCCTATTAAATATTGATCTCCTTTTAAGTAATCAGATAAAGAAGATTCTTTTTTAAAAACATCAATTAAAGAAGGTTTTTTTTGAATTGTAAGTTCAGATCCTTCGCCTAAAGATTCTTTGAATGTTTCTATATTTGATTTTAACTCAGATCTTTGTTCTAAAGTACCAGCTATTGTAGTTGCTAAATTAAGACCAGAATATATTGCATCATATAATTGACCAGATTGTTTTGATTTAATATCAAACATTTTTGAAGAATAATCTGCCTCAGAAAGAGACTCTCTAATATCAGCTATATTACCCATTAATTGTCTTTCAGATAATCCTTTAGATCTAATTGCTGATTTTATTTTTTTTGATGTAGCCATAAAATTATATACTTTTACTATTTAATTTACTATTTATATATTTAGTTATCAAGTTGATTTAAAATATGCTGACCAACTAATTCCTTTTGAACAAGCAGTTCCTTGATATTCAGCATCTTGTATTTGTTCTACTGCTAATGCATATCCTCTATCTGTATTTAAGTAAGCTCCTACAGGAATATTAACAATTGCTTTTGATCCTTCAGGTATAATTGTTGCTCCAAACCTTACAATTCCCTGACCTCCATTTTGATAATCTAAAGTCATATAATTTGAAACAACATTTCCAAAACTATTTGATTCATTAATTACATCAGTTTCAAAAACATTAAGATCAAATCCCCAGCTTACATTATGTGGTAGGGTATTTTGAGGAACAGAAAGTATAAAATTAATATTACTTAAATAACACTCTCTTGGAACAGAAAAAACACTTCCGGGAACTCCTACTCCTTGAGTAGTAAGACCAGTTGTAAACTGCATATAGTTAAGACTTCCATCTATTACAAAATCTACTCCAAACATTCCATGAACAACCCAATTGTAATTCCAACTCATTATTGTATCTCTATATTTATACAATAAATTTCTAAAGTCTAACTCGCTTTCAATAAATCCTTTTTCAAATTCATTTGAACTACTTTGAACAGAAGAAGAAGAACCAACTTCATTCCATCTTCCGTCTTGTTTTAAAAATTGAATATGTTTATTATTAATTTTTCTATATGATAAGTCTCCATCCATACCTTCATCGTTATTAGGAACTCCATTACCATAAGTAGGTTGTTGTCCTTTTTGATGTAGTAATCTTCTTTCTTCTAAATTCTTAGGCATTATTTAACATTTTTTAATCTATAAATTATAGATATATCGTTGATTTCAAAATCTGCTCCCGCAGTTCCACCAATATGTAATTGAAAACTATATACATTATTAATAGAAGACGTTGGTATAAGCTCAGCTGCTACCCAATCATCAATTCCAACACTTGAATGTAAAGGAGTTGTATCTGAATTTGTTTTATCAGATGAACCATTAGAATTTGTTCTATAAAATAAAGAAGTTGTATTATTATCTCCATTAACAGAATAAGCAATTGTAAGATTTGCATTGCTTGTTCCTTTATATGATATATAAACTTTATGTATTTTTTTTCTTACAGCAGGTTGACCAAAATCAATATCTTTAGTAAGGTATTTAAAACCAGTACTACTAGAAGAATTGTCATTCCATTTTTGAATACGAATAAGATTGGATTCTCCATTAATAAAAAATAAATCTTGATTACCATCTAAAGCTAAATTAGTTCTGTTTGTTCCAGTTCCAGATTGTACATCTAATTTATTATCTCCTCTTGTCCATGATCTTAATACAAAATCGTACATAAAAATATCACGATCTTCGTTACTAATTAAAACTTGCCTTCTTTTTGGAATATATCCTATATGACATTCAGACATATCTGCATCATCTTTAGTAATAAATGTTTCCCAATCAGACTCACTTATTATTCTTATTCCATTTTTTTCTAATAAATTAATAACTTGTTTTCCATCAAAAAAATAAACTCCATGAATATTAAACCAGCATATGCCATAATCTGTTCTTACTACATGATAATTAAAAGAACATCCTTTATTCCTGTAAACATCTTCTAAAAATTCTACATTAGCTGCTACATTTATAATAAATAAACTATTTTTTTTATATTGTAATAATCTATCTGCAAAAGCTTCTAATTTAACAATAGAATCTCCATCTCTTATTGCTACATCAATTTCATTTTCACCTTCAGGAAAACTATCAAATTTATTTGGTTGACTTTTTATTATTCTATCTGGGAATTTTTTATTATTTTGTTTTATATTCCCTATAAATAATCTCCTTCCATGAACAACAGCAGTTTTATATTGTGCATTTATTGACTTTACATTAGCAGAAAATCCATTTAAACTTCTATATGTATCAATTGTATTTGCTGATTCAGGTTTAATGCCTTGAACAAAAGCAGAATACTGTATATAATTATCACTTGTATCTGTTGCATTTTTCATATCATTTGAAAAAGTATCAGAAAAAGGTAAAAATTTAAATCCAGACTCTACATAATCTTGTTCTCCTATTAAAAAATAATTATCTTCATCTTTTATTTTCCAATACAATCTTGACCCTGTAATTCTTTTATTAATTCCATACGAATTAGAAGGTTTTACTACATTATAAATATCAAAATTAAATAAAACATTTCCTCCTACTATGTTAACTCTATTAGTAGTTGAAGGTCTAACAATAATTCTATCATTATTAGAAAAACTTACTGATGCTGTTGATGCTCCCAATAAATCATAAACAGTTATTGTATTAGCAGTATTGTCTGTTATAATACCTTCTTCATTTGTAGTTACATTATTTGAATCAGCTATAGTTAATGTTCTACCTATTAAATCATCTACTATAAATGAACTAGTGCTATGGGAATAAACAGTAGTACTATCACCACCTTGATGGGAAGAATAAGTTTTACTAGTATCAACATCTTTAAATTTAAATGGTAATGATTCCTGTTTAATATCGTCATATAACCAAGTGTAATAAAAATTATAATCTCCAGATGGAAATCCATTTATTCCCGGATCTTCTATTCTTAATGGTGCGCTTATTTTATAATCTATTGTTCTAGATGATAATGATTCATCTCCACTTATTCTAGAAACTTCAATTTTACAATAATTCCAAAATTCTCCAAAATTTAATTTTAAATCTGGATCATATACAGTAATAAAATTTGATGGTTTTAAAACTAATAAATTCCAACAATTAGGCTTAATATCTTCTTTAGTAAATTTCCATGTATAATATATAGGTTCTATTATATCTGAGTAATCTTCATAAGTGTCTTGCAATCCCCATTTAATACATATTTCTTCAAAGTCATCAAAATTTCTACCTTCTGAAATAAAAAAAGGATGTACAACATTATGTTTGTCAGATATAAGATTATATTTTGACATATATTTACTTAAATTATCAATGCTAGAAGATTTTCCTAATTCTGTTCCAATAATATTAAAATTTTTTCCAAAAAAATTGTAAGGCTTTGCATCGTTTTCTGTTAATTCTAAAGTTGTACAATTATAAGAATTCCAATCTCTTGAGTCTTCTAATCCTGATATAAGTCCTTTTATTTGAAGTCCAACTCTTAAATTAACAGAATCATCTTCTACTACTTGATTAGCTTCAGTTACTGAATCAGCAATAGATTGATATTCTTGATTAGTTCCATTAACTCCATTTTCAACAGGAAAAACTTTAAAAGGTGTTGATATTAAACATTTACCTTTTGTTGGAGTTGCAATATCTTGATCTGCTTCATACCAACCTATGCTACCACTATCTGCATTTAAACCATCAAACCTAACATCGCTTATATATCCAAACCATCTGTTATTTTGACCAAATGCAGAATCTCCTATTCTTAAAACACCATCTACTGAATAATAAACAGGAGTTACTGCTCCGGCAAATGAAATAACAGATGCATCCCATCCATCGCTATCTCTAGCATCTATATTATTCCCACCAGAATCATAATTAAATGTTAATGTCTCATCTGATTCAGTACCATCTAATTTTCTATCACTACCCATAACAAATAATCCACTATTTGAATTTCTGCTTTGAGTAAAAGATATAGTTTCTGTAGAAAGAGATCCTAATGTTTTTATTCTACCTACTGAACTTATTTTAACGTCTACTAATTCTGGAGATTCTATATCTGATATATCTCTAGGATCAGTATCTGAACTTATACCACCATGAAACCCTTCTATCTTATAGGTTTGTTTAGGCATTAGATTCTTCGTACTCTATGTCTTCTATAATGTATTGTTGAGCATTTTCTGGTAACTCACATAAGCTACAATCACTTTCAGAAAAGTCTACTTCAGAATTAACATCATGATCAAATACATCTAACCTTAAACCACCTTCACTTCCTTCTAATCTAGCAAAGTTATTATCTACTCGTAACTCTTGGTCGTACTGTTCCGATAAGGGATTAATCTGTTCAGCATATCTTTCCTTTTCTTGCATCCTCCACACTCCTTTATTTTACCACGACTAACAGTTTGTATAATTTTACCAACTGTGTCGCCTAATCCTTTATCGTTTTTAAATAAATCTACTTTAATTCTTTTAGCCATTAGTAAGAAGATTTCATCATTCTAGATGGCATAGATCCACCTTTTTTTATTTTTTTGCCAATTTTTTTAGAACCATAACTCATGCAATCTTGCATACTCTTATATCCTAACTTTTTCCAATCTACACTACATTTTGCTTTACCCGGCATAATTTACCTCTTTTTTCTTTTTTGTGTTCTATCTAAAATACTATCTCTTGATTTTAGACCTTGTTGTCTTGTTGTTTTACTTCTAATAGAATGCATAACTTTACATTGTCTTCTATCGCCATTTGTCTTAGCTTTTTTCATACACTCTATTAATCTTTCTGATGCACTACCTTTTGATTTTTTCATATTATATTTCCTTCTTGTTCCTCCAGTTTTAAGAACTTTTCCTCTACCTGTGTCTGGAGATGATACATCAGATAATCCAAATACGTCAGCCATTATTTCATTTTTCTTTGTCTTCTTTTTTCTTTTCTATATTCACTAACTCCACCTGCAATAGCTCCAGCTACTCGCATTGCATTTTTAGTTTTTCGTTTCATTTTTGACTGTCTTCCTATCATGTCTCCTGCACCTGCGCCAGCTATTGCTCCTGCTATTGCTGCTGTCCTTCGCTCTTTCTTTTTTTCTGCTTGAGTCATCGATCTACATTTTTTTGCTTTAGCATCATATAATTTACCTTCTCCACAATTAGGTCGATAGTTTGCTGGCCTTGTATTATATGGCCCTTTTTTTCTTTTTGTTTTTGACATAATATATTCCTATTTCCAGTTTATTCGTTTAGAGCTCGTTTTCTTTTTCATTGCAGAAGTACACTGAGCCATTGTAGGTCTACAAGCTGGGTATCCTTTTCGTTTTTCGCCTTTACGTCTACCACAAGGTTTTCCTGTTTTACAATCTACCCAGCCTTTACCTTGATTGCGAGAAAACCATTTCTTTAATCCTTCTTTTGCCATTACTTCTTTTTTCTATGAGGAATTGTTTGGACTTTAAAAGAAGCAGTTAAACTAGCACCTTTATGTGCTTTATAACCACCTCTGGGATTTTTCATAAGCTTTACACCTCTACCAGATTTCATCCAATGATAACCTTTAGGAGCTTTTACATTTTTGTTCATTTCTTTTTCCTTTTTTTACTTGAGTTACCCCAATTAGCAGCTCCTACTTTACGACATTTAACTAATGCCCCTGAAGCATATGCTGATGGCCAGACTTTATATCTAGCTTTTACTTTATGATAACAAGCATCTTTCTTAGACATTTAACATTTCCACCTTCTCCTAGCTGCGCAGATTCTTTTCTTAGGTGTTTTTTTGCAATTTATTCCATGCATTCTCATTTGACCTTCTGATCTACTACAATAGGATTTTCTTCTTTTAGCAGATTTACTTCCCGGTTTTACTTTACCAGTTACTGCTGTTTTTAATTTAGAACCCGGATTTAGTCTCCTATAAGCACGAACACCAGCAGCTGTCATTCCCGCTCCAGATTTAGTAGAGCGAAAATTCTTTTTATTTTTTGCTGGCATTTTACCTTTAGCCATTTTACAATCCCATCCTTACTAATACTTTTTCTAACTTATCTCTTAGTGTTGTTAATTCTGAATATAAAAACTTAATATGTTTATCTACATCAGAAGAACTTGATTTAGCAGATTTTTTATTTAATACTACTTTTTTACCTGCTACTTTTATTTGTTTTTTCTCAGCCATTATACACCTAGTTTAGATAATAGAACTTTTTTAATAATTTTCCAAAGAGCTTCTAATATAGCTTTTTCTGTTTTTTCAGATATAATAGGAATATCAACTGCTTTATTAATTTCATCAATTAATTCATCTTTAGTTGCGTCACCTAATAATTCATCTGCTATCATTTTCTTTAACATTACATTAACCTCATTATTGTACTTACGATTATAGGAAAAGTTACTAATGCTACTCCTCCCCAAACTTGCATTCTTGCTATTTCAACTTCATGCCTTCCTACAGAACCATTTAATTTAGCTAAATGTTTTTCTATTCTATTTAAAGTTGAATATATATTTTTTAATTTTTCATCGTGCCTTGCGTAGACATTTTTATAATCTTTGTTTTCCATTAATTTACACTATCTGCTTGAGATTTTGAACCTTGACCATTATTGAAATAAGATATTTGTTGAATTTCATCTTTTTCTTGTTGCTTCATTTGATTATTAATAACAATAGAATATAATAAATCTAAATGTTTTATTAAAGAGTTAACAGTTGGAATTTCTACAATTACTTTTTTTTCTTCTGCTCTGTTTTGTTGAGCGTTATATATTTCTAACAATTTCATTATCTATTACCATTTCCATTCATTCTAGACATAATGCCATCCATCCTTGAAAGTTGTTTTTCCAAATCTGCTATAGATTCCATAGTCTGCTCATATCGCCTATCCCTTACAGCATCAGAGTCATTCCACCTATTAATTAATTTTATAATCATTCCTTCCATATTATTAATACTTTCAGATTGACCTTTATTTTCTACTTCTAAATTTTTTAATGTATCTTGTTGAGCATCTGATTTTTTTGACAATGATATTACAAGATAAACAAACATAGCTCCGACTACGCCTATCATACCTGCTTCTCCATATACTGCCATAAAATCCATTACTTACCTCGTTTTCTTTTTCCCCAACTAAGAGGGTTTATGTTAAATTCTTTTTCATAGAATGCGACTTTTTCTGCCAACTCTGCTCTTTCAGCCCTTTCTTCCACGATATGTTTACTAAGTAAATCCCCAATTTGCTTATCAGCATTAGCCAACTTATCTTCCAATGTTTCCAATCTAGTCTCAACCCTATAGTAACCATAGACCAAAGCACCAATAATGGCAATGCCTTGAAATATCCATCTGATATTGATAGAAATAACAGCGTTATCATCGACAATAGTACCTCGGTAGCTTCTAGCTGTTTTAACTTGTTCACTCATTTTTTCCTTACAATTTCCCACCTACTATGAACAAAACACCAATTATCAGTATTAAATCTTATGTGGTCAGAATAAAAGTGAGAAGTAGAATCTTGATCTAAAACTTCTACAAATGTGTACATTGAATCTTCTGCATTAATATCTATATTTCCTACAGACCATCCATTATTACAACTACTAAACATAAGTATAGTAAACACGAATATTATAACTCGTACTAATATTTTTATCGTATTCAACTTTAAAATCTCCATTATCTAATTTATTAATTTTTTCGTTCATTTACTATTAACCTTCTTCTACTATAGCAGCTACAATACATTGAACATTTCCTTCTCCAGCACTTTCTCCATCAGCATCTCCACTTATAACATGAAGATTAGCAATTGTACATCCGGGTTTACAGTAAAAACTCATACCAGCTGGAACTTCCAAAGCATCAGTAGCATTATGAGCTGAAGCTCCACCATCAAATACTATATAGACACTCTCATTTGTTCCGGTAGATCCATCTGTTGTTCCAGTATTTTTTATAAATAAAAATTTAACTTTATCTGAAGTTGCTGATGTAGCTAAAGCAGTTGCAGATGCTTTTCCTGCTGATTGGACTACTGAATCAGTTCCTAATAAATCTGCACTACTATTTGTAACATTAACTATTTTTATAACCCATCCCTGAGTTGAAGAAGGTACAACGCTAAAATTTAAATTTCTTAATGTTTTTCTAAATACACTATTTAATACAGTTGCTTGTAAACTCATTGAAGCTGAATCTGCCATATTGTATCCTTATTTTAATTCCGTTATTACATGATTAACTAATTTATGTTTACCTACTATCATTCTACCAGTTCCTCCTCCATGTCTAGATTCACACTCATCAACATATAATTGTTCAATAGTATCCCAACTATCACTTCTTCTAACTATTTCACCATCTAATACTAAAAAGTATTTATACCTACTAGGATAAGTCAGGGTTTCAACATCACCATTAGGATATGTCTTGGTACGAGTAGCACCCGGAGTAGTATTCCTATAAAGTTTTAAATCAAAACCCTGAGAACTTTTCCTAATCAACATTACTCTGATTCTTCCTCTGAGTTTAATGATTCTCTAAGCATCTTAATAAACGCTTCTTTACCAACAGACAATTGGTCAGCAATAAACTGATTACTGTTCTGCTTGTTCTGAATGTCGTTTATATGATTTACCATCATCTTTTGCTCGTCAGTCATATCCTCTATGATATACTCTTTATCATCTAAGTTCAAGACTGGCTTCTTTTCTTTTTTTGCCATGTTGGACTCCTTGTTTGTTATTTACTTTCTAATTCTTTTACTCTTGCAGTTAACTCTTGTACTGATTTAATTAACGGTGCGATGAATTGAACATAATCTGCACCAAGTTTCTCAGGATTGTCATCTTTAATACCAGCAAAGTCCTCATTACCACTTTCTTTCAATACCTCTTGAACCTCTTGTGCTATTATACCATATTTGATTTTTCCATCTTTTTGTTTATCATCGATAAAAGTATAGCTAACTGTCCTTATTTTATTGATGAACTCCAATCCTAAATCACTATCATCGATATTCTCTTTAAATCTTCTATCAGAAGTATTGATTGTTCCGTTAGCATACAATACAGCCGCTCCGTCTTGAGCTGCGTAAACTCTATCTACTGAAGTATTCCCTAGAGTTACTGAATCATCTGCTTGCCCTTCTGCACCTTTACCAATTACTATTTGGTTAGAGGCACTAGCATTATTTGTTTTTGCTTGATAGCCTATTAAAGTGTTGTTAGAGCCTCCAGTAATATCGTGAGTTCCAGTTGCACCAGCTTGATAACCTAATATTGTATTATTTGAACCGATTGTAATATCATTTCCAGTTTGATAACCAACTGCTACATTAGAAACACCTGAAGTCATTGAATTAAGAGATTGGTGTCCTATTGCGATTTGACCAATACTTGGATTAGTGTCATCAGTTTTATATAATGCTTGATAGCCAATAGCTATATTTCCTGTTACTTGGTTTGTGCCTGAAAGTACTCCACCCCATAAAGCACTACTACCTATTGCTACATTAAAATCTATACTACCGCTAGCACCTTCATCTGCTCCTCTCATAGCA
>Ga0098038_1000388_pt1 | contig 19763 bp, 25 predicted proteins | sample 5B_taG_FD_75051 | JGI IMG/M metagenome (GOLD analysis project Ga0098038, IMG submission 75051) | Marine viral communities from the Subarctic Pacific Ocean - 5B_ETSP_OMZ_AT15132_CsCl metaG | ecosystem: Environmental > Aquatic > Marine > Oceanic | place: Pacific Ocean | collected 2015-01-08 | reverse complement strand
GTCAGTTAATCTAAACCCACTACCTGGATTTGTTTTGATTTCTGCCATGTTACGAGTTACAACATTTGCTAAGTCAACTGTTGAAGCACCACCACTGGTATTATAACTTATTGCATCTAGTGTAACATTTGATAATGTTTGTGGCAAGTCATACTCACTGTATCTTGGTCTTATTGATACAAACGGAATACTTGTATTTGAACTGTCAGTATCAATACTGAATGCTAAGTTTTGTGTAGTGCTTGCCGCACCTGGTACTAATAATGCACTAAATCCGCCAGCACCAGCAGAAATGTTTTGTGTAAAGTTTTCACTAAATGTTGCAACGTTACCACTTATGCTAGTCATAAATGATTCTTTTGGTAAACTTGTTGTAGAACTTGCATCTGCTAACACATATACAGTCCAACCTTTTGCATTACCACCAGCACCACCTGATCCTGTTGCATTAGTAAGGGCCGCTTCTGCTGTTGCACCTAAACCAAAACTGCTTGTAAATGCTGTTGCACTAGTTTGTCTACCTAAAAATACAGTTGTTCCAAAAGCACCACCAAATAATGGAGAAATTGTTGCTGTATTGCCACCTGCTGTTGCTGAAAGTTGACACATTAATGATTTGAAACTTACATTATCAAAGTTTGTGCCTACATCAGCATCTTTAACACCGTAACCTTCTGTGTCTACGTCAAATATTCTACTTTCTGTGCTTGTAATTGTTTTATTAAAGTGTATACCGTTGGCTTGTCCTTTAATGTTTACATTTGCACCACTACCACTTTCAATGTTGTCTGTAAGTAGTGTGTTTACACTTGCATTTGCTGTTGTTGTTATGTTGCCAGTAGTGTTTACTGCTGTTAAATTACCTGTGTAAGCACCTATGGCACTATTTGCTCTTGCAGTTGTAAAGTATAAGTTACTTGAACCTTCACTTAAATCATCAGTATCTAGCCCTGCTAAACTGCTTGGTGAACCTGTAACATTACCTGTAACGTTACCTATAAAGTTTGCACCTGCAACATTGGCTGTTGTTGTGATATTTGCATTTGAACTAAGTGCTGTTGTTATGTTATCTAAACTGTCTACAAATGCCGCATTTGCTCTAGCATTTGTAAAGTATAAGTTAGTACCTTCTGATAAATTTGTTGTTGACTTACCGCTAAATGCAGTATCAAAACGTGCTTGAGTATAATATAAATTCGTACCTTCTGCTAGGTCACTTGTGCTTGCCGGTATCTTATATTCTGTGCTACCATCATTACTAAACTTCCAAGCATCTCCATTTTCATCCCATTTGATGTAACTGTTTGATTCTGATCCTCTGTCTACAAATATTTGACTGTTTGCACTTGGTGTTCCTGTTGCTCCAAACTGTAATGTTATATTTCTATCTTCAACAAACAAGTCTGTAACTGTTTCTGAGTTGATGTTTCCGGTTACATTTAAGTTGCCTGTTATACTGCTGTCACCACTAATTGCAATACTTGTGCCTTTTATTACAGCACCTTGTATATTTGCAGTTGTTGTGATGTTTGCGTTTGAACTTATTGCAGTTGTTATGTTGTCTAAACTATCCACAAAAGCGGCATTGGCTCTTGCGTTAGTGTAGTATAAATTTGTTGAACCTTCTGAAAGGTTATCTGTTGTATTGTTCCCTAGTGCTACGTTGGCTTGTGCTTGAACTTCACTGTTTGTAAGTTCAATACTGTCAGCATTTACTGTTATACCATAGCCACTGCCTACATTTAGTGTTACATCACCTGAACTGCCCCCGCCTGTTAGACCACTTCCTGCAACTACACTATCAATATCACCTGTTAAGTCTGCGGCAATAGTTGTTGTGTTGTTTGCATCGTCATTTGTTATTGTAATGTTAGCACCTGCAACCAAAGTGTTTGCAATAGTGTCTCTTACACGTTCATTTGTATAGTATAAATTAGTGTTTTCACTTAAATTTGCAGTAGTTTGTCCACTGAGTAGTGTTGTGTTGTTTAAACTTACAACACCTGTGGATGAATTGTATAAAACAGGATCTGTATTTGATATATGAGCTCTTACTTCACTTGCACTAGGTCCTGTGTATGTGAATACACCACTAGTGTTGTTGTAAGATAAACTGCCATCGCCACCAGTATCATTTACACTAAGAGCAAGTAATACTTGGTCAATATCTGCTACAGCAATATTTGATACAACAATGTTTGAAGTATCATTAGTTACTGTGACTGTATTGTTACTGCTGTTTACAGTTACATTTGGAGTTGTTTCTGTGATTACTATATTAGCCATTATATCTCCTTAACTTGTTGCTGTTACAGTTATAGTGATATCGGCCGCACCACCACCACCTAAACTGCTGTCTAGAATGTTGATAGTGTCTCCAACTACATAGTCTGATCCTCGTGTTAGTATGTCAAATTCGCATACACCATTGGCTAAGACTAATGCTTGGAAAGTAGCACCACTGCCTGTTTGTCCTGTTGATGCACTTGGTCCACTTGTAACACCAGTAACACCTGAGTATGTGCCTGCTGTTCTACTTGCATCGGCTGTGCCTGCACCTGTAAATGTGCTAATTGCACCTGTGCCAATTGGTAAAAATACGTTGCTTAATCTCGGATTTCCAACTGTGACACCTGGTTCGTATCTTTGTATAAGAGCATATCTATGGCTTTCAACTGTTGCTGGTGTTGTCCCACTATCACTCCATGTAACACTTACAACATTAATTGGCACATTGGCTCTTGCATCTGGTTCAATTGGTCCAGTATATATGTCTGCAGGAATAGTAATGTTTACTGTTCCGTCTGCGTTACTTACTGGGTTTACGTTACCTGCGCCTATTGTGACATTGGCAAAAGTTCCTACAACATTACTGTTAGTAAAGTTAGGCTGACCGTCTGCCGCGTTATAAGTTAATGTATCAACTACGATTGTTTGGCTTTCTACACTAAATGAATAGTTGTATATGTTAGCCGGAAAGTCGTACTGATATGTTTTTTGTGTTGATGGGAAATTTTCTGCTATAACTACGTTATTAGCACCACCAATATATTGTGAAAATGATAGTAATCTACCTGCCATTGTGCTCTCCTGTTGGAAATGTGTAAGGAGAGTGTTCTCTCGTTACTTTCTATGCTTGTATTTATCGAATTCTTAAGAATCTGGTAGTGTAAAGCCAAACTCTGCGGCGTATTCGTCTATGTTTACAAATTCATTGTCTACTACAATAACTCTGCCAGGCATTCCTTGCCAAACGTTGTCGTCATCAAATAAATTAGTAATTATTCCTTCAATTAGGTATTTGTTTTTGTGTTGTTCGCTCATATCTTCATATCCTTAACTTGGTTCAGTGGGCCATGTAACAGAATCTCCATGATTTAAATTACTGTAAGTTAAATCTCTAAGTGCTTGTCTGTATGTTTGCCATTCTGCTTTCTTGCTGTCACTTAGTGGACTGTCAGCACCTTGTGTCCAATCACTTGCTAATAATCTAGCATTTCTTTGTTCTTTTATTTCTTCTCTAAATGGTTTCATCAAAGGTGAAGGTCTTTTTACAACACTGAATGGTGTTGTTGTCAAATCTAACTTTTGTGAACGTTCACTTAAGAACAAACCAGTTAGTTCAGTTGCTTTTTTCCATGCCATAGGAAAACTAGGATTCTTAGTAACTAATTCATCTGCTTTGCCATCATGTCTAAGGTTTTTAGCATAAAAAATATCACCTGTTGTTGTGTTATAAAATATATACTGTTCCATTAGAAGAAACCTCCTATATCTAGATAAAAGTCTGACTTACTGATACGTTTATCTGAATTAGTTACGTCTACTCTTCTACCACTACCACTGTCAGTTAAATTTGTGTTTGCCCAGTTACCTACTGTAACGTTTGCAGGAATATATTGCAATACATTACTGGCTGGAGGTGCACTACCGCCTACTGCTACAATGTTACCTCTTGCCCTACTAACTTCATACTTAAAGTTATCATCAAATGTGCCCAATTGTGTTATGCCTGTGCCTTGAATACCACTTCCTAGAACAATTTCACCAATATTGCTTATGCTGGTGTTTGCAGTCATTTTACCATCTGGTGCAACATCTACTGCTTTATATTCTATTGTTCTAAATGGTAGATAAGAAATAGCGGCGTTGCCATCTGCTAATGTGGCGCCATAGGGAACCATATTGTTCACAGCACTGAATATACCTTCGTCAATAGCACCTACATCAATAATTGTGTTTGCTGTAACTAGTGCGGCATCTGTTTGTAATTGCACATTACTTGTTGCACTATTTGCCATGCTGGCATTAAAACCATCTTCTTCTACTTGTAATCCTGCCTGCACTGGTCCAAGTAGACCTCTGTCAATTTTACCTTTTGGTGCAAGTGTTATGTTAGGTGCAGTTGATATTGCTGTTGTTTGTCCAAAAGGATTAATCATACTTAAATCTATGTTAGCAATAAAGTCTGGCAGTAAAGGCCCAACACTAAAACTTTGGTCTTGTAAAGCAGGGTCTGGTATAGGTAAACTTACATTTATTTCTTCACCCGGAGTAAAAGTAGTGTTACCTTTTGGTGGTTTGATTGGTATAATTGTAGGTGGCATATTCACAATAGTGTTTGCTACTGTACTGCTAACAGGATTTACATTTGCAACAATCTCACTAATATCTGGAATGTCTGGTATAGTGATAGGGAAGTTTATACTTGGTAGCATACCAAATCCTGAACCTATACCTATACCACCGATACCAATGTCAATGTTACCTATGTCTATGTTTGCAATAACATTGCCATCTGGTGGATTTACAATGTTTGCAGTATTTGATGTAGGATCATCCACAATAGTGATGTTACCTATAATGTTTGAAATGTCACCATAATCAACGTTGCCCCATATATCCCACCATGCTGGAATACCACTTAATCCTAAAGCACCGTCGCTTTGAACAGTATCGTGTGAGTATATGCTGTCGTTGTATTCTAATAACGTAAGTTTTGCACTAATATAACCTGTTTCACTTTCAACTTCACTAACTTTCATGACTCTAAACAATTTTTCACTAAAACCATAAAGTGTGTTTGTTAATTTTACTATGTCACCTACGTCTACTGTTAATGCACTATAGTCAGCATTGAATTGCACCACAGTACTTAATCTACTTTGACGTAAATCAATGTTTGCTAAATTATGAACTCTAGGTGCATCATTAACTAAATTGTATCTAGTACCTAACATGTTATCAGGCTCGTTGGTGTTTTTATCGCCACTAGGTGTGCTAATTATAATTGTTTTTGTTTGGTCTTCTTGTGCAACACTTGGATATTCTGCTTCTGTTTGATTGTATAAACTGTATAATTCTGTACTGGTAATATCAATTGAAGTAACAATATTATCATCATTAAATACAAAAGCCGCATTCTTTTCTGCGGTGGTAGCCTCTCTGTTAGGAACTACTTTGAACTTACCTTGTTTGTTATCGTATGTAAAGAACGTTGCACAACTTTGACATATTTGGTCTATATTGTCTTTTACTGCTTGATATGTGCTTAACTGACCATCAATTTTCCATCTATCGTGTGTTCCTGCACCACCGCCAACGTTTGTGAATGCAACTTGGGCCGTAGAATAGTCGTAGAGGTCGTTAAAACTGTTTAAATCCAATTCAGCATTACTTAGACCCGCCCCGTATCTGCTCGAGCGACAGAAATCGAGTAAAACATTAGAGGGTTCACTTAAACTGTTTGTGAGTTCATATGTTATTGTGCCTAATGCTGTTAATCCTTCTTCTGCATCGTAATCTATTTCAAATATAGCATACACCAAGTCTTCATAATTTGTTGAAGCAGTTATTGTGCTCATTAATGATTGTGCCGCTACTTTGCCTGTAGTAGGAAATATTTGATTAACACTTGATTGTGCATTTCCGGCAAACACTCTACATCGCATTTTGTTTGCAATTTTACTTGCTGTTGTGCCATTTGGATCTGTCCAACTAGTAACATTAGCACCAGTAAAATTAAGTGTAGCATCTTGTCTTTTAATACTTTGAACAGTGAATGCTCCTGCATCTGTTTTTTCACCAATAACCATACAGTATACCATTGTGTTGTTACGGTTTTTAATTTCTGCATCTACAATAATACCACCAGTGTGTATTTTACCATAAAATAAAGGCACACGTCTGTCTGTGCTAGGTGATAATTGCACTTTAACACCAGGATCTTTTTGTGCTTGTATGTTTGGTGTTTTAAATACACCTGTTACTTTGGCAGTAATATATCCTAAACCACCAGCAATCAAACTGGTTGCAATAGTTCCTGCTGTTGTTAGTGTGATTACACCAGCAACTGAAGTAGCCAATGTAATACCTGCTACTGTTCCTATTGCTCCAACTATTGCTGTTGCTATATAAGTAAAAATTGCCATCTACACATCTCCATATACATAATTTGTTTCTGCTTTGCACCAACCACGTTTTTCCAAATCAAAGTCTGGAGATATTTCCATGTTGGTCAAAGTAAAGCCATTAATAACTTCTTTTTTTTGTAATCTTTTGCCTATATCTTGGTATTTTTTTAATAATCTATATCCTAAACTAGAATGTCTGTATTCTGGTTCTACCCACCAGGCCAATTCTCTTAATGTTTTTATATGCGGTAGCCATATGTCAGGAATAATTTGTCCAATTAACATACCTTGTATAGCACCGTCTTTTTCTCCTACTAGTATTACGCCTGTTTTTATAAAAGCATCTAGTAATCTTCTAATATACATATCATCATATTTAGGCCCTTGTAAAGGCTCATATGGTGAACTATTTGCAAAATTAATCATTAACTGCATAATTCTATCGTAGTCTTGTATGGTAGCATGCCTAATCATTATCTCATCATTCCAGGAAATCTAAATCCACCACCGTAGCCACCACCACCACCTGGTCCATATCCACCACCGCCACTAGTAGCACTATATTCTCTACCAAAGTCAAACTGAACGTTTTGTAAGTCTGATACTCTGTTAAATGTTTGGTCTCCAGCAAAGAATTTTTGTCTGTCTGCTAAACTTGTTCTTTGTCCTGAAACTTTGTTTTCTAATAATGTGTTAATACTTGCACAGGTTATTGTAATACTATTTGTATTATCACCTTCTAGAAAACTTTCTGTTTCACCTATACTAAAGTTTGTTATAACACCACTGTATCTACCATACACATTAGATGCATTGAATTCTAGATTGTCATTAAAAAATGCTCTACTCAGTGTAACTTGACCGCCTTTTATTGGTGACCCTAATACTTGTGCCATATAGTCTGCTTCACTAGGAATACCACTTAATGTAATTGCTATATCGCCGTTTGTTGTCTTTATGTCTTCAGTAAGTTCACCTATTTGTATAAAACTGCCTAGTTCTGTATATGTGTTTGAATTATAACTTACTGGCTTGTATGCACTACTTAAATGATAAGTGTTTGCACCTAATTGTAAATCAATTAGCATACAATGTATTATATTGTTTACGCCTGTTACTTGTGGTATACTTGTTGCCATTTGTTTCCTCTATGTAGTGATTATTTCTACTAATTCAAAGTCATCTGTAAAAGCAACTCTATCATGTGGCACAATACTGTAACTTGGCTTAATTGCCATTTTAACTTTGAATCTAACGTCTGTGCCTTTGTTTACATTACCGCTAGTTACTACTACACCGTCTTGGCTAATAACTGGTCTGTGAACTGGTATAGTTACATTAGCACCTGTGCTAAAACTAACATCTGATGTTACTTGATAAGGGTATCTGTAAGCGCCTGTGTCGCCCACTGGCTGTAAGAAATCACCTTTCTTAAACAATGTGCCACTTCCGCCTAAACTACTGCAATTGACGTATAATTCTTTGCCATTTGAACCTACTGATGTTATTGTTCCACTAGTTATACCACCTTGATAAGCAGTAATATAAGATAAATTTGTATTTGTGGCACCTATATCTATTGTGGCTTCTGTTGTGATGTCTAAAGCATCTAAATCTTCTAATAATCCTCTGTTGGTACTGTAAGTTAATCCTTCATGCATACCTACGATAAATCTGTAAGGAACTACACTAGTTCTTTCTGCAGTCATTACTACACCACTTCTACTTACTGATTGTGCGGCAACTTTTTTCTTATCTATTGTAAAATATGTTGCATTATCTACTATTGTTTGTAAACTCATTATCTAGGTATCCTCCTTGCGCCAGCCTGTGTTACTGTATATATAAACTCAGGATCTTGTGCTACAAGTTGTTTAAAACTTCTAGCATCTACGGCGTTGATGTTGTAGGTAACTTTGGTTGTTCTACCCATACCTAATTGTTCGTTTGGTATAATTGTGCCATTAGTACTTGGAACCATTAGTTCTGGTCCTCTTTCACCTACTATGTATGGTTTGTTTTGCATTACTGGACCACCACTTGCCCTTCCTGGTAATTTACTAATTTTATTTGAACTAAAGTCTATACCAAAGCCAAATACTCCAAATATTGAACTTAGTATTGGTTGTATAACTGCTAATTTAAGTGCTTGGGCAATCATTTCTTTTACAATTTTTCTAAAAAAGTCTTTAAAGTTACCTAACACACTACCACCGTCTATTAAACTTTGTGCTAACCCATCTGTTAAGGTTTTTGTAGCACTAAAGAATGTTGCTTCTAGTGTTTCGGCGGAACTTGCAAAGTCACTTAATACTGTTGTAGCATCTGAGGCACCATTTTTAATAATAGTTGCACCTGCATCAACAGTATTTTCTAATGTTTTGGCTAATTTAGCCGCTTGTTCTTCTGCAGTTAATCCTGCGGCTGTCATGTCTGCTATAAGTTGTGCAATAAAGTCTTGTGCTCTAGTTTCTGGAACTACATTACCTAAGTCTTCTAGTGCAACTTTAACTTGGTCAACACCACCAGTTCTGGCTTTGTTTGCCGCATTTTGAATATTCTCAAAAAACTTTTCCATTGAATCATTGCCAGTTGTGAATGAAATTAGTTTACCAATACCTTTACCTAAGAATGCTATTGCTTCTACAACACCACCAATAGCCTTAACTGCAAAGTCCATTACATTTCCAATAACTTCACCAAAATTGTCTTGTATAAATCCTGCTACACTTTTAAATAATCCATGCATCATTGTTAAGAAGTCAACAACTACAGCACCTGTTTGTAAGAAAGCAAAAAATGCCGCTACTACACCATCGCCTACTGCTTTGGCAAAACCTTGTATTGCTTCTTTGTTGTCATCATATATTTTAACTAAACTGCTAAGGAATGTTTTAAATTCTGGAACTATTGCACCACCCATTGTTGCTGAAAAGTCAAATAACCTATCTTGTGATTGTGATACCGCACCACTAAATGAATCATTTAATGCTAAAGCGGCGCCTTCTACACTTTCACCAAACTCTCGTAATTTTTTCTTTGTTTCATCTATACTAACACTAGCACCTGCTTGGAATCCAGCCATTGCTAGAACACCTTTTTCTCTAAACATATCTGCCGCGCCAGCACCACCACTAAAGGCTCTTTGTAACTGACTAGCCGCATCTTCAAAACTCATACCAGTAGTAGCCGCAATGTCTGCCGCTAGTCTAGTGTTTTCTTCTAATTCTTTTATGTCTTTAGATACTGTTGCTAAGGCTGGTGTTGCTCCTGCAATTTGTTCAAAGTCAAATGGTAATTCTTGTGCAACGTCTCTAATCATTTGTAAAGCCTGAGCTCCACCTTCTGCGTCACCTACAATGTTTTTAAGAACAATGCCAATATCTTCAATCTTACGTGCGGCGGCTACACTTGCACCTACACCTTTAAATGCCGCCGTTACAGCAACTAAGCCTGCGGCTAACGGTGCAAATCTTGCCGCTAGTCCCATAATGGACCCTTTGGTCACATTGGCTTGTCCGCCAAACCCTGCCATTTGCGTTTTAGCACGTTTTAGATTACCAGTAAACTTCTTGGTATCTAACGTTAACGTTACTTCTATATTTTTAGCCATCCTACTTTATCCTACTAATGTATTTGTCTACTAACTGGTCTAATTTATCTTCAGTTGGCCCAGTCATACCCTTTGGTGCTTGTTTACTCCAACCTTCATCTAGTCTAGCCGCGTATCCATACTTGGCACTAATTTTAGGGTTTTTTGCTGAAGCATTTGTATCTGTACTGCTTCTAGCATTACCACTTCTTACAGGTGTTATATCTTTAAAGAATTTACCACCTTCTTCCATAACAGTTTCCGGCAAATCATTTAATTGCCCAAAAAGTTTATCAACTTGTCTTTTGTTTATTCTGAACTTTGACATCTCTTCCTGTTACTTCCTTAAATCTTTCTTCTATATCCGTTTGTGGAACTAGTTTACTTGGTGGTGCTTTACCACTTCTTTTTGCTTCTTCTATCTCTGCATGAGATATTGAAACATCCATTACCATTAAATCGAATGTGTCTGCATGCCTTAATACTTGACTAGGCAAACAACTGTATGTCCTAGCCATAGCATCAATAAGTAAAATCCATTGTGTATCTGCCTTATTTGCGTCAATACTATGGCTACTTATTTTCCCAGCGTTTCACCAACTAACTTAATAGCCTCTGTGATAACTTCTATAGGTAATATTTTATTGTCCTTCATTACAGGGTCACCTGCTTCATTAAGGATCATTGCTGTTAATAAATCTGTGTATTCAAAAGCATTATCTTCTGTGATAACACTCATTTTGGCAAATGTATCTAAACTTTGCCTATCCCAAACCCAAAAGTCTAGGGCTTCACCGTATTTCTCTACGATGTTTTCATCTTCTATTGTAAGTTTGATTAATTTTCGTTCTTGTGCGAGTTGTTCTAACTGCATATCTATTTCTCCTGTATATCTCTATCTTTTAAATTGTGTAAGCCACTAAGTGCAAACTGTAGTCTGCCTTGTGCTTTGTTTAAGTCACGTTCAGCACATTTAATTTCGTTTTGTGCTTTTGCTACTTCGCCTTCAAGACTCTTTAGCACTTCCTTTGGACTGTGTTGATCCCATATCTGCATCATCTTTTTCCTGTATATCTTCAACTGTATTTACCGTCTTTTTAGGTTTCTTACCTTCAGGTAACTCAATATTATGCTGTTTAGCATATTCGTCTAGATTATGTGTTTCACCTTTAACTACAATACTTCTATCTTTGTTTCCGGTCCATACACCATCTCTAAATAATCTTAAAAATTTATGTTTCATGTCATATCCTCAAAATGTAAACTCCCTCAAATTTATGAGGGAGTCCACAATGTTTTTAACAGTTCTCTAAGAACTACCTATAAGGCTGTTCTAGCAATTTCACCATTAACCACAATGGTCATTGGGGAAATCCACACCGCCGCATCAATAGATGCTGTCGGAGCCAGTCCACCAATGAAACCTTTACCAGAGATATAATAATCTCCGCTATCTGTTCCTTCAAAAGCAACACTGAAAAAAGTCTCAGTCTTGTTTATTGATGTTTGTAGTAAACCTACGTTTGCTACAAGGTTTGTGGCGTTACTAGCACCAAAGAAAAAGTCATCATCTACTAACATGTTAAGAGATATTTCATTCTCGTTAACTGTTGTAAAGGCTGAACTTGCAGAACTATCCAGTGTAGAATATCTAACTGTTTGTGTTCCTGCGTTCACCGTAATATCATTGACAGTTGGCAAAGCCAATCCGTTTGATGCTCCGGGAACAGCCAATGGTGCTGTATTTCCTAGTGTTAAAATTGCTTGAGAACCTGCTGTTATATTAATTACTGCCATTACGTTCTCCTATATTGTAATAAAATTAAATTCAAATGTATAAGTTATTACATCATCTGTTATTTCAGTAGTTGATACTGTAGTGTTATTCACAGTTCCAGTAATAACTGAATTAGCGTTCATAATGTTGGCGACTACATTTGCTATATCGCCAGGTTGATTTTTAGCATCTACACTCATGTATCCATCGAGCGTGATTGTTGTTTGTTCTAGTTCAAAACCGTCAAGTGTTTTAAGTACTTGTTCTCTATCGTCCTGCTCCTCATCCAAGTAAAAATGTTTCATATTTTTTAAATACAATGTTTTTCCACTTGCAGTAAAAGGCAATTCACTACTTACACTGATATTGCTACCAGCAATGTTAGTAGTAATTTGAGTTAATAAATCACTTCGTGTGCTCATTACCTAACCCTTACAATGTTCTTCTTGCCACGTGTTCTACGTGTCATTCTAAACGTTGTTAGTTTTTCATCGTTTTTGACTGTTCCATCACCGTCTTTGTCATACCAATCAGCAAGAGCAATAAGTTCTTGGAACATGTCCTCGAACTTATCACTGTAATACTGAATTTTTGTTACTTCTGCGTCACCGTCCATACTGAAGTTAGCCGCTTTGGGTAAAATGTATTCTTTAAGGCAGTAATAAACACTCATATCTGTAAAGTCTTGTTGACGTGCTAATATCCTATCCGGATTTACATCTGGTAGGTCATTAATACTTGAACCTGTATACGTCCTCCACCAACTGCTTACTTTAAGTTTAGCAAGTATTCTAGACATACTCTTTTCGCAAAGATTATCTATATACTCATCTAAACTGGTAAACGCCGGGGAAGCCGCATCAACGAAATTAATTTCGTTGGCTTCAAATACACGTTGTTCAATATCTCTTACATCAAAACTATCACTAAAAGCAATTACGTTTCCGGATGCGTTTGTTACAAATGCCATATTATCTTCCTATTTTGTTATCCTAAAGTTAAGCAGTTGCTATACCTTGAGGTAAGTTATTACTTCTATAGAATCTGGCTCCTACTGCCTGTCCAATTAATCCTTCAAGCAATGCTCTGTTAGCCGCATCCTGGGCAATTGATCCAATGGATCCGCCGGATGTTCCACCTACACCATTAAGTTCTGATGCTAGTTGGAATTCATGCACTGGTGTGACTACTGCCGCGTAAAAGCCGCTTTCGTCTGTTGGTGCATTCATGCTTCTTAGTTCTGCAACACCACGTGATACAAAGTCTAATGAACATTTTTGAGAGTTATTTGCTTCTGTGAAAGAAGGTGATGCAATAATACATCTAGCCATTTGAACACCAACGGCAATGTTAGCACCTGTGAAAGATGGAGTTCTTGCGAAACCATTTCTTAGTGTTGCTACCATTTGATGTTGGTCTGATTCGACATCTTCAAACATTTTTACTGTAGGTTGTCTTTTGACACCGTATGCCATTGCTTCTGGTGAGAATACAACTGATACGTCAACTGTTGATAGGTCGCCTTTTGCGAGACCTGATACGTTTGTTAAGTCAATTACGCCATCATATGCATCTGTTGGAGATGCTGTTGCGCCAGTTAAAAGTGTGTTAAAACCTTTAACGTCTGTTGATTGTGCAATACTTCTAGAAAGTCTTGTTACAACTGCGTTTCTAACTGTGTTAAATCCGCCGTCTTCTAGTGCTTCAGTGTTAACTAAAGTTCCTGCACCTTGTTTAGACATAGTAAGTGTTACTGCGTCAGGACCAAAGTCTTGAGCATTAGCCGCTATAACGTCTGCACCCTCGGTGATAGCCGCTACTGGGCCAGTCCATGAGTTGGTAATAGGGATTTGTAAACTGTTTCCTACTGCTCCTTCGATATTGTATTGATTCGCTATTAACTGTGGGTTAGGAAGCAAAACTGCATTATCGTAATGAGGAATAAGGTCTGATACAATCTCTGAATATAGGTCTTGAATACCTGTACTTGTTGTTGCCATTATATTTCTCCTTTATTTTTATAATGTATTTTTTATTTGACTGAACTTTATAAAGTTCCGGTCATGCTTTTCTCAGCATAAGCCTTCAATTTGGATTCTGTTATGTCTCCAATTGACATGCCTTTGCCTCGCAGTTTAACATAAGCATTTCTAAGTTGTGGATTATGTTTAATCAATTCATCGATTGGTTTCCCACTTTCCTGTGCCTTAGAAGGCTGTTTGTCTGCGTCAAAGGAATCAACTCCTTTCTTTGCAAATGGAAGTCCTAATGTTTTACCTACTACTTCAACAGCAGTTTTGTAATCCGGAGTCTCTCCATCTGTGGTAATAAAATCTTCACCATTTTTAATAGCAAAGGTATCACCTTCCATCTGTAGCATGTTTCTAGCGGTCATTAAATCAACTACTGCTGATTTCTGTTCTGCTTTCCACTGACTTGGCATGTTGTCTTTGAGAGTGCTAACATGCTCTCTTAAAGCATAATCAGTCTTAACAGCAGTTAACTCAGCTCTGAGTTCTTCTACTGTTTGTTCTCTCTTAGCAACTGCATCACGTAAGCCTTGAACGTTTAAACTGTTGTCAGCGATATCAGTGTTTCTTAATTCAGAAACTACTTGCTTAACCTTGTCAAAACTCTCTACTTCTAGGTCGTTTAACAATTTTGTTTCAACATCTCTTTTTGCCTTTGATGCAATAATGTTTGTTTCATCTCTAGAGTAAACTCTATTTCCGTCTACAAACGTTTTGCCGTCTTTTACTTCTACATTTGGCGTTTTTGTTGTTGCCTTTTCTTCAGAGGTTGTTTCTGCTTTCGCTTCTACTCCCGTCTCTGTAACGGATTGCACGTTCTCGCCTGCAATTAACGAATCGTTGATGACTATATCGTCGCTCATAACTTTATCTCCTTTTTATCGGTTGAGTTAACCGTAATTTCAATTGTTTATAGACTATTACTAGTTGAAGTACTAGACATCAACTGTTTTAATCTTTGGCGCAATTGGTCACGCATTGTTTCTTTTAATTCTATTGCTTCAGTATCGCCTGTAGCAATTTCGTATTCTTCATGAGTAGCAAACGGCATATAAATTACACTACCATCTTCTTTAGTATGGCTATGTGATCCTGAGCCACCTAGTGCTCTTGCCCTTGCTTCTGCTTGTTGTTCTGAGGGGTATTCTTCTACCTTTGTTTTTTCAAATACTCCACTAAATTCATTATATGCTTGTAACATAGTTCTTATTTCAGCAACTTCATGCTCTACGGCACGTTTGTTAAACTGTCTATTGTAACTGATGCTAAAATCTTCTGGCATTTGTTGATTTGTCCAATCAAACCATATTTGCCACAAGTTGTATTCTGCATTTTCTAAGTTAGTAGCCTTTTTACGAATCATTGCTTCTAATTTTGCATCGTACTGTTCTATTTGAACACCACTGCTTGATGCTTTAACTAGGTCTTCACCCCTAATCATTGCAAGTTCATTCATTTTATCTATTTTTTGGTCTACTAATGCTCTAATTTCTGCTAGTGCTGTTAATGGTGGTGCTTCAAATGTATACACATAGTTTGGTATTCCGCCTACATTGTTTTCAACTCTTATTACACCGCCTGGCTCTGCACTAATTTGACCATCATTTAGGTCATCTGTGTTTGAGTCAATTACTAGTGTTGGATGTGCTGAGTATGTGATAGTGCTGTATATTTCTGCCATGTCACCATACACACTACGTTGTATCTGTGCTAGGTCAAAACTGCTTGTTGAGCCTACACCATTATAAATCTTTTGGTTTTGGTATATAGGGTTACAAGGAATATATCCTAATGGATTTTCTTGTGTAACAGTATATATACCTTCAATTTCTTCTAAACCTTCAATGTCGAAACTTGGCATATACTCTTCATTTTCTGGATCTGCTGGAACAAATACTGTTCTAATAACGTCCTTGTCCATGTATCTATATACTGATTCTTCTTCATCGCTGTTTAATTCAATAAGTATTTTGGTTAATGTTAAATTACCATCTTTGTTGTAACTGTATTCCCAATTTCTAACATCTACTGGGCTATGCACTTGCCATGTAGGCACTGGATTGTCTCCAAATTTCATGCAACTAACCCATGCAACACCATATACAGTTGTGAGTATGTCTACTTGACTCATAAATTCGTTAATGGAATCTTGTTCGCCATTAACATTGTTTATGAATTGACTTACTTCTGGTGTTTCTGGTAAAACTCTCTGAGGTGGAGTTCTAAATAATAAACTGTTGTATTCTGACACATACAGTTTAAGATAGTTTAGGTTTGGAGTATTGTGTAACTTTTCGTAATAGAAACTACCTGTTTGTGCAATACCATTGTCATTAGCATCTTTACTGTTGTAAGCATTAGATACTTGTGCCTTAAGTTTGCTAACAGTATTACCATCGCTGTCTACTTGATAAGTGTTTATTGTTTCGCTTGGGGTATTAGTGTCTACTTCATACGCCTTAAGATATTGTCCGTTTCTGTATTCTGGTCCGCCATAATAAGAATTTATAGCAAGTTTCCAGTCTACTAGGTATCTATCGTATAAATTGTGAACACCAGTGATAAATTCTGAAAATGTTGTCACTAGTTCTCCATTTTTGTAAAATATATTTTAATGCTACTATTTATGCCTATCCAGTAAAATACGGTTGTATAACTGTTGTTTTGTAAATATATGTGCAATAAGACACGCATGACTTTTTGTAAAGCCTAGTTATTCCAATATTGCTAGGCTTTTTTTTAGAGTGTTATAAGTAATAGTGTTAATGTTTCGGCGCAATATGTTTTACATATTTAGGGCTTGTCCGCAAACTGGAGAAATAAACAAAAGTAATATGTTTCCAGTTTGGTTTACAGTTTACTGTAAACAAATCTTTCCTACATCGATGCAAAAACAAAATGAAAAACTCCAGTATTTAGGGCTATTTACTGGAGTTTTTTTTGACTCAAATTAACTATTATATTGTGATATATATTGATAAATATTTACTGTAACAATAGAGTTTAACTTAATTTTTAAAAGAATTATGTGTGTATTACTCTAGTAGATAGGTTTCTGCATAGTTACACCGTAGCAAAGAGTTTTTAACTTTTAATATCGAAAGATAAGGAAAGTGTATAATAAACAAGTACTGTATTACTCTTTAATAACCTAGGTTGGTTATGTGCTACAAAATAAAATAACGAATAACTCGGTTATGCCAAGTTAATCAGAATTTTAAATCTTTTAGAAGGGTTATTGGGTAACGTATCCTCCCGGATATAAATTTTAACATTTAACAGAGGACCTGTTGAATAGTTTAAAGTGTTATAAGGCTCAATAACCCTTTTATTTTACCTATACTAAACTACCAACCATATCATTATAATTGCTTAGATGAAGTCTGTGAGGGTCAAAAAGAAGCCCAAACACCTTAAACTATGAAACTCATGATGTTTGGGCTATAAACCCTTAAGGAGGTTTATTTTATTGCACACTTGAATATCCGTCGATATTCTATACTACTTACCACAGCAATCACCTTGTGTGCAACAATTTTATTTAGTCTTTTGGTTATACCATTCTGTATAAGCACGGTCAACATACAATTTGATTAGTTCTCTGTCTAGTACTGCAAACAGTTCGAACAACATAGGCTTTATAGTATCATAACTAGCATTAGGGTATGGATGTATGTTTTGTTTATCTGTGTCATTCATATATTAACTGATAGTAATTGTTTTTGTGTCTGCATCATCTACAAATGTTGTTGCTGATTCGTGGTCAGATTTAGAATCCATACTAGTAACACCAGCAATAGCATGTTCTCTTTGTTTTGTTGCTAACTGTTTTATTTTACTAAAACTTTTAACACTTGCACCATATTGTGCACCTTTGCCTTTTCTTGCAACGTTCTTTGCATGTTTCTTTTTGGCTCTTTTAACAGCGCCTGCTTTTTTATTCTTCATTGTATACTTCCTCATGTCTATATGCACCTATACGAGTTGCTTCGTACCGTGCGTAACTGTGTAATTCTTGTTCGCTTTTCATAGTCCAAGTTTTTTCTACTACAGAATTGTCCATTGTGTGGCGGTCTTGACTTGTTCTATTATAAAACCAAAATTTAAACTTTTTTGTTATCATCCTTTACATCTCCATAATGCTTTTTGTTTGCTGGTTCAACACCATTGTTCTTTAATAATTCTGTGTAACGGTCTTGGTCTGATTTGTTTTTACCAAATATCTTTTCCCAGTTATCCTCATACTTCTTTTGGTCATTACCTTTGCGAGGACCGGAGCCTTTGCCACCATGCCATTGTTTACTTGTCATCCTGTTCGTCCTGGTATACACCATTAACTTTATACCTAAATTTAGGTTTAGGCTTTGTGCCTTCTTTCCGGCCTTTGTTCCAATCTATTTTGTCGTATCCTGCTTTGTATTGCTCATCATTAACTCCTGTGTTGATACCACTGCTTTTGCCTAATCCTTCTGCATGGTCTCTAGCGGCTCTTAGTGTAGGATTTTTAGCAATTATCTTTTCATTCCTTTTCCATTGGTCACTACCTTTCTTTGGGGGTGGTGTGAATGCTTCTGTCATCTTCTTACTCCTGAATATCTTGTTGACTTTCCTTTTTCCATTCTGTTGTATTCTCTGCCTATAACAAAGTTTTGGTATACCATGTAGCCCAGCGAATCTAACAAATGGTCATATCCGTCTGTTTTATTTGGTTGTCTAGTACCTTCTTTGTATGTGTGTTTGATTAAACATTCTCTTAAACGTTTACAACTTGGATCTATTAATAATTTACGTTCGCCAAAGTTATTACACAACATACTATTTACACTATTGATTCTATCTACAACTGGAGGATTGGTTTTGTTCACTTTTACTTTAAATCCTGCGTTTTGCAGTATGATATGGTCTGTTACACCAGCGGCACTAGTCTTTTGTGCTTGTCCACTAGCATCTGGGTATGCAAATATAGTTCTATGTGGGTAACGTGCTTTTATTTCATTAGTTAATTCATTTGTATTGGAGGAATAAATTTCTATTTCGTCTATGATGTGTAGCACACCCTTTTTGTTTATGTAACCTATAACAGCACTCATTGGATTAATGTTCATATCAATCCCAACTGATATAATTTCTCTAGGGCCTAATTTAGTTTTATCGAATGGTACTATATTGTTTTCAGTAAATGCATAGTATATAACACCAGCATAGTCTACAAATGAAGCAAGGTATTCTTGTTGAAACTGTCGCTCCGCCATATCTCTTTGTGCTGATTCTATTTCTTCTTGGTCTACTTGTCCACCTTGTATAGTGGTATATTGATGAGCACCCCAATCATCTGTTGCTCCGGCTTGCACATACAAGTCATAAAACCAATTTCTACCTTTTGGTGATCCAATAAACATAGCATGTCCTTTGGTATCACTTAGTGTTGGTCGTAATACTGTATAAAAAGTGTCAGGATCCATGTCTGCACACTCGTCTAACACGATAAAATTGTATTTGGCACCTCTTAGTGCATCTTTGTTATCTGAACTGCGTATGCTTATCTTAGAGCCATTAATTAGCAGTATAGATAAGTCTGATTCATTTACTTTTTTGATCCAATTCACAGCATATAACATTTCTTTTAGGTCGTCCCATATAACTGTCTTTGCTTGTCTATATGTTGGTGCAACATACAAACACTTTTGGTTAGGCTTTCTGGCAAACTTGGCTATTTCATTAATGCTAAGGTATGACTTCCCGAAACGCCTTCCTGCCACCACAACTCGGAAGCGATTTTCGTCTGTACTGATAGTCTTTTGTGGAGGAGTTAGTTTCATTACACGTGACGCCAAGTCTTGCGTATAATAATGTCTCTGATACATCCTGGGGTTACTCCATAATCTTTGCTTATACCCAGTAATCCATCCACATCACATTTTCTTTTGTAACGTGTTCTTATGTCTACAATG